>ERZ1643249.3744-NODE-3744-length-13194-cov-4.426669_pt1 | contig 13194 bp, 9 predicted proteins | sample MGYA00579263_ERZ1643249 | MGnify/ENA primary metagenome ERZ1643249 (study PRJEB29033, sample SAMEA4952264) | chicken gut metagenome | biome: Broiler Chicken; feature: Gastrointestinal Tract; material: Caecum | place: Ireland | collected 2018 | study: Broiler...
GCCGTAGACGACCTTTCATTCACGGCATACAGGGGCGAGATTTTCGGTCTGCTCGGACCTAACGGTGCAGGCAAAACTACTACATTGCGGATGCTTGCAACGCTCATATCGCCGGACGCTGGCGACGCACAGATAGAGGGGTTCAGCATTGTAAAACAGCCCGACGCCGTCCGTTCGCGCATAGGTTTTCTTACTGGCGAGCTCAAGCTCGAAGATTTTTTTACGCCTAACTATCTGTTCAATTTTTTCAGCGAGCTGTATGGCATAAGCGAACCCGTCCGCAACGCTCGCCGCAGGGAGCTCTTTTCGCGGTTCGGCATAGACAGATTTGCCGAAGTAAAGCTTGCCAATCTTTCAACGGGTATGAAACAGAAGATTTCACTTGTCATATCAGTTGTCAATGACCCCGACTTTATAATTTTTGACGAGCCTACCAACGGGCTTGACGTGCTCACCGCAAAAACGGTGACTGACTTTTTGCTTGAACTGAAAGCGCAGGGCAAGACCATAATTTTATCTACCCACATATTCAGTCTTGTGGAAAAGATTTGCGACAGGGTAGGTATAATAATAGGCGGCAGGCTGGTTGCGCTTGATACCGTTTCCGCGCTTGTAAAGGGGCGCGACCTCGAGGATGTGTTCTTTGATATTTACGCACGCCAGACGGGAGGTGCGGTATGAGCGGCATTATAGCTATCATAAAAAAAGAGTTTGCTAGATTTTTTATGGACAGGCGCATGCTCCTCACCACGATAATAATGCCCGGACTGCTGATTTATGTGGTATATACCATAATGGGCTCTGTCATGGGCGGACTTATCGGGGGCGACGGAAAATCCTCTGCCGTAGTTAAAAATATGCCGTCCTCCGTAGCGCCATATTTTGCGGTTGCTGAAGGGCTGGAGATTGGTACGGCCGTCGAGGACGATGACTACTATCTCGACAGAATTCAAGACGGAGCTCTTGATTTGTATGTCGTCTTTCCTGAAAATTTCGACGATATTATAGCCGACCGCAACGAAGCGGACTACCGCGCCCCCAATGTGGATATCTACTACAACTCTGCCGAAAGTAACTCGTCAATGGCGTATTCGCTGGTTACGGGCATTCTTCAGATGTATGAAAATCAGATTTCAAATGTATTCAACGTCAATTCAGATTCTGATGTAATATACGACCTCGCCGTAAGCGGCAATGCCGCAAGCTACATTTTAAGCGCAATAGTGCCTATGGTTTTACTTGTAATGATGTTCAGCGGCTGTATGGCGGTTGCGCCGGAATCAATTGCGGGCGAAAAAGAGAGGGGCACTTTTGCAACAATGCTTGTCACCCCGGTAAAGCGCTCCTATATAGCCATAGGCAAGATAGTCAGCCTTAGCTGTATATCGCTTCTGAGCGGTCTTTCAAGTTTCCTGGGACTGATACTCTCGCTGCCAAACCTTCTCCAGGGCAGCGTGGATATGGACCTCTCGGTTTTCGGCGCGGGCGACTATATAATGATACTTGGCGTAATGCTTTCAACGGTGCTTTTGATTGTTTCGCTTATTTCGTGCATATCTGCCCTTGCAAAGAGTGTCAAGGAGGCCAACAGCTATATAGGGCCGCTGAACATTGTAGTAGTGGTGGTGGGTTTGCTTTCTTCACTGCTCGGAGGCCAGTCGTCACCGTTATTGTACCTTATTCCCGTATATAACAGCGCGCTTATCGTCACTGATGTAATGTCACTCTCCGTCCTGCCGCTCAATTTCTGCATAACAATAGTTGCAAACATTGTTTATGCCTGCGTTTTCGGATTTATCCTTACAAGAATGTTCAAGAGTGAAAGGGTAATGTTCGGAAGATAAATGGTATACTGGAAGGGATTGACGGAAACCCGCCATTAAAGGCGGCTTTTGCGTGCCTTGTCTATAAGTCCTCATTGCAATACCGCAGTGGGTATTGCTGCTTCGTCGGTCGCGCCAATTCACCGCAAAATACGCGCTTTAATGGTGCATAGCAATTTAAGACAAGAGGTCTCTTCAGATATCTGAGCGCGGCCGCAAAATGCGGCCGCGCTCATAAAAATTACAGTAAATTCTCTGTGTTTAAGTATTTTAAAACAAATATAAAAAGCCGCCGCATAATGCGACGGCTTTTTAAGCCTGAAAAAACTGTGCAATCTCTTTTGCCGTAACAGACCGAAGCGTTAAACCCGGCAGGTAGCTCCCGCAAAGCTACCTTATGGCACACCTTCGGACTGTTTAGTGCTGCTATATCCCTATCCTGACACGGTTCGCAGCTTCCGGTTGCATAAGACCTTGCGATCAACACCCCTTACAGGGCGCAGCCTTCCATCTGTTGCGTCGAGAGAGACGTTCAGTCCTGCTGTAGCGGATTGCAGGTACAGGGCACCGCTAACTCCCCACCTAGCACAGCTTATATATTTTAGCAGAAATCAGTTATAAATGCAAGCGATTGCCTTATTTTTTTGGGTAAAATATGTAATGGCTTGACTTTTTTTGCAAGTTGACTTAAAATTTAAAGGTAAAGTATTTCCGCACGCCGTGCGGTAACATACAGTAAGGAGATTATTTATGGCTGAAAATTGCTCGCACGATTGCAGTTCGTGCGGTGAAAATTGTCCCTCGAGAGAGGGGGCAAGCTTAAAAAAGAAGCCCAATCCCATGAGCGACATAAAGCACGTCATTGCCGTAGTCAGCGGCAAGGGCGGAGTTGGTAAATCTATGACGTGTGCCCTTCTTGCAGCGGCGTCTCAGGCAAAGGGCAACGTTACCGCCATTATGGATGCCGATATAACCGGACCTTCAATTCCCAAGATGTTCGGCGTACACGAGAGGGCGACGGGTGACGAGGCCGGCATTTATCCCTGCGTAAGCAAGGGCGGAGTGCAGATGATGTCTATGAACCTGCTGCTTGAAAATGAGGACGACCCCGTTGTATGGCGCGGCGCGCTCATATCTGGCACGGTTTTGCAGTTCTGGACGGACGTAATATGGCAGGGCGTAGACTATATGTTTGTTGATATGCCCCCCGGAACGGGCGATGTGCCGCTCACTCTCTTCCAAAGCATTCCTCTGGACGGCATTATAGTTGTTACGACGCCCCAGGACCTTGTCGGAATGATAGTTTCCAAGGCCGTGAATATGGCGCAGATGATGAATGTTCCCATTCTTGGAATAGTGGAAAATATGAGTTACCTCACCTGCCCCGACTGCGGCAGGAAGATAAGCGTCTTCGGCGAGAGTGTGGTGGAGGCAATAGCCCTCGAGCACGGAATACCCGCAGTTGCAAAAGTGCCAATAGACAGAAAGCTTACCGCCGCGGCAGACAGCGGAAGGATTGAAGAGGTAGAAAATAACTATCTTTCTGACTTCTTTGATAAGATTGTTGCAGAGATAGAGGCAGCAAAGGCAGAAAAAGCTGCCAGTGCTGATAAAACCGATAAAAATTAATGCTGATTACAGATTGCAAAAGGGCGCGTGCTTTATATGCACGCGCCCTTTTGTGTAAAAAGAATTAAATAAGGGTAAAGTAAGTCTGTCAGAGTAAAGAATTTGGTTTAAAGCTGAAATTGCCGTTCGTATGGCTAAAAAATTATTAAAAATACTGTATGAATTTCTGCGTTGGAAATCTTAATTAAAACGGCTTTGGAAGGAAATCCGATAAAAAAATGAAATCAGTTTTTTTCGGGCAAAAATTTCCAATAGCGCACGGGCATGGATGCGCGCATAAGCTTTTCGTTTTTGCGTTCGGATATATTTACGTTGCGGTAATACTCTTTCCAGAGCTTTTCAAAGCCCGCCTCGCTCTCCGAAAGGCTTATTTCCGCTCTTTCGGCATTTACCATAATCCAGTTCTGCCCGTTGCTTACCGCCGCCTTGGCGCGGCCTAAATCGTGTATGACAAATCTGAGCGCGCCCAATCTTGCTTTAAAGTGTTTTGCCAGAAGGTCGGTTATGTCGTTATCGGGGGAGTAGGGGGCGTACAGTATGCCCTCGGCTGTCTCTTTGAACCTGATAAAACCGCGCTGTTTGTCCAGCTCGTGCAAAACCTTGTAAATTAAATCGTTGAGCTTCATAACTGGGCGCTCGGCGAGCATCTTTCTTATCGGTCTGCCATATTCAATCAGCAGGCGGATATAGTCGAAAGCGGCCTGTTCGCGCTCCGTAAGATTGCTGCGCAGTGCGAGGTCAACATCTCCCGCGGCGTATCTGTCCGTCTGGTCAATACGGCGGCGCACGCGTATGAACTTTTCTTCGTCCGCCAAAACATTTATAAGCGTGTCGCCTATGCCGAGTTGAATATTTCCGTCCGAAGTTATTTTGCCGTCCGTCTTCCATGCATCAAATACGGCGGTGTAAAAGCCAATCATTGTGCCGTCTGTGAGGTAAATATTCATAGCTGACCGGTTATCGCCCTCAGCGCGTTGCTGTTGTCTGAAAACAGCGAGAGCTGCTCGTCTTCAGGCTTCTCAATGTTTTTTTCTGCGAGGAGCGCCCGTACATTGCCGCCGTCTGAACCGTAAAATTTACCTTTGCAGGTTATAAAGTGCTTTGCCCGTTTCAGTACGACGCGCATTTTTTCAAGGTCTTCAAAACCAAGCGAAGTAAACCTGCGCGCCTCGGTTATTCTGTATGCGCTCTTGGCGCCTATGCCTGGCACGCGGAGCAGCATTTCAAGCGGCGCTCTGTTCACTTCCACAGGGAAGAGGTGCATATTTTTAAGCGCCCAGGCGCACTTCGGGTCATAATCCTCGCTGAGGTTTTCGCCGATACCGCATATCTCTTCAACGCTGAATCCGTAAAATCTGAGCAGCCAGTCGGACTGATAAAGTCTGTGCTCGCGAAGAAGTCCTGCGGGCTTTGCGGGCAGAATGGGGCTTGATATAACGGGAATATACGAGGAATAGTACACTCTTTTAAGCTGCATACAGCGGTAGAGGTACTGTGTAAGCCGCAAAATCTGGCCGTCGCTCTCGGGCGAGGCGCCTACAATCATCTGCGTCGTCTGCCCCGCCGGCAAAATCCTGCCCCGCCTTATCCTGTTTTCTTTCTGATAAGTGAGCGCCGCGCTCAGCCTCTTCATGGGGTTTACAAGGCTTTCCTTGGTCTTTTGCGGCGCAAGCAAAAGCAGCGATTTTTCTGACGGCAACTCTATATTGTAGCTCATTCTGTCGGCGTACTTTGCCGCCTCAAGCACGAGCGATTGGTCTGCGTGCGGTATGCCCTTGAGGTGAATGTAGCCGTTGAAGTTGTATTGCGTGCGCAGCATTTTAACCGTGCGCAGCAGCGCCTCCATAGTGCGGTCGGGCGTATCGAATACCGCTGATGAGAGGAACAAACCCTCGATATAATTTCTCTTGTAAAAATTTATGGTGAGCGAGCACAAGTCTTCAGGCGAAATGCGCGCCCTTGGTACGTCCGCCGAGCGACGGTTCGGGCAGTATTCGCAGTTGTAAAGGCACTCGTTGCTCATGAGAATTTTAAGTAGTGAGATACACCTTCCGTCGGGAGTAAAGGAGTGGCATATCCCCCCGACGGAAGCGTTCCCCAGCCCGCCCTTTTTGTTGGCTCGCGCAGAGCCCGAAGAGGAGCAGGAAACATCATATTTAGCGCTTTCAGTAAGAATTTGCAGTGTTTCTGCGTTTAACATGGCATGTATCCCGTAAAAAATGTTGCGGCTGGCACATAAAACCCGAATTGCGCCGTGAACGGTGTCGCAAACATTTGTTTAAATAAATTATATCATTGCCAGCCGACTTTGTCAAACGTTTGTTTGTGAAAAATTAAAAAATTTTTGCGGTCGGGCTTCTTATAATAGGGGCATAAATTTCGCGGCGGAGGGTGGTATATACCTTTTATGCAATAGGGGTGTAAGCTTAGCAGCGGTAAAAAATTGTGCCGTTATGTCTGTTGGCTTTGCCATTTAATTTGTTTATTTACAGTGCAAAATATTCGGACTTTATTTTGCGTAGTGCGTGGATGTCCGGGCAGGCAAGATGTGCATTCTTTTGTATAAATTTCACTAATATTTCATTAATGTGTAAACTAAATCTAATATAATTGTGATAATAATGTTTTAACGGTATAAAGTTGAGGTTAAAAATAATATAGCGGTATATATACCGCGAATATTACACCTTAAAGGCGGAAAAAATATGAAAGTTCTTATTGTAGACGACGAAGAGATGATTCGCAACGTTTTAAAGGAATATGTAGAGTTCGAGGGCAACGAGGCCTTCGAGGCAGCAGACGGTATGGAGGCCGTCCGTATGTGCCGCGACAACGATTACGACGTCATTCTGATGGATGTTATGATGCCGAGGTTAGACGGTTTTTCCGCTGTAAAGGAGATACGCAAAACCAAGGATATTCCCGTCATAATGCTCTCTGCAAGGGGTGAGGAATACGATAAGCTTTTCGGCTTTGAGATAGGCATAGACGACTATGTCACCAAGCCTTTTTCGCCCAAGGAGGTTATGGCGCGCATCAACGCCGTAACCAAGCGCAGGAACGCCGATAAAGAGGAGGCCAAAAGCGATGTGTACAAGTTCGAGGGTCTCACAATAGATATGGCGGGCAGAAACGTGTACGTGGACGGCGAAAAGGCCGAGCTTACCCCCAAGGAATACGAAATTCTTTTCTACTTTGTAAAGAACAGGGGCATTGCCCTGACGCGCGAAAAGCTTTTGATGGATGTATGGGGATTTGACTTCTACGGCGACGACAGAACGGTGGATACGCACATAAAGATGCTCAGAAGTAACCTTAAACAGTACCGTAAATTTATTGTTACCTTAAGAGGACTGGGTTATAAATTTGAAGCGTGAAAAAAAGGTGCTTAAAAGGCTGAGAAGCCTTAACCTTACACTCTGGAAAAATTTTTGCTTGTATGCAATATTTATAATACTGCTCATCGGCGTGGTCTGCTATGTTATATTTCAGACCTCGTTTACCGGCATTCTGCGCGATAAAATACGCACAGTCGGCGTTTCCGTCAGCGACAGACTTGACGACGCGTCCCGCCTCAATCCGCTCATTGCCTATGCTGAAATAGACGAATACCTCGAAAAGCAGGCCTTCGATAACGGCATGGATATTGCCGTGCTTACGGGTGAAGGCGAGGTTGTCATTCCCATGCAGGAGAGGCTTACTGAGAGCGAGCGCGAGAGCTGGCGCTCGATAGAGCTTGTTGTCAGCGAAAAGCTCGCCGAATCGGAGGCAGCCGCAATACTGTTCAAGGACAGCAGCGCCTATACCTATGCCGAGACGACGCCCTTTGCCGCGACAACTTTTTCGCCCAACTTTCTGGTAATACGCTATTCTCTCGACCTGGCAAATAACGCGCTGTCCATAGTACAGAAGTATATGATAGCCGTTACAATACTTGCGGTTCTGATTTCTTTTTTAATTTCTTACAGCATTGCGCAGAAGATTTCAGACCCGCTCAAGAGCCTTACCGCCACAGCCACCAAGATGGCCAAGGGCAACTACGACGTCAAATTTGCCTCTACCGAGTATGAGGAGATAGCTCAGCTTTCAGATACGCTGAACTACGCCTGCGCCGAAATAAAAAAGACAGACGGATTTCAGAAGGAGCTGCTTGCCAATGTTTCGCACGATCTGCGAACGCCGCTCACAATGATTAAGGCGTATGCCTCTATGGTCAAGGAGATTTCAGGCGACAATCCCGAAAAGCGCAACCAGCACCTTCAGGTAATCATTGACGAGGCAGACAGACTTACGGGGCTTGTAAACGACGTGCTGAATATGTCCAAGATAAGCTCTGATATAAATCAGATAAACAAGAAGGTATTCAATCTTACAGAATTCCTCTACGGAATAATGAAAAAGTTTGAGTACCTGCGCGATATGCAGGGCTATACTTTTATGGTGGACACCGACCCCGATTTGTACACCTGCGCAGACGAGGAAAAGATAGGACAGGTGCTGTATAACCTTATATCCAACGCCGTGAATTATACCGGCGAAGATAAAAAGGTCTTTGTCAGCCTTAAATACGAGCCTGAGCGCGGCCGCATCAAATTCAAGGTCCGCGATACCGGCAAGGGCATAGCAAAAGAGGATATGCCCGCTATCTGGAACAGATATTACAGACTGAAAGAACAGCACGCGCGCCCTGTAAAGGGTACGGGACTGGGGCTTTCGATAGTAAAGACCATTCTTGAAAAGCATTCCTTTGACTTCGGCGTAGAATCAGAGCTGAATAAGGGCTCTGAATTCTGGGTGGACTTCCCCGATGTTCCCCCCGAGACGCCCGAAGAAGCAAAGAGGGCAGACCAGGCAGCACTTGCCGCCCGCTCTTCCACAGAAAACAAGTAAATTTTTAAATTTTTTCCGCGCACGGCATTGCTATGCGCGGATTTTTCCGCATAGAGCGTTTTGTGAAAGAATTTTACAAAACAAATGTTTGCATTTTGCAATTGAAAGTATGATGGCTTTATCGTTGTAAAAAATGCCGTAAAGGTTTATAATATAGCTGTAATATTCTTCATTTCAGGCGTTCGGCATAATTTGCGGCGCGTCATTAAAGTTTGCAGTATACAATTTTTAGTTTTGTGTTATGGATTTTAAGCTTCATTCAAAATTTCAGCCTACCGGCGACCAGCCGCAGGCCATAGAGGCATTAACAGAGGGTGTGCTGGACGGCATACGCACACAGGTGCTTGTCGGCGTGACGGGCAGCGGCAAGACGTTCACCATGGCGAACATTATAAAGAACGTCAACCGCCCTACGCTGGTAATTGCCCACAACAAGACGCTCGCCGCGCAGCTCTGCAATGAATTCCGCGAGTTTTTTCCCGAAAACAGGGTGGAGTATTTCGTCTCGTACTACGATTATTATCAGCCCGAAAGCTACATTCCTTCAACTGATACCTATATCGAGAAGGACATGAGCCTCAATGACGAAATAGATAAACTGCGCAACTCGGCGACGGCCTCCCTGGGTGAGCGGCGCGACGTTATAGTAGTGGCGTCCGTCTCTTGCATATACGGTCTGGGTGCGCCCGAAGAGTACTTCAGACTTTCAATATCCCTTCGCCCGGGTATGGAGATGGAGCGCGACGCGCTTTTAAGGCGTCTGGTGGAAATTCAGTATTCGCGCAAGGATGTAGACTTTCAGCGCGCATCCTTCCGCGTCCGCGGCGATGTAGTGGAGATTTTCCCCGCGAGCAACTCTGAAGTGGCCATCCGCGTTGAATTTTTCGGTGACGAGATAGACAGAATATGCGAGGAAGACGCCCTGACGGGAAACATAATTTCAGAACTCAAGCATGTATGCATATTTCCTGCAAGCCACTACGCTGTCGGAACGGACAAGCTGGAGCACGCGCTTACAATGATTGAGCGGGATATGCACGACGAGGTAAAGGCCTTTCGCGACGCAGGCAAACCGCTCGAGGCCGAAAGACTGGAACAGCGCACCACATTCGATATGGAGATGATACGCGAGATAGGCTATTGCAGCGGCGTAGAAAATTACAGCCGCTACTTCGACGGCAGACAGCCGGGCGAGCCTTCATTTACGCTGCTCGCTTACTTTCCCGCGGGCGATTTCCTCGTCTTTATAGACGAGAGCCATATGACTATACCGCAGATACGCGCAATGTACCACGGCGACAGAAGCAGAAAGGAGAACCTGGTAAACTACGGTTTCCGTCTGAAGTCGGCATACGACAACAGACCGCTCACTTTTGAAGAGTTTGATGCGCGCATACCTCAGCTCATATGCGTATCGGCCACACCCGCACCCTACGAGCTCGAGCAGTCGGGAAATACGGTTGAGCAGCTCATACGCCCGACGGGGCTTCTCGACCCCGAGGTGGAGGTGCGCCCTACCAAGGGTCAGATAGACGATTTGCTCGGCGAGATTAAAAAAACTATCGCCGCGCAGGGCAGGGTGCTTGTCACCACAATGACAAAGCGCATGGCAGAGAGCCTTACGGACTTCCTCAAAGAACATTCGCTTAAAGTCAAATATATGCACAGCGACATAGACGCGCTGGAGAGGATAGATATAATAAACGGACTGCGCAGCGGAGAATTTGATGTGCTGTGCGGCATAAATCTGTTGCGCGAGGGGCTCGACCTGCCTGAAGTCAAGCTTGTTGCCATACTCGACGCCGACAAGGAGGGCTTTTTAAGGAGCGAGACGGCGCTCGTACAGACGATAGGCCGCGCCGCGCGTAATGCAGAGGGCAGGGTTATAATGTATGCCGATACAATAACAGGCAGTATGCGCAGGGCGATAGACGAAACCAACCGCCGCCGCAAGGTGCAGGACGAATATAACAAGGCGCACGGCATAATACCAAAAACTATAATCAAGGAAGTAAAGAGCACGATAGGCATTACGGGCAAGAAGAAGGCGGGAGAGGATATAAAGGCCGCCGATATTCCTGCCGAGATTGAAAAGCTCAAGGCGCTGATGGCGGTTGCCTCGGCTCAGCTCGATTTCGAGCGCGCCATAGAGATACGCGACACTATAAATGAGCTAAAAAAGAGAATGCGCACGGCAGGCAAAAGCGTGCCGCAGAAGGAGAAATCCTGATTTTATGGACAACACTCAGAAATTCACCGGCAAGGCGGAAGCCTATTCGTGCGGCCGTCCGCACTACGCCGAGGGCTTGTTTGAAGTACTTGCCGAAGATTACGGATTTAAAGGTCGGGAGATAGCCGACTTTGGCTACGGAACGGGCATCTTTGCCGAGGGGCTTTTATCGCACGGCAGCATTGTCTACGGCATAGAGCCAAACGCTGATATGCGCGCCGAGGCTGAGAAGGCTCTTGCAGCCGACAAGAATTTCCATGCAAAAGACGGCAGCGCTGAATACAGCGGACTGAAAAGCGGCAGCGTCTATGCGGTGACTGCGGCGCAGGCTTTCCACTGGTTTGACAATTATGTCGCCCTCGCATATAACAGACGTACGCAGACCGACCTGCACGCCGCCATTGCCCAGGTCAACAGCAAGTTTTGCCCATCATTCAAGGGTTTTCACGGCGGCTTTACCGATAACAGAGTGTCGGCATTCTTTGGCGGCGATTTCAGGACATACACATTTGCAAACAACCTGTAAATGAATTCTGAGGAGTTTTTGATGCGCTGTCTGTCGTCGTCGTATGCTCCGTGCAAGGGCGATGTAGCGTATAATGAATACGTTTCGGCAATGCGTGAATTATTCGGCAAATACTCGTCAGACGGAGTGCTGGACTATCCAATTCAATCAAAGTTATTTATAGGCAAGATAAGATAGGTATGAAAGAAGAAATTTTTGTAAAGGGCGCAAAAGAGAACAACTTAAAAAATATCGACGTGCACATTCCCCGCAACACGCTCACCGTGTTTACGGGTCTTTCGGGCAGCGGTAAATCTACACTGGCATTCGATACCATATTTGCCGAGGGACAGAGGAGATATATAGAGAGCCTTTCTTCCTACGCGCGCCAGTTTCTCGGACAGATGGAAAAGCCCGATGTGGAGTCTATAGACGGACTTTCGCCTGCAATTTCCATTGACCAGAAGACGACCTCGCACAATCCCCGTTCAACTGTGGGTACCGTTACGGAAATCTACGATTATTTCCGTCTTTTGTTTGCGCGCGTCGGCATTCCCCATTGCCCCAAATGCGGCAGGGAGATACGCAAGCAGTCTGTGGACGAGATTGCCGACCGCGTAATGGCAATGCCCGCAGGCAGTAAAATAATGGTTGAAGCACCCATTGCCCGCGGCAAAAAGGGTGAGTTTGCAAAGGAACTTGCCTCCTTCAAAAAGAGCGGCTACGGCAGGGTGAAGATAGACGGCTCGGTCTACGATCTGCAGGAAGAAATCCACCTCGAAAAGAATATAAGGCACAATATCTCTGTAATTTTAGACAGACTTGTCATAAAAGAAGGCATATTAAAAAGACTTACAGACAGCCTCGAGGCGGCGCTCAAACTCGGCAACGGTCTTGTGATTATAGACAGTGGCAACAAGGAAGAGCTGTACTCTTCAAACTATGCCTGCCCCGATTGCGGCATATCGATTGAGGAGATAGAGCCGCGTCTCTTTTCCTTCAACACTCCCTGGGGCGCCTGTCCCGAATGTTCGGGCCTCGGTTTCAAGCAGGTCGTAGACCCCGACCTCATTTGCCCCGACAAGACAAAGACTTTGCGCGAGGGGGCAATAAAAATAAGCGGCTGGAACCTTGATAGTTCCACCGTCACTCAGATGTATATAAACGCGCTTGCAAAGCACTACAATTTTTCTGTGGATGTGCCCGTAAAAGACCTTCCCGAAGGGGTGTACAACCTCTTGATGTACGGCAACGGCGGCGAGCTTATAGACCTCGACTATCACGCCTACCGCTTCAACGGTAGCTATAAAACTGCGTGGGAGGGGTTTGTGAACAACCTGCAAAGGAGGTACAATCAGACCTCGTCCGACAGCGTGAAGTGGGATATAGAGCGCTATATGCGCATGACGGACTGCCCCGTGTGCCACGGCAAGAGGCTTAAAAAAGAGGCGCTCGCTGTAACCGTAGGCGGCAAAAATATTGCCCAGGTGTGCGATATGGCGGTGGACGATATTGCAGCGTATGCAGACTTTTCCTTCTTCACGCCAACAGAGCACATGATTGCCGACAGCATTGTAAAGGAGATTGATAACCGCATAAACTTCCTTAAAAATGTGGGACTTGGTTATCTCACGCTCTCGCGCAGCGCGGCCACTCTTTCGGGCGGCGAAAGCCAGCGCATAAGGCTTGCCACGCAGATAGGCAGCGCGCTTACTGGCGTGCTCTATATCCTTGACGAGCCCTCTATAGGTCTGCACCAGCGCGACAATGAAAAACTGCTCAACTCGCTCAAGGGGCTCAGGGATATAGGCAACACGCTTATAGTTGTCGAGCACGACGAAGACACCATACGAGCGGCCGACTATATTGTGGATATCGGCCCCAGGGCAGGCGTGCACGGCGGCGAAGTGGTGGCTTGCGGCGCACCTGAAGATATTATGAATACCCCCGGCTCGATTACGGGCGACTACCTTGCGGGCAGGCGTAAAATAGCCGTTCCCGCCGTGAGAAAACAGCCCGACGGACGATACCTCAAGGTATTCGGCTGCAGGCAGAATAACCTTAAAGGGCTCAACGTCGAGATACCTGCGGGGCTTATAACTACTGTTACGGGCGTT
>ERZ1643249.3747-NODE-3747-length-13192-cov-9.268174_pt1 | contig 13192 bp, 13 predicted proteins | sample MGYA00579263_ERZ1643249 | MGnify/ENA primary metagenome ERZ1643249 (study PRJEB29033, sample SAMEA4952264) | chicken gut metagenome | biome: Broiler Chicken; feature: Gastrointestinal Tract; material: Caecum | place: Ireland | collected 2018 | study: Broiler...
CAAGAAGTGTTTATATTACATTAAAAAATCCAAATAATTATAAAACAATAATACCAGAACTATTAGGAGCAAAGAATTATGAAGAAGTAAAAAATTTAGAAACAGAAAATTTTAAATATCAAAACTATACATTAAATAGAGAATTATTGAGATGGCAAGAATTCGATATGAGTGATTCAACAGTAAGTATGTTATATTCAGTTATAGCTGTTGTAATTGTTATTATAATATTTACAAGTGTATTTTGCATACGAAATTCATTTGCAATATCAACAACAGAAAAAATTAAAATGTATGGAATGTTAGCAAGTGTTGGAGCAACAAAAAAACAAATAAAAAGAATTGTAATTTATGAAGCTTTATTACTTGGAATAATAGGAATACCATTAGGAATATTGGCAGGGCTATTTGCAGATTTTGTTTTATTAAAAATAGTAAATTCGCTTTTAGGGGAATTTTTGTTAGCAAATGTTGATGGTATAATATTTAAAACATCATTACTTCCAATCTTAATTTCAATAATACTTGGATTTTTAACAATTTATTTATCAGCAATATCCTCTGCAAGAAAAGCAGCAAAAGTAAGTCCAATCGAACAATTAAGAGGAAATAATGATATAAAAATAAAAGGAAAAAAATTAAAAACACCTAAAATTATAGAAAAAGTATTTAAAACAGGTGGAGTATTAGCATATAAAAACTTAAAAAGAAGTAAGAAAAAATATAGAACAACTGTAATTTCTATAACTGTTAGCATATTCATATTTATTACAATGAATGCATTTATAACAAATACTTTTGATTTAACAGGAAATTATTATAAAGACTATGACTATAATATGGTATTATATAATGGAGTAGAAAATTTATCAGATGATCAATTAAATAAAATATTATCACTAGACAATATAAAAGATAGATTTATACTTTATGAAGCAGACCAAAAAATAATTTCAGTTAATGACTTAAGCAAGGTAAATCAAACTCCAGATGAGTCTGAAATGGGTATAGATGATTATCCAATATTATTAGTTGCTTTAGATGATACATCATTTAAAGAATATACTAAGAAAATTGGAGAGAATTATGAAAAAGTAAAAGAAACAGGAATTTTATGTGATGAATTTTCTTATTATGACCAAGAAACTAATAATACCAAAAAAATAAGAAGATATAATTATAATGAAAATGATGAAATTACAGGAATGTATGGAGAAGAAAAAATAAGTGTTAAAGTTGGAGCAATAACAACAGAAAAACCATATGGAATGGAAGACACATATTATGATGGTGGATTTTTAATATTTGATAAAGATTCATATAAAAATTTGAATTTTGAAGTTTCTCAAATCAATATAAATTCAAAAAAACCAGAAAAACTTCAAGAAGATATAGAAGAATTGAAACTAAATATTTCAATAAGAAATATGGATTCAGAAGTAAAAGAACAAAGAGCAATGATATTAGTAATTAAAATATTTTTATATGGATTTATTGCGGTAATTACATTAATTGGAGTTACAAATATTTTCAATACAATTACATCAAATATGGAATTAAGACAAAAAGAATTTGCAACATTAAAAAGTATAGGAATGACCAAAAAAGAATTTAATAGAATGATTAATTTAGAAACATTGTTTTATGGAACCAAATCTTTAATTTACGGAATAATTTTAGGACTTTTAGGAACATTTGCAATGTATAAATCATTTTCATTAAAAATCGATAGTGGTGTATATATCCCAATAAAACCAATTATACTATCAATTATATTTGTATTTATTTTAATTTTTATAATAATGAGATATTCAATTTCAAAAATAAATAAACAAAATATAATAGAAACAATTAGAAAAGAAAATGTATAAAAATACTACTAGTTAGTGATTTTGCTCATTAACTAGTAGTAATATTTTTTTATATTTCCATTTGACTTCCTAAAAATGCAGCTGCAGACTGTGCAACTTTTGTTTCAACTTCATTCATTTTAGTATTAGCTTCTTTAGAAAGTAATATAACTGTTCCAATAGTATCACCATTAGAAATAATTGGATAAATAACTTGAGCATTATATTTTCTATTATTATTATCATTTTTTGTTATTGGTACAGCTACATTACTATTTTCATTGCTAGTATATACTTCTTTATCTTCCATTAATTGTTCTAATTCATCACTTATATTTTGTTCTAAATATTCTTTCTTAGAGCCTCCTGATACAGCAATTACAGTATCTTTATCTGTTATACAAGCAATATGTCCAGTTGTTTTTGACAAAGTTTCAGCATATCCAGTTGCAAACTCAGATAATTCTCCTATTGGAGAATATTTTTTTAATATAACTTGTCCCTCTCTATCTGTAAAAATTTCTAATGGTTCACCTTCTTTAATTCTTAAAGTTTTTCTTATTTCTTTAGGGATAACAACCCTGCCTAAATCATCTATTCTTCTTACAACTCCAGTTGCTTTCATTTATATCTTCCTTTCTTGTAGTCTTATTTTGCCTACATTTATAAATTTTTTAAGTATATTCTTATTATGACAAAAAAGGAAAAAAATATACATATATTTTTTATTATATAAAGATTGTGCAAATTTCAATTTAGAGTAAAAAATATTAATTTTTAAGATTTTAAAATCAAAAATATTTACATTTAAAAATGTAAGTGATATAATTACATAAGACTTTAAAAGCAAGACAAATAAGTATGAATGGAGGCAAAATATGACATTAGAAGAATTAGATAAAGATATAAATCATAAAATTGAAGAAAACGAAGATTTTGTTAGATATACATATTTTGAACTAAAGATTAAACACAATTTATCAGAAGGTGAAATAGACGAAGTCTTAAGATTAGCAAGAAATAAATTTGAAAATTTAGGGTATAGAGTATATTTTACAGGAGCAAAATACAACTATAATGGAGAAAATAGAGTAGTAGAGTCAAATGAATATTTAGTAGCAATAAAGGATCAAAATAATTAAGAAAATATTCAAATAATTTTTAAAAATTTTTCAAAAAAGTATTGACAAATTATAAAAATTCAATTATACTTATTTCTGTACTTAGAAATACAAAATGTATTACGTTTTGCACAGACAAATAAAATTGCTCCCATAGCTCAGTTGGTCAGAGCAACCGGCTCATAACCGGTGGGTCCTAGGTTCAAGTCCTAGTGGGAGCACCATATATAAAAAGTAAAATTTTTATTTTGAAATTTTACTTTTTTTTTGAATTTTTTAAAGAAAAATCTTAAATATATTGACAAAAAATATACAATATTTATATAATTGAATTAAAACAAAATTTATTTTACAATTTTTATTCATTAACATTAATTTCAAAACAATTCAAATTAAATACATATTCTTGAGAATACACACTCTTATGAAAAAACAACTCTTTTTTAAGATTATATATTTAATAAAAAGGAGGAAAAATGAAAGAAAAAAACAGAGGATTAACTTTAATTAGTTTAGTAATAACAGTTGTAATATTATTAATATTAGCTGTTACAAGTATATCAATACTAACATCAGAAAATGGACTTATAAGAAATGGCTTTTTTGCAAAAGAATCAACAGAAATTACAGAAGAAAAAAATATTCTAAAAGCATCAGCTGTTTCAGCATTAAGTTCAAACAGTATGGAAGGAATAAAAGAAGAAGATTTAGAATACTATCTGGATCAAAATGTAGGAGATGAAGACTATATATTAGAAAAACAAGACGACTCATATCTAGTAACTTTTATAGAAGACTCAGGTAATAAAAGGGAATTAAATAAAGGTAGACAATATATTATACTAAATGATGCCACTGTTTTAGAAGCAGATGAAGAATATTTAGTATTCAAATTACAACCAAGCTCAATTCCTTCATTAGAAATAGGAGATAAAGCAGAAATATCAGCAGTAACCAATATTGATGGTCAAATAACATGGACATCTTCAAATACAGATGTAGCAATTATTGAAGAAGACGAAACAGATAATAAAAGGATAGAAGTGGTAGGAAGAGAAATTGGAACGACACAAATTGTAGCAGTAATAGAAAAAGATGGAATAACAAAAACTGTATATTGTAATGCAGAAGTAATAGAAACACAGAAAATAAAAGTACTAAGTGTTGAAATTGAAAAAACAAAAGAGATAATAGATTTAAGTGAAGAAGACAAAACAATACAACTAACAGCTATAATAAACCCAAGTTTTGCAAATAGTGGAACTGAATTAACATGGACAAGTAGTGATACAAATGTTGCAACAGTGGATGAAACAGGACTTGTAACAGGAGTAGGAAATGGTACGGCTACAATAACAGTAACAACTTCAAATGATAAAACAGATTCATGTGATATTACAGTACAAACATCTCCAACAGGAATAGCTCTAAATAAAACAAGTACAATATTAGATTTAAGTGGAACCAAAGAAGAAAAATTAGTAGCAACAATAGAACCTCAAGAAGCAAATGTACAAAACAAAATTACATGGACAAGTAGTGACACAAATATTGTAACAGTAGATCAAACAGGACTTATAACAGGAATATCAAATGGAACAGCTACCATAACAGCATCTACAGAGAATGGAAAAACAGCAGAATGCACAGTTGTAGTAAGAACATCAATTACAGAAATTGCATTAAATCAAAATAATATAACTTTAAAACCTGGAGAAAAAACTACGATAACAGCATCAATCAAACCAGACAATTTAACATTAACAGAAGAATTAACATGGACAAGTAGTGACACATCTGTAGCAACTATATCTACTAGTGGAACATATAAAACAACTTGTGATGTAACAACCAATACACCAGGGCAAGTTACAATAACAGCACAAAATCCAAGTGGAACAATTAAACAAACATGTACTATTTTGGTTTTACCTACAGTATCAGCTACAAATGCAAAATATACATTAAAAGCTTATTATGAATCAGTTTATGATTATGATTGTGACAGTGTTCCGTATCAAGATTGTAAACAAGTTTCATATAAAGATTGCTTTTTATTCATATTTTGTTCAACCAAATATCGTACAGAATGTACTACAAAATATAGAAGTGAATGTGGTTATGAGTATGCTGGCCAAGCATTAAGAAATGGTAGTACAACAATAAGCTTCCAATTATCATCATACATACCAGTTGACAAATTAAAACTAGAAAAAACAGGAATTTCTCAAGTTAATGTTGGAAGTATACAAGTAACTGACCAAACAAATGGAAAATATAAAATTAGTTTATCAACATCAAGTACAAGTTTTTCCTCAGGACAACTTTCACTAAAATATGTAGATGGTAATACATCAATAGAACTTTACAAATGGGAAATAGGAAGCAATTAAAACAAAAAAGAATTAAAGCGACAATATCAATAATTCTTATAATGTAAAAAGAATGTAGATAGTTGTCGCTTTTTACTGTATATAACTTAGTTGTAGCTTATTTTGACTTACAATAATATACACATTCAGAATTAGAGTATAAAATTGTATCAGAAATAATATCATAAGAGCATTTGCCATCTTTTTGATAAATACAATCTAAACAACAATTGATATTTGTCAAAGATATCACCTCTTACTATTATATTATTTACATAAAAAATAAAATTATACAAAAACAAAAAAATATTAAAAATAAAAATAAAAAGTATTGACAAAGTTAAATTCAAAGTGTATAATAAAAAAGCATTGAAAAAGTAGATGCACTTTTGGACAGGTGGCCGAGTGGCTAAAGGCGGCAGACTGTAAATCTGTTCTCATTTGAGTACGATGGTTCGAATCCATCCCTGTCCACCAAACAAAACAAATAAGAACCTTTATTTCTTTGTTGGAGGTTTTGCAATATCAGTACCTATTCCAAAGAAAGAAGGAAAAAATAAGTTACTTTATTAGAAGTAGCTTATTTTTTGTAGTAAAATATTATTAGGGTAAAACCTATGATAGGACTGGAGGCAATAGTTTTGGAATACAGCTTGAATAATATTATAGTTAATGATACAATAAAGTCATATTAAGTATTGAAAGGAGTTAATAAAATGAGAAATAAACCAATAACTACCTTATTTATGTTACAGTCATTAGATGGAAAAATTAGTAGTGGAAATAATGATGAACTTGATGCAGATAAAGATTGGTGCAAAATAGATGGTGTAAAAGAAGGCTTGCAACAATATTATGATATTGAACAAACAACAGATTTGTTCTCATTGAACACAGGTAGAGTTATGGCAAAAATAGGAGTTAATGATAGAACAGAGAAGCCTAATAAGACACCTTGTAGTTTTATAATTATAGATAATAAACCACATTTGAATAAAAATGGAATAGACTATTTATGCAAATGGGTAAATATATTATATCTTGTAACAACAAACAAAAATCATATAGCATATACTTTACAAAAAGAATATTCAAATTTAGTAATATTAAGTTATGAAAAATTAGATTTAAATGTTTTACTAGAAGATTTATCAGAAAAATATAATGTTGACCATCTGACAATTCAGTCAGGTGGAAATTTAAATGGACTATTTTTAAGAGAGAACTTAATAGACTATGTAAATATAGTTATTGCACCATTATTAGTAGGTGGAAAAGAAACTTCTACTTTAATTGATGGAGAAGCAATCACTTCTCCAAGTGAATTAAATAAATTAAAAGCATTGAAACTACTGGAATGTAATCAACTAAAAAATTCATATATACAATTAAAATATAAGGTTATAAAATGAAAGTTGTTTATGACATTCTTGTAAAATATGAAGGCGAGGAATATTACCATGTGGTATCGATTCTTGATGAATTTCTTATTCCAGTGGAATATGAATATGAAACAACCGAATAAAATACTATAGTTTCATAGTTTCAATGCCCAGTCAGTATTTTGCTGACTGGGCATTATCCATGAAAAAGTATAAAAATCCAATATGATTGTTAGTATTTTTTATATTTTCTTGATTTCACATAAAAAAATGTGATATACTAATAACGCAGAAAACTAATAAAATAAATAATAAAGAGGGAAAACATATGAGAAAAAGAAAAAAAACAACAGTTAAAATCATTGGAGTAATAATTACAGCAATACTATTATTTTTTGGATTCAATTTTGAAAACATTGAAAATGATTTACAAAATATTGAAAACACAATAGCTCAACAAACAAATATTAATTCAGAAACTTCTTACAATCTACAAGACATTCCACCATACACCAATATCCCTTATGTAGAAATAAATAATAACATTCCTAATTTTTCAGAAAGTGATTATACAACTGAAAGTTTTGAAAAATATTCAGAACTTGATGCTTTAGGAAGATGTGGTGTTGCATTTGCAAACATATGCAAAGAAACAATGCCAAAAGAACGGAGAAGAAAGAGAAGAAATTAATAGTGTTACACCAACAGGATGGAAACAAAAGAAATATGATGGAACATATTTGTATAACAGATGCCATTTAATAGGATACCAATTATCTGCAGAGAACGCAAATGAAAAAAATCTTATTACAGGAACAAGATATTTTAATGTAGAAGGAATGTTGCCATTTGAAAACCAAGTAGCAGAATATCTAAAAAGTCAAAATGAAGATAAACATGTATTATATAGAGTTACACCAATTTATGATGGAAACAACTTAGTTGCAAGTCGGAGTCCAAATGGAAGCATATTCAGTAGAAGATAAAGGAAAAGGAATATGTTTTAATGTTTTTGTTTATAATGTACAACCAGGAATAACTATAAATTACGAAACAGGTGAAAGCTTACTTGCTCAATAAAAAGAAAGGAGTAATTTATTGAATTTAGACATATTAGATAATTTAATGAAAAATTTAAAAGATAATGAATTAATAAAAAAATTTGGTGAAGAATTAAACGATTATTTAGACCAAAAACTAGACAAAACAAATAATCAACAAGAATCAATTTTAGAAAAAATACAAAATGAAAATAAGATTAGTACAGAATATAGAGATAAAATGTTAATTACAAGAAGTACAATATTACAAGAATATGCCCAAAAAACAGCAGATAAAGGAACAATGTACTATATATATGATCAAACAGGTGATAATTATTTATTAACAATTTGCGAAAAAGAAAAAAGTAATCAAGTAATAAAAATGTCAAAACAAGAATTACCAGAAGAAGCAAAAATTGATAGTGTTTTAAGAATAAAAAACGGAAAATATGAGTTAGACAAAGAAGCAACAGAAATAATAAAAGATAAAATGACCGAAGAATTTAGCAAATTAATAGAAAAACAAAATAAAATAATGGAAGAACGCAGAATAGAAGATCATATTTATGAATTTGTAGAAAGAACAGATGACAGAATTTGGTTAATTGATAACACAAAAAATGATGGAAATGTATTTGAAGAATTTAAGTTTTCAGAAGAAACATTCAAAAGTGCAAAAGAAGGAGACTTGTTTGAATACACAAACGGAAAATTTAATAAATTAAAATAATGGTTATAGGTAATCCAATATAAAAACCTAAATATACTAGGAGAATTCGAATAATAAATAAATGAACATACAAAAAAATCAAGAATATATAGTAGAAATAGTAGACAATGGTTTTGAAGGAGAAGGAATAGCAAAAATAGACAATTTTACAATTTTTATACCTGGAGCAATAAAAGGAGAAAAAGTAAAAATATTAATAGTAAAAGTACTATCTTCACATGCATTTGGAAAAATATTAGAAATAATAAAAAAATCTGAATACAGGCAAGATGTAGACTGCTCAACATATAAAAGATGTGGAGGATGCAACTTAAGACATGTAAAATATAAAGAAACATTAAAAATGAAACAAAATGCAGTCCAAAGTTTAGTAAATAAAACACTAAAAAATAAAATACAAGTACAATCAACAATTGGAATGGAAAATCCATTTCATTATAGAAACAAAGCCCAATATCCAATAGGAACAAACAAAGAAGGACAACCAATAATAGGAGTATTTGCAAATAGAACACATGAAGTAATTCCAATAGAAAAATGTTATATACAAAATCCAAAATCAGAAGAAATAGCAAAATTTATTTTAAACTTTATAAAAGAGCACAATATAAGCATTTATAATGAATCAACAAGACAAGGACTATTTAGACATATTGTTATAAAAATTGGAATAAAAACAAATGAAATAATGTGTATATTAGTCATTAATGGGAAAACAATACCAAAAGAAAAAGAATTAATTGAAGAAATTTTAAAAAAATTTTCAAATGTAAAAACAATTGTAAAAAATATAAACACAAAAAACACAAATGTTATTTTAGGACAAGAAAACATAAATATTTATGGAGATGGATATATACAAGATATTTTAGGAGAATATACATTTAAAATATCACCATTATCATTTTATCAAGTAAATCCTATACAAGCAGAAAAACTATATGAATTAGGAGTAAAAATGGCTCAAATAACAAAAAATGATATTGTATTTGACTTATATTGTGGAATAGGCACAATATCAATCTTTATGGCAAAATATGCAAAAAAAGTTTATGGTGTAGAAATAGTAGAAGAAGCAGTAAAAGATGCTAAAGAAAATGCCAAAATTAATAATGTTACAAATACAGAATTTTATGCAGGAGATGTAGAAAAAGTTTTAGATGATTTAATAAATCAAAAAGGAATTATTCCAGATATAGTTATGTTTGATCCTCCACGAAAAGGCCTTGATAAAACAAGTATTAGCAATATTTTGAAAATTAAGCCTAAAAAAGTTGTGTATATTAGTTGTAATCCTGCTACATTGATTAGAGATTTGGCCGATTTTGAAGAGTATTATGATGTTAATACTATTATTCCTGTGGATATGTTTCCTTATACAAGTCATGTGGAGTGTGTCGCGTTGATGGGTAGAAAAAACAACGAAAGCGAGTAATAGCAATGCTTTAAGGAATTTAAAAAAACAAAAAAATAATGAAAAATTATATAAAAAAACCATTTATTTTTTAGAAAATTTAAAATGGTAAATGGTTGAATGGTAAAAAATATCAAATATTTTAATGCTTACATTGAGATGAATATTAATTTATGATATAGTTTAACTATAATGGAGGTGAGTTTTAAATTGAGCAACAAAGATTTATATATAAGAAGTAGTTCAGCAGAATTTTTAATATTTGAACAGCAAAAGAAAGAAAAAGGAATTGAAGTACGATTTGAAGATGGAGATTTATGGCTAACTCAAAAAGCATTAGGAGAATTATTCAATACCACAAGAAATAATATAACTATGCATCTTCAGGATATATATAGTAGTAATGAACTTGAAGAAAATTCAACTAGTAAGGATTTCTTACTAGTTCAAAAAGAGGGGAATAGAGATGTAAAAAGGAATATAAAATATTATAATTTAGATGCTGTTATATCAGTTGGATATCGTGTAAATTCTGATCGTGCAATTCAATTTAGAAGATGGGCAACAAATGTATTAAAAGAGTTTTCAAAAAAAGGATATATTATAGATAAAAAAAGAATGGAAAATGGAACATTTTTTGATGAAGACTATTTCGAATCATTACTTGCTGAAATTAGAGAAATAAGATTGTCAGAAAGAAGATTTTATCAAAAAATAACAGATATATATGCTACATCTATTGACTATGATAGTAAATCCCCTACAACAATTAATTTTTTTAAAAAAGTTCAAAATAAAATGCATTATGCAGTAACTCATCAAACAGCAGCAGAGATAATTTATAATAGAGCAGATCATACAAAAGAACATATGAACTTAACCAACTGGAAAAATTCTCCAAATGGTAAAATAATAGAAACTGATGTAGTAATAGCAAAAAATTACTTAAAGAAAGAAGAACTAGAACAATTAGAACTTATTGTTTCGGCTTTCTTGGATTTAGCAGAAGCAAGAGCAAAAAGAAATATTCCTATGACTATGGAAGATTGGGCAAACAGAATAGACAAATATTTATTATCAGATGACAGAGATGTATTAAAAGATGCTGGTAAGATATCACATGAAATAGCAAAAGAAAAAGCTTTAACGGAATTTGAAAAATACAGAGTTATACAAGATAAATTATATAAATCTGATTTTGATAAATTAATAGAAAGTAGTAAAAATAAGTAATATGTCAATATTAAAACATAAAAAATAGTGAAGAATTTAAAGTTTTAAATATTTAAAATCGCAAGATGTTATGCGGTAGATAAGTTGAAAGGAATAAAATGAAAGAAAAAATAAAAGTTGTAATAGTAGGTAATATTGCTTTTGATGTTAATACTTTTCCAGGTAGAGATAATGGAAGAGATAAAGTTGTAGTAAATAAAGGTGGTGCAGGTTATTATTCATTAATTCCATCTAGTTTGTTTACGAGAACAGGTATTGTAGCAAGAGTAGGGAATGATTTTGATATGTCTACATTAAAAAGTACAAATGTAGATTTAACAGGACTAAAAAGAATAATGACTAGTCCTACTACTAAATTCCATCATTCTTATATTTCAGATGATGGACAAACTAGAACATTTAGACCAGAAATATACGAAGAAACATTGATAACACCTGAAGATTTCCCAGAAGAATATTTCGATGCAGAATACATACATATAGCTACAAATTTTCCCAATATGCAAAAAAAATTTATAGATATGATTAGGAAAAAGTCTAAAGCTATCATAAGTATAGATACTCATGAAGCTTATATGGAACAAGAATCAGAATTTATAAAAAGAATTTTCGATAGTGTTGATATAGCTTTTATAGATAAAGAGTATACAAATTTATTAGATTGTAAAGCACCTGTTAAGATAATAAAAATGGGAAAATGTGGATGTAGATATGAATATAAAGATAAGTCTTTTATTGCAGAGACAGAAGAAAAACCTGTAGTTGATAAGACGGGAGCCGGAGATGTTGTTACAGGTGTGTTTCTTGCTATGATGTCTAGAACACGAAATCCTGTACAATCATTAAAAACAGCTGTTAGTGTTGCAACTAAATCTATTGGAAGTTATGGAGTAGATTTCTTAGTAGATAAACAAATTCAAAGATAAAAACAAATTATCAAGACCTATCAACCATCAGGATACCACATTAAGGGCTACCATTCAACGGACTGACCACCACACATGTGGAATGCGTGGCGTTGATGAGTAGAAAAGATGTCTAGAACACGAAATCCTGTACAATCATTAAAAACAGCTGTTAGTGTTGCAACTAAATCTATTGGAAGTTATGGAGTAGATTTCTTAGTAGATAAACAAATTTAAATATAAAAACAAATTTATTATATAATATAAATCAATGACTGATAAAGGAATAGTAAAAAATGATAGATACAGGTTATTTATATTCAAAAGATAATAAAAGAATATTTGTAAATACATGTCTAGGATGTACTGGAAAATGTTCATATTGCTATTTGGGTAAAATGGGATATGATAATAGTAGTATAGTCGGAAAAGTAAGAAAGGCAGAAGAGTTGATTGAAGAAATAGAGCGAGCTAGAATTTCAAGAGATACATTAATAACTCTAGGCTGTTTTTCAGAGTGCTGGGATGATAATAACAAACCAGAAACAATAAAGTTAATAAAATATTTTTTGAAAAAAGGAAATCAAGTACAACTATCTACCAAGAAAGAAATCATGTTAGAAGAAGTCAAAGAGTTTGGAAGTTTAATCGAATATTTAGGGCAATTAGTTGTATTTGTTAGTTCGGCTACAATAAGTAAATGGGATACTGTTGAAAAAGGAACAGATTCACCTAGCAAAAGATTTAACACATTTGAAATTTCCAAAGAATTGAATATACCAACAGCATTATACATGAAACCAGTATTAAAGGGAATAACTAAGCAAGATATAGAATTATATAAAGATGTAATTCGAAAATATGGTGTTAGAGATGTTGTAGTAGGAAGCATATTTGGAGAAAAAAAAACAGAAGAAACAATCCATTTTTCGGATAAAGGAATATTATTCTATAATCCTATTTCAGAAGAATTTGAGATAAAAAGAAGATTAATGGAGTCAGGAAATTTAAGAGTTTTTTCTAGAAGCACAGAAGTTATGCAATATTATAGACATAGAATTAAAGATGTAGAAAGATAAGGTGAAAAAATGAAATTACCTACAAGTATAGAAAATATATTAAATGAAAATATTGTAGAAAAT
>ERZ1643249.3748-NODE-3748-length-13188-cov-17.005559_pt1 | contig 13188 bp, 13 predicted proteins | sample MGYA00579263_ERZ1643249 | MGnify/ENA primary metagenome ERZ1643249 (study PRJEB29033, sample SAMEA4952264) | chicken gut metagenome | biome: Broiler Chicken; feature: Gastrointestinal Tract; material: Caecum | place: Ireland | collected 2018 | study: Broiler...
TAATTTTTACATTTACCCCGTTAAATACTCCTGCATGATTTAATGCTTCATATATTGAGATATACGCATCGTGTAATGAAACATATTTTCCAACTAATGCTATTTCAACTGTCTTATCTATTTTTTTATTACTTTTACATAAGTCATGCCACTCTATAAGATCATTTTTTGTTTCTTTAAGCCCTAATTTATTCATAACTATTTGAGCTACATTTTGTTTTTCAAACATAAGTGGTACATCATATATAGAATCTGCATCTAAATTTTCTATAACATTTTTTGAAGATATATTACAAAATAATGATATTTTTTCTTTTATATCTTGTGTTAAAGGATAACTTGTTCTTGTAACTATCAAATCTGGAATTATCCCCATTCCCATAAGTTCTTTACAACTATGTTGTGTTGGTTTTGTTTTTAATTCCTCAGACTTTGGTAAAAAAGGTATTAATGTAACATGAACAAACATTACATTTTCTGAACCTTTTTCAGTTTTTATTTGTCTTATAGCTTCTAAAAAAGGCTGAGATTCTATATCTCCAACTGTGCCACCAATTTCTGTTATTATAACTTGCGCTTGTGATATTTCACCTGCTTTATATACAGTATCTTTAATTTCATTTGTTATATGCGGAATAACTTGCACTGTTTTTCCTAAGAAATCACCACTTCTTTCTTTATTTAATACTTGCATGTATATTCTTCCTGTAGTTATATTTGAATATCTATTTAGACTCTCATCTATAAACCTCTCATAATGTCCAAGATCCAGGTCACATTCTAGTCCATCATCAGTGACAAAAACTTCGCCATGCTGACAAGGGTTCATTGTGCCTGGATCTATATTTAAATATGGGTCAAATTTTTGAATTGTAACTTTTATTCCTCTAGATTTTAATAACCTTCCTATTGAAGCTGCTGTTATACCTTTTCCTAGTCCTGATACAACACCACCTGTAACAAAAATATACTTTTTTTCCATGATTAAACTCTCTCCTTTTAAATATTTACTATTATATTATACATGCTCTTTCATTTCAATATAATGTAAAAATTTAACAACTTTTTTTCTTATTTTATATCATTTTGTCATATTATTAATTTGCTTGACTTTGTATATTATTTACAGTAGAATATATTTATACAGATAATTTGAGGTATTTAAATGAAAGATTATTACGAAATTTTAGAAGTGAGTAGAAATGCTTCTAAAGATACTATAAATAAAATATTTAAAATTCATATGAAAGCTTGTCATCCAGATCTTTTTCAAGGAGAAGAAAAACAAAAAGCAGAAGAAAAATCTAAAGAATATACACAAGCGTATAATGTTTTATCTGACGACACTGAAAGAGCAAAATATGACGAACAATTAAAAGCTGAAGAATTACAAAATAATTCTAAGCTTCAAACAGTAATTGAAGAAAATGAATATTTAAAACAAGTAATTGCCAAAAAAGACGACTTAATTAAAAGATTAAGCAATATTGTATATGATGAACCAGAATATTCTGAGCCCTCTTATTCAAGTGTGAAAAAGCAATATTCAAATCCATATCAAAATGGATTTAATAATTTTGATCCACCAAAGAAAAATCCATATGAGGGAATGTCTCTTGAAGAACTCCAAAAATTAAAAAAAGAAGAAACTAAACAATATTATAAAAATATATTTAAAGATGTTGGTATAAAATTAATTATACTTATATTACTTGTTATTGTTTTGTTAATTAGTATTTACACTTCTTTTAAAGATTTAGCTCAAATGTTTTAAAAGCACATAAGTATTTTTCTTATGTGCTCTCTTTTATAAAATCAAACGTAATATTTTTTAATGAATTTATTTTTTCATCTGCTTTAGTATAATCTGTTATATCTTCTAATTTGTCACTGTTTAAATTTACAACTCTATCTATAAGCCCGTATTCATTTATCATCTCTATTTTATAATTATCATCATTTTCTTCATCTAATATAATATGAATATTTTTATCAAATATGATAGATAATTTTATTGCATCATCACAATTAGTTATAACGTCTTGTGAATTTTTAATTAAATTTACCAAATCATAAGGCATAATATTCTTTAATCTTTTACCATTAAACAATGTAAATTGCATCTTATCCGCTAATATATATAATTTTTGATCCCTAGCAACTTTTCTACTATACTCTAAAATATCTTTAGTTACATTATTACAATAAACTAATATATAATTTTTATCTAATTTTAAATTACTTTTTTGAGAAAATTCATCCCATTGATTTTTATCCAGTAAAAACATTGGATCTAAGCATCTAGTAACATTTTTATCTTTAATATCAAATAATGTAGATACTTTTTCATATTTTTGTTCTATTTTCTCTATCTCATCTTTATTTATATCCTTAATACCATATGCTATACATTTATCTTTATCAAGTGCACAAATATTAAGTTGTGAAAAATCTCCATTAACAAAAATATATCTATCTGCAAGTGGTGGATACTCCCTTATTTCATTTATATCATTATATCTTACAGATGTAAGTATTGTATTATCATCTAAAAAATTATACAAAAAATTTTTCTTGTTTTGATTGTATAAATTATAGTCAATTATTTGTACTTGACAACCAAGTCTTTTTACATATTCAAATAAAGAATAAATTTGTAATGTATCTTGATACTGTATTTTTTCTCCATTATTAAAAAACGATATTGCTACTTCCATATTCATCCCTCTTTTTTATTACATTTTACCATTTATTTATTAATTGTCAATATACATCAAAAAAAATTCTTATATCAAAAAAAGATGAATTTTGTAAAAATACATAATTCATCATCTTCTTTTTTATAATATAATACAAATTAAACCGCCACTACCTTCATTTATAATCTTTTGTAATGTCTCTTGCAATTTCATTTGAGCTTCGTCTGGCATTCTATATAACTTATTATGAAGCCCTTCATTAACAAGCTCATGTAATGATTTTCCAAATATATTAGACTCCCATATTTTAGCTGGATCATTTTCAAATTCAGATAATAAGTATTTAACTAGATCCTCAGACTGTTTTTCGCTACCTACTATTGGCGAAACTTCAGTTTCTATATCTGCTCTAATCATATGAATTGATGGAGCCGAAGCCTTTAATTTTACGCCATATTTATTTCCCTGTTTTACAATTTCTGGTTCTTCTAACTTTAATTCATCAATTCCTGGTGTTATTATTCCATAACCTTTAATTTTTACCTCTTCCATAGCCATAGCTATTTTATCATAATCTGACTTTACTTGAGCAAAATTTCTAAGTAACTTAAATATATCCGCATCAGATTTTACTTCAAAATTTGACTCTTCTGTAAGTATTCTATAAAATACATTTGGTGTAATATCCATCTCTACTTTCACTTTTCCATCTTCCATATTTGCATCTTTTAAAAATACCTTATCAAATACATCATTTGTGTTTATATCTGATAAAATATCATTTATTTCTCTTATAGAATAATTTTCATCAAATTTTTCTTTTACTAAATTAATAATATCTTGTTTTAGCCAATGATCTAAATCTAAAATACTAAACCAATCAGGAAGATCAAAACCAATTTCACTTACAGGAAATTCTTCTAACACACGCTCAAATACATTAGTAAAATCTTCTTCTTGCATATTTTCTATATCAACGCTAATTACTCTAGAATTATATTTTTCAGACAACTCTTTTTCTAGCTCTTTTGCCTCTTTTCCATTAGGTCTTATAGAATTTAAAAGAACAACATAAGGCTTATTTATTTGCTTTAATTCTCTTATTACCCTTTCTTCTGCCTCAATATAATTTTCTCTTGGAATATCTGTAATACTTCCATCTGTAGTTACCACAATTCCTATTGTAGAATGATCATTTATTACTTTTTTTGTACCAATTTCTGCTGCTTTAGAAAAAGGAATTTCCTCTTGAGACCAAGGAGTTCTAACCATTCTTGGCATATCATTTTCTAAATGTCCAACCGCTCCCTCTACTAGATATCCTACACAATCAACAAGTCTTGTTTTAAACCTTACATTATTATCTAAACATATCTCAACCGATTCATTTGGAACAAATTTAGGTTCTGTAGTCATTATTGTCTTTCCTGATGCACTTTGTGGTAACTCATCCATTGCCCTATCTTTTTTATATTCATTTTCAATATTTGGAATAACAAAATTTTCCATAAAATTTTTTATAAAAGTAGATTTTCCTGTTCTTACTGGTCCAACAACACCAATATATATATCACCATTTGTTCTTTTTGATATATCTTTATATATTTCTATATCCTTCATTTTTTACCTCCAAAGATAACTTTAATACAAATATATTCTTGTATATTACTTTTATGATAAAATATAAAGAATATCTTTTATTTGTAACAATACAGTAATAAAAATCACTTAATAATTAATTTAATAAAAAAGTTATATTAATTATTTTTTTACTTTAATACTAATTACTAAAATATATTTTAAATTATTGATATGTTTATTGTTTTTGGTATAATATTTTTGTAAAGGAGGAACAATATGGATTTTTCAAATTGCAAAAATGATGACTTTCATACATATTCAGGAAAAAGTAAAAAAACGCAAATAATATATAACAATAAATCATATCTTGTTAAATATAGAAAAAAAGAAAATGGAAAAGATATTTTTTATGACATTTCTGAGTACATATCTTGTAAAATATTTCAAAATTTTGGATTTGAAACGCAAAATGTTATTTTAGGAGAAATTAAAGGAAAAGATTGCGTAGCATGTGAAAATTTTTTAAAAGATAATGAAGTATTACAAAAGTTTTCTAACTTTATTAATAATTCTGCTTATGGCAAAGAATATTCTTTTGAAAAAATACTAAACACTATAGATACTCATCCAAATATTTTTAATAGAGAAGATATAAAAGAAAAATTTTGGAAAATGTATATTTTAGACTCTTTTTTAGGAAATTCTAATAGAAGTAGTAACAATTGGGGATTTGTTGTAAATGCAAAAGAAAAATACTCTAAATTCTCACCTATTTATAGCTGTGGTCTTTGTTTGTATCCTCAAATATCTGACAAAGAAATAGATAAAATACTTAGTGATAAAAAAGAAATGGAAACAAATATACTTTTATTTCCTGCATCAAAAATCATGAAAGACGATGAAAATGCCAAAAATTCAAACTATGCTCAAACAATCAATAGTTTAAATTATGAGGGATGTAATAATGCCATTAAATGGTTTGGCGATAATTTAAACTTTCAAAAAATAGATAATATAATCAACAATACAGAAAAAAATAAGCGATAAAAGAAAAAAATTCTATTCTATAATATTAAGAGAAAGATTTAATTATATAATTAAACCTGCATATGAAAAATTGAAGATACTAAATGAAGAAAAAGGTTGATTTTATTCAACCTTTTTGTGTTACTTTAAACAAACTATATCTTATTTTGTAATTATCATTCCACCACCTACTAAAATATCACCTATATAAAAAACTATAGCTTGTCCTGGTGTCACTGCTCTTACTTTTTCTTTAAACTTAACAGTTAGTGTATTATCTTTATTTAAGTAAATTATAGCATCTTTAGGTTCAGCTGAATATCTAATTTTAGCTTGTACTTCCATCTTATCTTTAAATTTATCCAAAAGAATGCAATTTATTTCGTTTACATAAACTGTGTCTGTATAAAGTTCTTCTTCTTTTCCAACAACAAGTTCATTTTTTTCTTTATCAAGTTTTAATACATATAAAGGTGTAGCACTAGATATTCCCATACCTCTTCTTTGCCCAATTGTATATCTATGTAATCCTTTATGTTTTCCTAAAACTTCACCATTTGTATTTACAATTTTTCCATATTTCATTCCCTGTATATTATGTCTTTCTAAAAATGTAACATAATCATTATTTGGCACAAAACATATTTCTTGACTATCAGGCTTATTTGCAGTGATAAGTCCATTTTCTTGTGCCATTTTTCTTATTTCCTCTTTAGATGAAAATTCAGATAAAGGAAATATTATATGTGATAGCAATTCACTTGGTATACTATAGAGCACATAAGTCTGATCCTTTTTTCCTGCATTAGACTTTTTAATTACATATCTGTTATATTCTTTGCTATATTCTACTCTCGCATAATGTCCTGTGGCTATATATTCACAATTAAGCTCTTTTGCTTTTTTATACATATATCCAAATTTCATATATTTATTACATTTTATACAAGGATTTGGAGTTAAGCAATTTTCATATTTTTTTATAAAATCATCTATTACATTTTCTTTAAATTCCTTTTGCAAATCATAAACATAATGTTCAATGTTTAACTTCTTACAAATATTTTTCGCATCTTTTATTGCTTCCGTATCTTCACCTGAACATAAAAGCATTGTTATACCTACTACTTCATATCCTTGTTTTTTTAAAAGTAGAGCAGATACGCTACTATCCACTCCACCACTCATTCCAAGTAATACTCTATTATTTTTCATGACCACTCCTTAAACATTTTCATATACAGCGTCATAATATCCCTTTTTAAAAATATGTATTACATCACAAATTTTATTTTCAAAGTCATCACATTCTTTAGGATCAACAGAAATACCATATTTTAAAGATATTATTCCATCTTCGTCTTCTATTGTATTAAAATCATATTTTTTAAGTAGCTTAACTATTTGAGAATATGTCATTGTAATTAAATTTTCGCCTTCAAAATATAAAGCTACTTTATCTTTATAGAAATCCTGATTGTATATTCCTATACCTGTACATAAATCTTCCTCATCATAATATGTATAAAAAACATCATAAATTTCCATTTCATCATATTCTCTAATTTCTTTTGGCATACCACCAAAATACTTTCTTATATCATTCTTACTTTGTCCAAAATATACACATAGTTCACTTTTTCCTTTTTCTTTAATCCCTTTATAACTTTCTATTTCATATGCATTATAGTTTTCAGGCTCTGTTACACTTACAGTTTGTACTTGCATATTTTCTACTACTTTTTCTATTTCTTCTTTTTGTTCAATTTTATTTTTTAATTCCTCAAGTTTTGCTTTAATTCTTTTTTCTAATATTTCCTGTTGCTTTTTTTCTTGTTCAAATAATTTTTCTAATTCTTTAATTTCATCTTTATCTTTTTGCTCAATTATAATTTCTTCATTATTTATAGTCTTTTCTACTTTTTCATCTTTAATTTTATCTTTGATTTTATTTTCTTGCTTTACTTCATCATTTTTTGATATATTATCTAACTCTTTTCGTTCATTTAATTCTTCTTGTGGAATTTCTATAACAATTTCTGGTTCTTTTATTTTATTTTCTTCTCTTCTTTCTTCACTTTTCTTTTCGTTTTTTTCAAAATTATTATTTATCTCTACTTTGCTATTATTTTCTACTTCAATGTTTTCACTAAAACTCATAGGAATATTTACATCGTATTTTTCTTCTTGTTTTTTTTCTTCTTCAAAATGAAACTCTTTAAAAAACACTTCCTTATTATATATATCTATACTATATACCAATTCATTTTCTAAAATCTTTCCCTTTTCATCTGTTTTTGCATTTATTTTTATACCATATTGTTTAAAACAGATTTGACCATTTAAATCTATATAGCCATTTTTACCTTTTCTATCACTTATATTTACCAAGAATTCTTTTGCTTTTTTATATGTCATTGCAAACAAATCTAGTGCAACATAATCTATAGTTACACTAATACTTTTTAAAACATCTTTTTTATTATACAAAGTAACTTTTCCACAAACAACATCCAGTTGTAACTCTAAGTCTGAAGATTTTATAGTATCAAAAGGATATATAACTACTCCTTTATATTTCACATATGATGGTTCTACTACAACTCTAAAACTTCCTTCTTTAGGGTCTACCATTTTAAATGTTACTTTAACTTTATCCTTTATACCAATCCTATTTGCTTCATTATATATTATTTTTATTATATCTTTTTCATTTAATTCTTCATCTTTTGCAAATTTTGTTAAGTTCTTATCTCCTTTTTTCTCCAAAAAATTAAGATCTAAAAAAAATACTTTATCCTCCATTTTTACACCTCTGTATCTAACTACTTATTTTCTTACGTTTTTTACAATTTATACATTTTTTATTTTGTGGATCGTATAAACTACATTCTTTTTCATTTATATCAATAAATTTCTTTACGTATTCTTCAAACCTCTTTATCGTATTTTCAGAAACAGCATATCTCATAATTTTAGCTTCTTGCTTTGCTGTATTTTTATTCACTTTTAATATATCTGTCAAAAAAGACTCAATAGCAATTTGTGATCTTATTATCTTTTTTGCTTGTTTTTCTCCTTTTAAAGTAAGATTTATACTACCATAAGCTTTATAATCTATATATTCTTCTTCTTTTAAAACTTTAAGCGCTCTATTTACACTAGGTTTTGAGCAATTCATCTCTAATGCTATATCTGTCACACGAGCAACTCCATTTTTATTATATAAAACATAAATAGTTTTTAAATATTCCTCTAAAGAAGCTGTCATCTTTACTCTCCTTTTTATATTATGTTTAATATTATACATTATTTATGTTAATTTTTCAAGTTATATAATAATTAAGATTGCCTTATTTTTCCATTTTTTGCACGATTAATATTGACTTTTACCTTTTTAAAATGTATACTAATAATTGCATTAGACAAAATATTTAGTATAAAATTTAATATTTTGCAAATTTTATTTTTAAGGAGATGTAAAGAATGAAAAAAACTAAAATTGTATGTACAATTGGACCAGCTAGTGAAAGTAAAGAAGTTTTAACTTCTCTTATTAAAGCTGGAATGAACGTAATGAGATTAAACTTTTCTCATGGTGATCATGCTGAACATTTAGCAAAAGTTAAAACATTAAGAGAAATTAATGCAGAACTTGGAACAAATGTAGCTTTTATGCTAGACACTAAAGGACCAGAAATAAGAACTGGATCTTTTGGAAGCGATCAAAACACTCGTATGAGCTTTACTAAAGGAGATAAGATTACTCTTACAACTAAAGAAGTTGAAGGAACAAAAGATCTTCTATATGTAAACTATGCAGGTCTACCTCAAGACGTTGAAGTTGGTGGACATATTTTAATAGATGACGGTCTAGTAGATTTATTAATTGATGAAATTTCAGGAGATGAAATAAAATGTACATTCCAAAATTCAGCTGTATTAAAAGGAAGACGTGGTGTTAATGTTCCTGGAGCTAAATTACAACTTAAAGCTATGACTGAAAAAGATAAAGCAGATTTAAAATTTGCCGTAGAAAATGATTTTGATTTTATAGCTGCATCATTTATTAGAAAACCTCAAGATGTTATTGATATGAGAGAATATCTTGATTCTTGTGGAAAAAATTCAATAAAAATTATTTCTAAAATTGAAAATCAAGAAGGATTAGATAATTTTGATGAAATATTAAAAGTTACAGATGGTATAATGGTTGCTCGTGGTGATTTAGGAGTTGAAATTCCTGAAGAAAATGTACCAGCTGCACAAAAAATGATGATTAAAAAATGTATAAAAGCTGGTAAACCAGTTGTTACTGCTACTCAAATGTTAGAGTCTATGCAAAAAAATCCAAGACCTACAAGAGCTGAAGTATCAGATGTTGCAAATGCTATATATGATGGTACATCTGCAATTATGCTTTCTGGAGAATCTGCACAAGGAGATTATCCTTTAAATTGCGTAAAAACTATGACAAAAATAGCAAATGCTACTGAAAAAGATATTCATTATTGGAAAAGATTCAAAAAGAATAATTTAAATAAAGCTTGTTCTTCAAATGAGAAAATTGAAGAATCAGATCTAAAAAGACAAGCAAACTTCTCAGTTTGTTGCTCTGCCCTATTTTCTGATGCCGCTGCTGTAGTAGCTGTATCTGAAAATGGTGAAACTGCTTCAATTTTATCTAGCTTTAGAATTGAATGTCCTATATATGCAATAACACCAAGTGTTAAAGCTTATAGACATATGGCAATTGAACAAAATGTTACTCCTATTCTTATTGAAGGAGAAACTGATCTTAATACTTTATTAAATAAAGGTATTGAAGTACTAAAAGAAAAAGAATATTTAAAAGCTAACGATACAGTTGTATTAAGCGGTGGATTTTTAAATGGTACATCTTTACAAGATCAAATTACTGGTAAAATAGTAAAAATATAATTTTACAAAAAAAGTAAGGTATTCTTTAATACCTTACTTTTTTTGTAAAAAGTTAATTTATATCTTGATTATTTAAAATAATTATGTTAAAATATATTAGTAATTGATTTATTTTAGATAAAGGGGGCTTCAAAATGGCAAAATGCGAAATTTGTGATAAAGACGTAACATATTCACTACAAGTGAGTCACTCTCACAGAAGAACAGCTAGAACATTTAAACCTAACGTTCAATCAGTAAGAGTTAATATCGACGGAACACCTAAAAAAATGAATGTTTGTACTAGATGTTTAAGAAGTGGAAAAGTAGAAAGAGTATAATAATATATAGATAAAGGATGTTTTATTTTAAAGCATTCTTTTTTTATGCAAAAAAGAAGAGATTTATTCTCTTCTTACTATTTACACCTCTTAAACTATATTACTTAATATTTATATTTTAAATATAGTTTTTAATATCATTTTCATTAATCTTCCAGGTTTATATATTACTACTTTCATATATTATTCCTCCTTTAACAAAATAGCCATGTTATTCCAAAAATAGCTATTGCTATAGCACATATTGCTACCCAGCCCCAAAAAGGAAGAATAATACTTACCCCTACTCCTATTCCAAAAGCTAATAAAAATAATCCTATTGTCTTTCTAAAACCACTTGTAAACATATTTATCCTCCCTTTTGACAAACAACAGAAAATGTTGTAAAATGACTACTATATACTATGATTTGGGTGAATTAATGTGATTAAAAAATACAAAAGGCAAACAAAAAAACAAAGTGAAGAAATAATTAAAATATTAATAAATGAATATAAAGATGCTAAATGTGGACTAGATTATACTACTCCTTTTTCTCTTGTTGTAGCCTTAATTCTTGCTGCTCAATGTACAGACAAAAGAGTAAATGAAATAACTCCTATTTTCTTTAGTAAATTTAAAACAATTGAAGATGTAAAAAATTCTAATATAAATGATGTAATTAATATTATTAGACCATGTGGATTTTTTAAAAATAAAGCTCATTCAATTATTGAAAGTGCAAGAATTATTTGTGACGATTTTAATGGTATTGTACCAGATACTATGGATGAATTAACTAAATTATGTGGAATTGGTAGAAAATCTGCAAATATAATATTGCAGGAATGCTTTGGTAAAGTAGTTGGAATCGCTGTTGATACACACGTTACTAGAATATCTAGGAAAATTGGATTTTCAAATGGAAAAAGTCAATTAGAAATTGAGAACGAACTTTTGAAACGTTTTGATAAAAAATACTGGGGAAAAATAAACCATGTACTTGTACTTCATGGAAGAGCAGTATGTATTGCAAATAGACCAAAATGTGATATATGCCCAATAAATAATTTATGCAATAAGAACGACTAATTGTCGTTCTTATTTTATGTTTTCTTTTTTCTTTACATCTTCAATTACCTTTTTTAAATAATCCATTGGAGCATTTGAGGGTATATAATACAAATTATGAATTTTACTATTTATTTTAGATTTATAGGGCTCCTGTTCTATTACAGGTAATTCATCTTGTAAAAGACCAAGACTATAAAAATAATCATATCTTAACTCATCATCAAATATATAAAAAGATCTTGAAAAATCTAATATTTCATATTTTGAATATTCGAATTCTTTATATTTTACTTTACTATTTAACTCTTCTCCAGCTATTTTTTTAAACCCATTTAAACAAAATTTCTTGTTTGTACTAAACCAATATACATTCTTAAAATTATTTACTAAAAATCTTATAAATTCTACCATATCCTCACGTATACCAACACCTATGCTATCATCACAAAAAGTATTTCTTATTAAAGTTCCATCAACATCTAAATAAATATCTTTATCCCTTTTATACATACTATCGCCTCCTAAAATTATTTGTTAGCTAACTAAAACGCTACAGTCGTATATTATACCATAAAATGTAGTAAGAGACAAAACAAAATTATAATAAATTTATTTTTTTTTAATAATAACAATTAATAAAAAATTAAGCCTATTATACTAAATAAGCTTAACTTAAATAATTATTTATTTTATTTCTGTTCCTCCCCACTCTACTACTGTAAAACCTTCTCTATTTACTTGTGTTAATTCTTGCTCTTGTACTTCTACATATTTATCTAAGCCTTTCCATTCCATCATAACTCTTATCATTGTATCTGGTTTTGGACTAATTATTAATGGCATATTCTCTTCTATTTCTTTCATTGTTTGAAATCTAATATAAACATACTCATTTTGCTGTAATCTTGGTAGCCAATAAATAATAAATTCTTCTGCTTCTTTATCATTTAATCCAAGTATTGAAAGTTTTTCTTCTAAAAATTTAACTATATCTTCATTTTTTACAACAAACCCATCTTTAAGTCCATCATATTCCTTTGTATTTTCACTTTCATAATATAATGAATAATATTCTCTTCCAGTTTTTTCATCAACTAAAGTTCCGTCTGGATAAGCAATCATCTTCCATATATCATTATATTCAGGATATACAGTTGTAAGTTTATCTTTATTTGCTAATTTAACTGTTACTTCAGTTTTTTCTTCTGGATATAAATATATTACAGGTTTATCTATTGATGGTATGCCATATTTATTATATACATCATTTAATACATTATTATTTAATATATTTTCTTCAGGATTTTTAATCAACAAATTAATAAATATAATTGCTATAAATAGTATAGTTACTATTAAAACTCCTAGCAATATTCTCCCCTTTATTTTATCTTCCTCCAATTTTGATTCATTTTTTTCATTGATTTCATTTTTCTCCATACATTTCACCTCTAATTTTATATTACCATTTTAACTAAAATTATTCAACAAAAAAATAATCTCTGCAAACTTGTTATTTCAAGTATTACAGAGATTATCATTTGTGGTGCGGGTAAAAGGACTTGAAC
>ERZ1643249.3749-NODE-3749-length-13185-cov-8.089871_pt1 | contig 13185 bp, 13 predicted proteins | sample MGYA00579263_ERZ1643249 | MGnify/ENA primary metagenome ERZ1643249 (study PRJEB29033, sample SAMEA4952264) | chicken gut metagenome | biome: Broiler Chicken; feature: Gastrointestinal Tract; material: Caecum | place: Ireland | collected 2018 | study: Broiler...
GCAGAATATATAACAAAATCAGCTTTTTCAACTAAATTCGTATTATGACCAATTGAAACAAAGATTCCATGGCTAGATAATCTATCTGTTATTTTAGTTTTAATACAATCTGAACCAGTAACAAAAATTCCCCAATTATGTAATACTTCTGCTATTCCACTCATACTAATGCCACCAATACCAATTAGATGTATATGTTTATATTGCTTTAAATTTTCTATATTACTTAAATTCATATTATCATCGCCCTTTCTATGTAAGCGTAATTAAGACACATAAATTATATACTGTAAATTTAAAAAATTCAAGATATTATGTAAAAATAATATATGTTTTATATTGAAAAGTAGTTACAATAAATGATATAATGATAAAAAAAATGGGAAAACGGAGGAATACAACATGAACAACCAAAGAATTATAGAAACATTAGATGAAATAGATAATTATTTAATAAAAAGTGTAGATGAAAGCGGAAAAATAATAAATAGTCAAGATATTTATGCAAGAACTCATATAGCAAATATGCAAGGAATAAGAAAATATTTAGAAGAAAATGGAATTAAAGGAGCTATAAGAAACAGAGTAGAACAAACAGAAAATGCGCTTCTTTATGCAACGAATAGAGCTCAACTAAATCCAGACAATAAATATTTTGATTGGATAAATTCTAAAAATCAACAAACGGATTATACAAAACCTGATGATGTACAATTATATTATGATATATCTACAGGACATAGACCTATAGTGCTTCCTAATTATGCAAGAGAGTATTTACCAAATATTCTTGGAAAAGAAGAATTGTTGCATAGTATGGAAATGCTAGAACAAGAATATGAGGAATTTATAAATCAAGACAAAGCTTATAAGAAACCACAGGAAACGGCATTAGTAGTGAGAAGAAGAAATCCTATACAAAGATTTTTTGATAAAATCTTAAGAAGAGGAGAATATAGCAAAAAGCAATCAAGTGTAGAGAGAAATTCAGCAAGTGCGAATGAAGATTATAAGAATAGACATCGTGAATATTGCGAAAAATTAAGCAATTATGAAAATTATAGTAATGAATATCAAGAACCAAAACAACAGCAACAACCAGAACAAGTTATTGCAATTAGTGACTTGCATGGAAATATGCAAAAATGGCAAGAAATAAGAAAACAAATGGCAACAAACCCTAACATGAAGCTTCTAATATTAGGAGATGCAATGGATAGAGGGGGATATGGACTAGAAATATTATTACAAATAAAAGAATTATGCGACCAAGGGAAAGCAGAATATTTACCTGGAAATCATGATATTTTTGCATATAATTATATGAAAACACAAGAAATATTATCAAGACTATCAGAAAGAGAAAAAATGCAAAATAAAAATATTGTACATATAGCAGGACGTGAACTAGCACATTTAGAAAGAAATGGTGGAGAAACAACATTAGAAAGTCTAGAAAATTTTGATACAATAGTAAGAGATGAAATAAAAAATGGAAATATAAAGTATAGTATTAGCAAAAAAGAATTAATTGACTGGTTAGGAAAACAACCAATACAAAAGAAAACTAGAATTAACAATACAACATATGCATTAGCACATGCCTATTTTGATGATGAATTATACAATGCAAATAGAGATTTTAATTTAGAGCAAGCATTACAAATAGAAATGGATGGAAGAGCAGATGATAATACCTTGGAAAAATTTAGAACAATAATGTGGTATAGAGAACATGATGTAAGAACACATTATTCACCAGTAACCTTTCCAAAAGGCTGTGTAATGGTAGTTGGACATACTCCACAAAAAGAAGGAATAAATGCAAAGAGATTTTCAAAAGGAGAATGGGATGAACAAGTAATATATATAGATACTGGGAGTGAAATTGCAGCTTTCGATCTTACAAATGGCAGAAGCTTAGAATATCAACGAAATAATGAATATAGGTAAAAATTTTATTTTATATATACTTCCAGCCTATTAAATTTACAAATTATTATGCAGTAAAAAAATTTTAAAAAAATTAGCAGTTTCTATTGACAATTGCTAAAAAAGGGTGTATTATATTAGCAGTCCGATAAAAGGACTGCTAATTTTGAGGTGAAAAACATGTTAGAAAAAAGACAAAGACAGGTTTTACAAGCCATAATTGAAGAGTATATTAATACAGCTGAACCAGTTAGTTCTGGTACAATTGTAGAGAACTATAATTTAGGATGTAGTAGTGCTACAATAAGAAATGACATGGCAGAACTAGAAAAATTAGGATATCTGGAAAAACCTCATACATCATCTGGAAGAATTCCATCAGCAAAAGGTTATAGATTTTATGTAGATGAACTTCTAAATGATGAAAAAATAAGTTTAGAAGAAATACAATATATAAAATCTAAACTAGAAACAAAGGTAAATGAAATAGAAGACTTAACAAAAATTGCAACAGATACATTATCAGAAATTACACATTATACTACAGTAGCAATTGGTCCAGATGCAAACAATAATATAATTTCAGATGTTAAATTTATTTCGCTTGGAAATAGAATTTTAATGGCGGTAGTTCTTACTGAAAATGGAGCAATTAAAGAAACAATTATAAAATATGATGAAGATATATCAGATACTCAAATTGAAAGCCTAAATTTTTTATTTAGAAATAAATTAATAGGCAAGCCATTAACTAAAATTGATAAACCTATGGAAGAATATATCATATCTTCAATGGAAGACCAAGTTGATGTAATAAAACCAATTATTAACCAAATGAATAAATCCTTAGAACAATCAGAATATATCTATTTAGAAGGAGCAAATAATGTGTTTGACTTTCCAGAATTTAGAAAAATAGATACTGCTCGAAACTTTTTAAGTATACTTGATACAAAAGAGCAAGTAATGGAAATTTTAAATTCTGGTATAGCAAAAGATATAAATATTTACATTGGTGAAGAAAATGAAAAAGAAGAGCTGAAAGATTTAAGTATAGTAACTTTTAGACATAGTGTAGGAAATAGGGATTTTGGAACAATAGGAATTATAGGTCCTAAAAGAATGGACTATTCAAAAGTAATTTCAGTAATGAAATATATTAGCAAAAAACTTAATGAAAAGTTTAAAGATGAATAATTTGAAAACAGTAAAATTTCAAATTAAATGGAATTTATGAGGAGGAAAAGAAATGTCAGAAGAAAATTTAGAAAAGAAGCCAGATGAACAAACAGAAAATGAAAACAAAGAAGAAAATGCTGAACTTACAAAAACAGAGCAAGAACTTGAAGAAACAGTAGACAGACTAAAAAGAGTAATGGCAGAGTTTGAAAATTACAAAAAAAGAAATACTAAAGAAAGAGAACAACTATATAATTCATTAGTAGCAGATATAGTATCAAGCTTTTTACCAGTACTTGATAATTTAGAAAAAGCAGCAAATACTAAAACAGAAGATGAAAACATGAAACAAGGAATAGAATTAGTAGTTAAACAAATTCAAGACATATTCAAAAAATTCGGGGTAGAAACAATTGAAACAGTAGGAAAACCATTCGACCCAGAAATACATGAAGCAGTAAGCAGTGTTCAAGATGAGACTTTAGGAGAAAAAATAGTAAAAGAAGAATTTAGAAAAGGCTACAAAATAGGAATGAAAGTAATTAGACATGCAATGGTAATTGTAGCAAATTAATTAGTCATTAATTTTAAAAAATATAAATTTATAGAGTAGAACTAGATGTAATAGAAAACTTTAACTAACATCTAATTTCTAACATCTAAATAAAAGGAGGAGACTTAATATGTCAAAAATTATAGGTATCGATTTAGGTACAACAAATTCATGCGTAGCAGTTATGGAAGGTGGGGAACCAGTAGTAATTCCAAATCCAGAAGGAAATAGAACAACACCATCTGTAGTTGCATTTGCAAAAAATGGTGAAAGATTAGTAGGACAGATTGCAAAACGTCAAGCTGTTACAAATCCAGACCATACAGTTATCTCAATAAAAAGAGACATGGGAACAAACAAAAAAGTAAAAATTGAAGGTGATGAATTCTCACCACAAGAAATATCAGCTATGATATTACAAAAATTAAAAACAGATGCAGAAAATTATTTAGGACAAAAAGTAACTCAAGCAGTTATTACAGTTCCAGCATATTTTAGTGATAGCCAAAGACAGGCAACAAAAGATGCTGGTAAAATAGCAGGACTAGAAGTTTTAAGAATTATAAATGAACCAACAGCAGCAGCACTTGCATATGGTATGGATAAAGAAGATAAAGATCAAAAAATAATGGTATATGACCTAGGTGGAGGAACATTCGATGTATCTATACTAGATATTGGTGATGGTGTATTCGAAGTATTAGCAACAAGTGGAAACAACAGATTAGGAGGAGATGACTTCGATGAAAGAATTATTAAATATTTAGTAGATGAATTTAAAAAAGATAATGGAATAGACTTAAGTACAGATAAAATGGCAATGCAAAGACTAAAAGAAGCAGCAGAAAAAGCAAAAATTGAACTATCAGGTGTTGGTCAAACAAATATTAACTTACCATTCATAACAGCAGATAGTACAGGACCAAAACACTTAGACATAACATTAACAAGAGCAAAATTTGAAGAATTAATAAGAGATTTAGTAGAAGCAACAACAGGACCAGTTAACCAAGCACTAAAAGATGCAGGTTTAACAGCAGACCAAATAAATCAAGTACTATTAGTTGGTGGTTCAACAAGAGTTCCAGCAGTTCAAGAAGCTGTAAGAAAAATAACAAACAAAGAACCAAATAAAGGCATAAACCCAGATGAGTGTGTTGCAATAGGTGCAGCAATTCAAGCCGGAGTACTTTCAGGAGATGTAAAAGATTTAGTATTATTAGACGTAACACCATTATCATTAGGTATTGAAACATACGGTGGAGTATTCACAAAATTAATTGAAAGAAATACAACAATACCAACAAAAAAATCACAAGTATTCTCAACAGCAGCAGATGGTCAAACAAGTGTAGAAGTGCATGTTCTACAAGGTGAAAGAGAAATGGCTGCATATAACAAAACATTAGGAAGATTCCAATTAACAGGAATACCAGCAGCACCAAGAGGAGTACCACAAATAGAAGTTACATTTGATATAGATGCAAATGGTATAGTACACGTATCTGCAAAAGATATGGCAACAGGAAACGAACAAAATGTTTCAATAACAGCAAGTTCAAATCTTTCTGAAGAAGATATAGAAAAAGCAGTAAAAGATGCTGAAGCACATGCAGCAGAAGATAAAAAGAAAAAAGAAGAAGTAGAAGTTAAAAACAATGCAGAAAGCTTAGTATATAGTAGCCAAAAAACACTAGATGACTTAGGAGACAAAATAAGTGGCGAAGAAAAAGCAAAAGTTGAAACAGAAATAGAAAATGTTAAAAAAGCATTAGAAACAAATAACACAGAAACAATAAAAGAAGCAACAGAGAAACTAACACAAGCATTCTACCAAGTATCTGAGCAATTGTATAAAGCAAATGCACAAAATAATGCAGATGCTAATACAGCAGATACAGGAAAAACAGAAGGAACAGCAAATGATGGAAATGTATATGATGCAGATTATAAAGTAGAAGACGATGGAAATAATAACTAATACCAATAATTAACATCGTTCCAATACTTTAGAAAGCTACAAAGAGCCCCTTGAATAAGGGGGCTAATACGTAGCAAGATAAAAAATTGCAAATTATATGTGTATTAAACTTATAATATAGATATAATTTACAAAAAAGGAGAACGATTTTAATGGCAAATAAAAGAGATTATTATGAAGTTTTAGGTGTAAGTAAAAACGTAACAGATGAAGAATTAAAAAAAGCATATAGAAGATTAGCAAAAAAATATCATCCAGATGCTAATCCAGATAATAGAAAAGAGGCAGAGGAAAAATTTAAAGAAGTTTCTGAGGCATATGAAGTACTATCAGACCCACAAAAAAGAAAAATGTATGACCAATTTGGACACGATGGACCACAAGGATTTGGCGGAGGTGCTGGAGGACCAGGTGGAGGATATTATTCATACACAACTTCTGGATTTGATGGATTTGGAGACTTTGGAGATTTAGGCGATATATTCTCTAGCTTTTTTGGTGGAGGTGCTGGTTTTGGCTCAAGAGCAAGTAGTCGCCAGAAAGCATCAGGACCACGAAAAGGAAGAGACTTAAAATATAATTTAGATATAACATTTGAACAATCATATCTAGGAGTAAAAAAAGAAATAACTATAGTAAGAAATGAAGAATGCCCAACATGCCATGGAAGTAAAGCAAAACCAGGAACAAAAACAACAACTTGTCAAGCTTGTCATGGAACAGGAACAATTAAGCAAACTGTATCTACAATATTAGGACAAATGCAGACTACAAAGACTTGTCCAGAATGTAATGGTGAAGGAACAAAAATAGAAGAAAAATGTTCAGATTGTAAGGGGAAAGGAACTATACGTAAAAGCGTAAAAATTCAAGTCTCAGTGCCAGCAGGAATAGACCATGGTCAAACAATAGTATTAAAAGGCGAAGGCGAAAGTGGTATAAAAGGAGGACCAAGAGGAGACCTATATATAGTGGTATCAGTAAGGAATCATAGTTTATTTAAAAGACAAGGAAATAATATATTATGTGACATACCAATAACATTTACACAAGCAACATTAGGTGCAAATTTAGAAATACCAATGGTAGATGGAAGTAAAGAAATATATAAAATCCCAGAAGGAACACAAGTAGGAGCAAGATTTGTAATAAGAGGAAAAGGATTTAAATCAGTGAATAGTAATTACCAAGGTGACTACATTTTTACTGTAAATGTACAAATACCAAAGAAACTAACATCTGAACAAAGAGAACTACTAACAAAACTTGCAAAAACAATGAATGAACAACCACCAGTGAAAAAAAGAGGAATATTTGGATAAAACAAAGAAAAAGAGCAAAAAAATAAGTTTTTTGCTCTTTTTTAGCTTCACAAAATTTAAAAAGTATGTTACAATAACAATAGTAATATTTATGGAGGTATAGTATGAATAGTGATAGTGAAGCAAAATTTAAAAAGACTACACTAGTATGGGACAAATATATGGATTATTTAATTGAAGCAATAGATGAAAGCAATTTTATGAAACGTTCAGAAATAAAACCAATGGCAACACCTAAAGATAATTTAGAATCACATTTAACATCAAGAGCAATACATCAAAGAAATGCTGCAAATATAGCTAGAAGAATTGCAAGAGGCTTAGGATTAAATGAACAATATGTATATGTTGGTATGCTTATGCATGATGCAGGACATCCATTTAGTGCACATGAAGGGGAGGAAATGTTTACTAGCATAGGAGAAATATACAATGTACAGTATTTTCACCACAATGCAAAAGGTGTTGAAGTAATACAAAGTGAAAACCTTTGTGAAAAAGCAATATCTAAAATACCAAATATAAGAAAGCAACCAGAGTTAAGGCGAGTCTTAGAAGAAGAATTTCCATATTTCTTAGACATAGTAGTTTCTCATGATGGAGAAGCAAGTGCAAAGGATATGAGAAAAAAAGAGACACAATATCAAGATATCGAAACAGCAGTACAAAGTAAAGTATTTGATTCAGCAGCAAAAAATAGTTACAAATGCATAGCCCAAACAACAGAAGGAAAAATTGCTAAATTTGCAGATGTTATTGCATATTTGGCAACTGACCTTAGAGATGGATTTAGACTAGGTATATATAAGGACTTTCCAGAGGCCTCTATAAAACTATTTGGAGAAATGTTTGCAAGTGGCTTTATTGGAACAGAAGAAGAAAAAATTAAAATTGCAAGAACAATTATTGATCGAATAAAAGAAGAAAAATTAAGAGACTTAGTTCAAGATGCTAAAGAACCAGAAAACAAAGAAACAGTTAAAATTGCAAATGAAATAACAGCAGAAATAACAGGAAAACAAATAAATTTTGAAATAGATAACGAAGCTACTAGTGCGATAATAAGAAAACATTTAGCAGAATATAGAAAAAGTAAAGAAAAAGATGAAATGACAGATGAAGAACGAGCATTTTTGGATTCAGATGTACAAAAAATTAAAGAATTTGTTGGAAAAAAATTAAGAGTACGTTCAACAGTAGTTGCAGAAGTGACTAGCAGCATGCAAGAATTTTTTATAAATGATTTATTAAAATATTCAAAAGAGACAGGCATTTTACAATTTTCACCGCTTGGAAACAGATTGTTTTTTGAAGCAAAAGGAATTAATTATGATACATATGTACCAAAAGTAAAATGGGAATACCAAAAAAATGCACAACCAAAAGCAGCTTATAGCTTAGTTACAATGTGTGCACAAAGCTTATTAAAATCAGGTGTAATTGCCAATAAGTTCTATGATAGAGCAATAAGAAAATATATAACAGATGAAGAAGCTTTAAAATATTTTAAAGCACCATATAGAAAACCACAAGAATATGAAGAATATAAAAGGAGACAAGAAATTAGAGATGTTAAAACTTCTACAAAGCGTTATACAAGTGCATCTAAAAGAAGCAAAGTGAAAGCACAAAAAGAATTGTTCTCAAATGTTTATGAATATGCACAAAATGAAGGAAAACTATTTGCAATAAAATATATGAATACATTTGCTGCAGTAGAAACACAAATAAGAAATAAAGTAGACAAAGCATTAGATCCAAGATATGAAACAGATACCTCAACTATTCCAGCAAATGCAGAACAACTATTTAGGAGTAAGATAGATACTGATATTGAACATATTAGGTCAAGTATACAAACATCACAAGGAACACTTTCAATAACACCAGAACAAAAAGAATTAGTAATACAACAATTAGTAGATCAAGAGAGACAAAAAATGGAAGAAAAAATGGCAGTACAATTATCAATAGATTATCTAGCTGGAATGACAGATAGAGCATTTAATGAATTAGCTATACAAACAGGATATATGGTAAAAGAAGATTTACAAACAGAGAGAGTTGATGGAAATCCAGCATTACAACGTAATAAAAAAGTTGAAGAATTATCAAAAGCTATGAGAGAATCTGTAGACGAAGGCAGATAAAATAATAGTGGAGGAACAATGCCAAAATTTTTTATAACTAATAATCAAATAAAAAATAATAAAATATATTTAATAGGTGATGATGTAAAACATATTGCAAATGTCTTAAGAAAACAAGTAGGATGTAAAATTAACATTTGCAATATGGAAACATCTGATAATTTTTTGTGTGAGATAGAAGAGATTAATAAAGATAGTATTAAATGCAAAATTATAGAAACAATAAAATCTGAAGCAGAATCAGATATTGATATTACTATATTTCAAGGGATTCCAAAAGCTGAAAAAATGGAATTAATCATACAAAAATGTACAGAATTAGGAGTAAAACATTTTATACCAGTACAAATGGAAAGATGTGTGGTAAAACTAGATGACAGAACGCAAAAGAAAAAACTAGAAAGATGGCAAAAAATTGCAGAAACAGCAGCAAAACAAAGTGGAAGAGATATAGTACCTACAGTAGAAAATTCAATAAATTTAGCAAAACTATGTAATTTAATTCAAAAATATGATATAGTATTATTGGCTTATGAAAATGAGAAAGAAAATAAATTAAAAGATGAATTAAAAAATATTAAAAATAAGAAAGATTTAAAAATAGGAATAATAATTGGACCAGAAGGTGGAATAGAAAAACAAGAAATAGAAAAAATGCAATTAGCGGGAGCTAAAGTGATAACTTTAGGGAAGAGAATTTTAAGAACAGAAACAGTAGGAATATCTATTACAAGTATTATTATGTATGAATTAGAATAGTTAAAACATAAGAGAAGGAGAATGAAAAATTTGAATAAAAATATTATGAAAAATATAGAAAAAATACAAGAGAAGAGAAAACTATCAGTAGATACTAAAAAAAAGATAAGGGATAGAGCAATATCGAATTGGGCAATTTGTATATCAGCAATTATTTTAATTTTAGCTTTTACAGTAACAGCAAACCTTATTACAAAACAAATAGCAATTTTAATTTACAATATCTGTGCAATGGGAATTCTTGTTTTCTCATTAATAGTTTTAGAAATTGCATATAAAAAAGATAGTGGAAAATGGGCAATATGCGGAATAGAAATATTAATACTCTCAGTATTTGCATTATTTTCACCATATATTTTTTATAGAACTAATAAATTGATTGTTTATATATTTATAACAATTGTAACTATTTATTATATTGCTAAAATAATAAAAATATATTTTTCTGAAAAGAAAAAATATTTAACCGAAATTAGTGATATAACAAATATAGTAAAAAAAGAAAGTCAAGATGAAATTGCAAAAAGAGAACAAGAAAAATTATTAAAAAAAATGGAGAAAAAAACAAAAAAGGGTACATCATCAACAGAAAAAGGTACTGCAAAGGAGAAACAAAAAAACACAGCAAAATCTACATCAAAGACTACAACCAAAAAAACAGCAAAACCTAAAACGAAAACACAAACAAAATCTAAAACAACTAAAAAAACAACAAAAACTACAAATAAGGAGAATAAATAATGTTAAAAAGTATGACAGGATATGGAAGAGCAAAATATGAAATCGATTCCAGAGAATATATAGTAGAAATAAAATCTGTAAATAATAGATATAGTGATATATCTGTTAAAATGCCTAGAAACATAAGCTTTCTAGAAGAAAATATAAAAAAACTTATTGCTAATGCTATAACAAGAGGAAAAGTAGAAGTTTTTGTAACATTTAATAATAATAGTAATAAATGCAGAAGTATAGAAATAAATAAAGAATTAGCTAAAAAATATATAGAAGAAATGAAAAGCTTAGCAGAAGAAACGAAAATAAATGCAAATATAGAAGTAATAGATGTAATGAAAATGCCAGATGTATTAAATATCACATTAGATAAAGAAGATGAAACTATAATAACACAAGAACTAACAAAATGTGCTAAAGAAGCTATAGATAGCTTTATAAAGATGAGAGAAATAGAAGGAGAAAAAATAAAAGAGGACTTGATACAAAGAATTAATTCAATTTCAGAAAAAGTTGAAAAAATAAATTTAATTTCTACTGGACTAGTTAATGAATATATAGTAAAATTAAAAAGAAGGGTAAATGAATTGTTGCAACCTAATATGGTAGATGAAGCAAGAATAGCGCAGGAAATAGTTATATATTCAGATAAAAGTTCTATTGAAGAAGAAATAACAAGAATGAAAAGCCACATTTCACAATTTTTAACTTTGCTAGACAAAAATAATAGTAATGGTAAGAAAATAGATTTCCTAATTCAAGAAATGAATAGAGAAACAAATACAATAGGTTCAAAAGCAAATTGTTTAGATATAACAAAATATGTGGTAGAAGTAAAATCTGAATTAGAAAACATACGTGAACAAATACAAAATATTGAATAATAAAAGGAGGAATAATATATGCAACTAGTTAATATTGGTTTTGGTAATGTTGTTTCAGCAAATAGAATAATTTCAATAGTAAGTCCAGAAGCAGCACCAATAAAAAGAATTGTTCAAGAATCAAAAGATGCAAAAACAGCAATAGATGCAACTTGCGGAAGAAGAACAAGGGCAGTTTTGATAATGGATTCAGGGCATGTAATCTTATCAGCAGTACAACCAGAAACTATTGCAGCAAGATTAGATAAAGATATAGCTAAAGAGGAAAATTTGGAAGAGTAATATTAATTAATTTTAGAAAGGAAATGATAAAAATGATTATTAAACCAACAGTAACAGACTTATTAAAAGTAGTTGATAACAGATTTGAACTAGTAATATTAGTAGCTAAAAGAGCAAGACAAATATCAGCAGGTCAAACACCATTAACCAAAGTAAAAGAAAGGTCAGCGGTTACACTTGCAGCAAATGAAATTGCTGAAGGCAAGGTGAAAGAATGTTAGTACTATTATCAGGTGTATCTGGAGCAGGAAAAGATACAATAAAAAAAGAATTAATTAAAAGAATGGATAATGTTACATCAATGCCTTCATATACAGATAGACAACCCAGAGAAGGTGAAGTAGATGGACAAATATATAACTTTATAACTACAGAAGAATTTGAAAATAAAATAAAAGAAAATGAATTTTATGAATATTCAGTACACCATGAGCACTATTATGGAACATCTAAGAAAATCTTAGATGAAAGTATAAATTCAGGAAAGATAATAGTAAAAGATATAGAAGTTAATGGAACTGAAAACCTATTAAAATTGTTAAAAAACGATATAGACATAGTCACAATATTCCTAAGAGTTCCAAAAGAAGAAGTAAGAAAAAGATTAGAACATAGAGTAGAAAAAGCTAGCATAAAAGAAATAGAATTAAGAATGAACAGATTTGATTATGAAGAATCAAAAATAGGAATTTATGATTATGTAATAAAAAATGATGATTTAGAAAAAACAGTTCAAATAATAATGACAATTATACAAAATGAATATAAGTTAAGAAAACATATTTAGGGGAAAGGAAGTGTATACAAATGAATAAGAAAAATAAATTAATGGTTAGAATATTTGCTGGAATATTGGCATTACTAATGGTTCTAGGAGTAGCAGCATCATTATTATATATGATATTTATAGGATAAGAGGAGGGCTTGTTAAATGTTAAAAGGTTTAGAGATGCTATCTATTAAAGAAGGAGATATTGCTAATTATATAAATACATTATTTAATAGCCCATATGACCTAGTAATGTTTATAATAGATATAACACTTGTTATATTATTAGCAGCTAAATTTTTTCAATTTGTAAAGGGAACTAGAGCTTTGCAATTGTTAAAAGGAATACTATTCTTAATAATTGCAACAATGTTAACTTCATTGCTAGACTTAAAAATACTTAATTTTATATTAACATCATTTATGACATATGGAGTAATATTACTAATTGTCATGTTTCAGCCAGAACTTAGGAGAGCTTTGGAACAATTAGGTTCTAACAAAATAAATAGATTTTTTGGGATAGAGCATGATATTGCTGCAAAAGCGAAAGAAAACATATATAAAATAGCAATAGCAGCAACAGAATTATCAAAAACAAAAACAGGAGCATTAATTGTTTTAGAAAGAGATATAAAA
>ERZ1643249.3750-NODE-3750-length-13185-cov-3.816527_pt1 | contig 13185 bp, 11 predicted proteins | sample MGYA00579263_ERZ1643249 | MGnify/ENA primary metagenome ERZ1643249 (study PRJEB29033, sample SAMEA4952264) | chicken gut metagenome | biome: Broiler Chicken; feature: Gastrointestinal Tract; material: Caecum | place: Ireland | collected 2018 | study: Broiler...
CAAAGTACGGCGTTCCCGCCGAGTTCAGACAGTACGAAAGTCTTTTAAAGGACGAGCAGTATCCCGACCAGGACTATGCCGAAAGGCTCAATTACGACAGCGAGCACATCTTCAACGGCATGGCAGAGCCCTACCTTGCGGAGGCGGCAGAGGATACGCCCTTCCAGCTCCTGCGCACGGGCTACTATAAAAAATGCACCGAAGACGGCAAGCTCATTCTCTCTGAAATTGTATCCTTAAAGGACAGTTTCAATAAGTAAAAGGTTGCAGCGCGCAAAAAAATCTGCAGGTTTAATCGTGGCGCGCACTAAATGTGCGTGCAGAAACTTAACGTAAATTTTTTATGCGCATATGTGCGTGTGGTAATATGCGCAGGCATGGCATAGTCAAAAAATTTTGTGCGCAATGCCTGTGTTCTAAGCCGCGCAGTCAATGCGCTGAAAACGCGCGGCAGACTTTTTCAGTGTTGAGTATTTGGTAATTTAAGGGTATTGAATGACGGTATATTTCTAAAACGCCGCAATATATGCCTCAAACAATACGTGCGCTGGCATTTTGGGCTTGCATTTATACTGTGTTTTTTTATTTCAACCTCTTGCAAATTGTTTTAATTTGTAGTATTATAAAATTGTAGTAATTCATATAAAAAAGTGCAAGGCGCGCCCGCTTTTTTCTGCGCGGCATTGCTTTAATCAACTACCTGCGCGGATTGTGCAAAAAAAGGGGAGTTCTATGAATAATATTGTCTTAATCATATTTATATGTATCGCCGCGTTGGCAGCTGTCATTGCAATAATTGCCGGCCTTGTAAAGGGCTACACCAAAACAAAGACGTGGGGTGCAGAATACCTGTTCGCGGTAATAATATCCGTGCTTATATATTCCCTTGCAGACCTTTCGGATATGAGCGCGTGGCTTGTGTTCGGCTTAAAGGTCGGCACAGCGGTTGCGCTTATACTCGTGTTTGCTCTCTTGTCTTCGCGCGGCAAGGCGCTCTTTAAAAAGTGCATAGCCAACGCGCAGAAGCGTTCCTACTATATGACTTACGGCGACAGAGAAGAGAATAAGATGCTCATTCTCGACGCCATTGAAAACGGCGACGGAAAGGCCTACCGCAAGCTTACAAAGCGCAAATTCAAAGAGTCTAAGGGCGCAGTAGGCGTAGTGGACAGAATATGCGGCGCAATAGTCCTTCTGTTCAAGGCTGTTGTGATTGTAGGTCTTACAGCGCTTATTCTGCTTGTAGTTCTCGACTTCACTCAGTTGCCCTTTGTAGAGGATGTTCTGGGTGAAATGTATAAAAGCGGGGCGTGGGCGTTCTTCTCGCGCTTTGCAATGGATGCTTTTGTAATAGGCATACTGTTTTTTGCAATCCGCGGCGGCTACCGTGCAGGCGTAGTCAGCGCGCTGTGGGTGCTTGCAGTCCTGGCACTCATTGGCGGGGCGGGCTATCTCTGCTACTGGCTGTGCTTTAATGTTGATGCGTTTATAGATACGGCTGCAAGTCTCAACGGCGCAATAGGCGGCGTAACGGGTGCAATCGCATCTGCGGCAGAGGGTGCAGGTCTCAATATAACGGCTGAGCAGATAGCTCAGGGCGTGCTTGCCGCAGGCATATTCGTACTGCTCCTCATAGTCATTCTGGTTGTGGGAATTGTAGTTGCCGGCATAATCGGCAGGGCAAGAGAGGGCAAGGCCTTCAGCGTTGTAGACGGCGTGTTTGGTGCGATAGTTGCGTTTGCAATAGTGGGTGCAATCATGCTGTTTGCGGGAGCAGTTCTTTACACACTTTCAGACCTCCCGTTTATGGAAAGGTTCAACAGCTACTTTATGTTTGAAGAGGGTGTAAGGGGCGCACCGATTGCATCTGAATTCTACAACAACAACCCGCTGAATACATATCCGTTCATATTAAACCTGCCCATACGCGGCTGGTTCTCGGCGTAAACAGAATAAATTTTGACTTAATAAAAGTCGGAGGGAAAATTCTCTCCGACTTTTTTTGTAAGCGGAAACATACAAAACTTGCATTTATTTATGATAGATGCTTTGATATTTATATAAGAAGAGCCGCAGGCGCGTAAGTTGCGCGCCTGCGGCTGCCTTCATTTTTAATTGTGACGGCTATTTTAGTCGACGTTTTAGCTGACGCGCCGCTTTTTATGCCTCGCTCTATTGAAAGAGCTTGCACAACGCCTTAATCTTACAGTCAGTCACCAAAGCCGCGGATTAACATTTTAAGAGTTTGTAATTCCGCAAGTTGTGTGGTAAGTCTATAATCTTGTACTGCCGCCAAAGCAGCGGCGCAGCATATCAGCTGTCGTTTAAAAATATTTCTGCCGTCTTTTTCAATTAATAATTCTTTTCAGAAAAGCTTTCGCAGCAGGTGCATTCTTCGCTGCCGCAACCTATCTGAATTTTATTGAGCGTGCAGTTCTTGCCCTGCGAGTTGTACTTGCAGTTCCTTACGTCGCACGCAACGCCGCTGTTAACGCTGTCCATCATATTAATACCTCCGCGGACGGATTGCCGCCCGTATAACTTATTGTGTGCCTAAATGCCTGCACATATTCTCCTACTTGACAAATCGGTCCGAAAAGTTTAAAATAATAAAAAAGCATCTGAAAGGAGATTTAAAATGCGCGTAATACTTTTAAAAGACGTAAAAGGTCAGGGCAAAAAGGGGGACGTGGTAGAAGTTTCCGATAGCTATGCAAGAAACTACTTAATAAAGGGCGGCTATGCCGAGCAGGCAACGGCCGTAAAAATAAACGACATCGCCCAGAAAAAGGCCGCCGCCGATTTCCATAAGGCGGAGGAGCTCAAGGCGGCGCACGCACTTGCGGCCGAACTTAAGGATAAAAAGTTTACTCTCAAGGTAAAAGCTGGCGCGGGCGGCAGGTTGTTCGGTTCAGTTACGGGCGCAGACATATCCGCGGCTCTTGCGGCAGAGGGCTACAATGTGGATAAAAAGAAGATTGTTCTCTCCTCGCCTCTGCGCGAAGCCGGTGAATATACCGTAGAACTCCGCCTGTTTGAAGGCGTGACGGCAAAGATAGGCGTAAAGGTAGAGGCCGTCGTTTAATATACATAGTAAACGGCTCTGCTTGCAGTATTTCCCAAAATCTCAATGACCGCCGTTTTTTACTGACTGATGGCAACTGAATATCGGTAATTTAAGGCGCCCCTGCGCCGCATTTTGCGGCGCAGGGGCGCTGAATTTTTTTAATTTTAAAGCTTTAAGGCAGAAGAGAGCCGCACGATATTTTTGTGGCGTCGGCACGCAGATATCAGACATGGCCAGTGTTTTGCCAAAATAATTAAAGGGGGAGTGTGTTGTAGATGGAAATTTTTAATCTTCAGATTGTTGATTATTTGTTTCAGCTTTTGCATTTTGGACGGCGTTTGCCCCTTTTCGTTTTTTTACACATTCTGTGAGCAAAAACTCTATCTGTCCGTTTACAGAGCGGAAATCGTCCCCTGCCCATGCGGCTATCTCTGCGTAGAGTTTATTGGAAAGCCTTAAAGGTATCTGTTTTTTAGCGCTGTCTTTTGCTTTCTCCATAGCTCACCTCATATCTCTGCGGCGCGCTGCTTAAAAAGCAGCGCGCCGCCCGTAAAAATGCGTTAGTTAAGGCATATATGCCGTCCAATCAGTATAAACTGCCGCTGTTCACAACGGGCTGAGCGTCCTTGTTTCCGCACAGCACTACCAAAAGATTAGATACCATCGCCGCCTTTCTCTCTTCGTCAAGCTCAACGGTGTGGTTCTCGTTCAGTCTGTCAAGCGCCATTTCCACCATGCCGACTGCGCCCTCTACAATCATTTTGCGCGCGTCGATTATTGCGGCCGCCTGCTGCCTCTGCAACATTACGGCGGCAATTTCTGGCGCGTAGGCAAGGTATGTAATTCTCGCCTCAACAATCTCCAGTCCCGCGTCTGCCACCTTTTCCTGGATTTTTTCGCGTATGCGGGCAACAACTATCTCGCTCGAGCCGCGCAGACTGCCGTCGTCGGCAAGTCCGTCGCCCGTCGTGTCTACTCCTGGTGCAACGTCGTAGGGGTATATGCGCACAATGTCGCGCAGGGCAGTATCGCACTGGAGGGAGAGGAATTCCTTGTAGTTGTCTACATTAAAAACTGCCTTGGCCGTATCTACAACGCGCCAGGTTACGGCAATGCCTATCTCTACGGGATTGCCCAGGCAGTCGTTTATCTTCTGTTTGGCGTTTGAAAGCGTCATAAGCTTGAGCGATATTTTTGCACCCAAAGTCTGGGTGGGGGAGGATACCGTCGAAACGTCGCTGCTCTGGCCGAGCTTGGTCTTTGCGGCGGGGTTAAACGACTGGCAGAAGGGGTTTACCCAATAAAAGCCTTCGCCCTTAAGCGTACCGTAGTATTTGCCGAACAGCGTAAGTACAAGCGCCTCCTGCGGCTTTAAAATCTTAAGACCGCCGAACAGCAGACAGCCAAACACAAGGTACAGAACGCATACGGCCGCAAGAATAATGAGTGGAATGTCGTTCTCTGTTACATCGGTATATACTATGCTGGCAATCGCGCCGGCTATTGCGGCTATGTACGCAATGCCCAGTATAAACATAGTAAGCAGGCCGTTAGGCCTTTTGTTGAGTACTTTCTCTGTCATTTTCCATATCCTCCTTCAGGATATATATTTTTGATATTAATATGATATCATATATTGTGTAATATGTCAAGATAATTTGTTTAATTATATTTCAGAAGTGGGGTATATAGCGGTAAAACTTGAATATAATGCAGGCCGCCGCGGCTTGAAGCCGCGGCGGCCTGCATTTACGCTATAAAACAAAGTATTTTTCTGTGTTCCTTATAAAATGTGCGTTCACTTTTAAAATCTTACAGATATTTCAGGATGCAGGTAAAGTTAAGCTAATCTTGTATCAGACATTGTCCGTACCGGGCAGATTGACTGCGTCAAAATATCCGTTTGCAGTGAATACATACAGACAGCCGTCTATCACCGTTGCCCTCGTGTCGTCGTAGCGGTGTTCATTGCTCCCGAGCGGCACTTCAAGTATGGGCGAAATGTTGTACCCGTCGAAATGCAGCAGCAGGTAGCGGTTGTCATCACCGTTTACGTGCAGACCTACAAGCCCTTCCTCGCGCCCTATATAGTATGCCTTATACTGTCGTGAGAATATGCACCCCTCAGTGTAGCTGCATATGGGCGTTACGCTTTCGCCGTCGCGCTCATAAAGCTCTATCTTCAGGTCAATGTTGTTGCCATAGCCTATGCCGAGCAGAGTTCCGTCCTTGAAGTCTACAAGCGAGGTGGAAAACCCGTCTATTGTTCCAGTATCAGTGTACGTTATGTTGTCAGTATCGGTAAGGTCTATGCGGAAAACGGGGTCGGTCAGTGCGGCAACGTTGGCGGTGCATACCCAGGCAATGTCGCCCTCAAACCTTACCGAGGTCACCTCTTCGCCAATTGGCGCAAAATCTTCAAGCGAGGCGCGCACCGTAAAGTCTTCAAGCGAAATAATGTACAGCGCAGCGCTGTATTCCGTGTAGAGGTAATTTTTCCTCGATACATCGGTGGTGTACTTCTGGATTTTATCCTTCGTTGTTACTACGCGCAGCAATCCGTCCTTTTCGTCCATGGAATACTGGTTGAGCACCGTGCCGTCGGTTATGGCAGCGCCTTTAAATTCAAGTCCCTCGCCCAGGTAGCTTATGCAGGCTATCTCCGTGCGCCATATTCTTATGGGGTATAGCGCGTCCTCTTCGCTGTATTCCTCTGTCAGGTTGCGCGTTACAAATATATTCTCTTCCGAAACATATGCCTGCTGCGAGTAGGAAAGAAGCGCCGTGTGCCCCTTTACCTGCATATCGCCGCCTATGCGGCATATCACGGTATATCGCGCCGAGTTGGCGTCTTCGGGGAAAACAATGTCGTCCATTGGCAGGCTTGTAAGGTTGTCAAGTGTGCCGTACTGCGGTAAAAACGCGCTTTCGTCGTCAAAATCGGGATTGTTGCGCACGCTGAAGTTGCTTATCAGTAAAAAGTCGCCGTCTGCATAGCGCGAGGTTACGTAGCTGCCTGAAATATAAACTCTTCCCTCAACGCTCATCTGCAGGGGGTCGGAAATATCCACGGAGATGACGGTTGTATAAAGCATGTCGTTTTCGTAAGACCAAACATTGGCAAATATAGTGGCGGTGTCCTCCACGCTTATATACATCTCGGGCGTACCTTTAAAGTATGTGTCCGCTTCGGCGGAGATGGTAAGCGAGCTGCAAAGTGCGCTGTCTTCTCCCACTATCGTGTAGGAGGAGAGGGTGTAGTTTTCGCTGTCGTACGCAAGATAAAACAGGTGGGTCTGCGTGCGCTTGAAAAGGTCGCCTTCGGTCACGCCTTGCACCTGGTTGTCTGTTACGTCCTGGTAATCGTTTTCGCCAGAGGGGGAGGTGGTGTTTTCGTCGTCGCTTACAGACACATCAGGTCTGTCTGTTGTGGGCGGTAATGGTTCGGGCGAGATGCCGGTGTCCATATTGCCATCGGACTGAATGCTGTGGATAAGCTTTTCAAAGTTGTTTTTGTATCTGGGTGGAGTGTAGGTGAGTTCGTTTATCTTGTTCATCAGCGGGTAGTACTCGCTTGCAGAAAAGCGGGTAAGGTCGGGTATGCCCGAGCTGAAGGGTACAAAAAGTATAAGGTTGGCGGCAATTACAATACACAGCGCGGCGGCAATAACGCTTAAAAGCTTAATTTTCGCGCTCCGCCTGGCCTGCGCCGCTGCCCGTTCGGCCGCCTTTTGTTTAATGGAGTACAATCTCTCTTCAGAAGTCCTCATAAGAATAACCTTCCTTAAGCATTATATTTTTGAGAGAGGATTTAGCGCGTGCAAGCAGATTGTAAACTTGTTTTGCGCTCTTTTTGAGTATATGGCAGATTTCGCCGACGGAAAACCCGTCGAAGTAGCTTAAGCACAACACCTCTTTATACCCGTCCTGCAATTGCTGCATACAGGCGTAAAGCTTGTTCAGCCGTTCGCTCTTTTCAAGGCTTTGGTCGTCAGGGCAGGTGAGCACGTTTTCCAGACCGCTCAAAGTTCCGCACCGCCTGGATTTGCGCACATAGTCTATCGCCCTGTTGCGCGCAACGCTGTACAGCCAGGTACGGAATTTGCTTTCGCCGCGGAAGTGCTTTCGCTTTACTATAAGCACGGCAAAGGTATCCGCCGTCACATCCTCGGCGCAGCCGTCGTCACGCACTATGCAGTAGGCAAACCGCGTAAGCGGGTCGCCATACATTTTAACAAGTTCTTCAAGTGCCTGCTCGTTGCCGCCAAGATAGGCCGCGTAGAGCTGCGCGCCGCGGTCGCAAATTTCTGCCACTTTTTTCCACCTCTCGCCAATAAGACGAAGTTTGTGCCTCGTTTACTCACCTTTAAAACATTTTTTATAAATAAATTATACAGCCTCGGCTGAGCTTTGTAAAGACGCATTTTTCCACAAAAAGGTTTGACAAAAGCGTTGTGGATAACTTTTTAAAAAATATGTAAAAAATTTGTCAAAAAATGGCTGAAACGGCGAAATTAAGGGTATTTGTTTATCGATTGTGGATAACTTTTGAAAACTGCGCCGTTTATCAACAGTTATCAGCGGCCAAAATGTGGGTATATTGTGGAAAACACGGGGATAAACGCCATAAAATTGTGTATAACTTTTAAGTTATCAACAGCATATAATGAGGCGGGCGCGCGCAAAATGCGCGCGCCCGCCTCATTAAAAAAAGTAGTTTCTGTGCGGTTTTTTTGGCTTTAAAGCTGTACCGTAAAAGGAGCAAAAGCGTCTGATTGCAGCACGTCAAAAATGTTTTTCGGCAAGTTCTGATTACTTATAAACTTTGTGCCGTGAAAGACGGCACGAAGTCAGCTCTTTAATTTACAGAAAAAAGTCAGCTCTCTAAAAAGAAGAAAGAGGGATTTATACGCTAATTTCAAATCAAGTCATAAGTGGAGGTACTTTTTGCCTAAAAAGCACCTGAAGACTGAAAATCTGTCAGCACAGAATAGCTGTAAAGATTAAAAATCAGACCGCAACATATCATACGACTATTTCCCGCCGTGGTCTTTTTTCCACTTTTTTATCTCGTCCAGGCGCGCCTTAAACTTTGCCTCCGTGCCCTCTTCGGTGGGGAGGTAGTACTCCCTGCCGAGCAGGCTATCTGGCAGACACTGCATTGTGGAAAGCTTGTCTGCCTCGTCGTGCGCGTATTTGTAGCCCTTGCCGTACTCAAGTTCCTTCATGAGCTTTGTGGGTGCGTTGCGTATGACCAGCGACACAGGTTCGGCAAGCATTGTAAGCGCGTCCTTTTTGGCGCGCTCGTAGGCCATATACAGTGCGTTTGACTTTGGCGCGAGCGACATATAAACTACCGCCTGGGTCAGGTGTACCGTACATTCCGGCATGCCTATAAAGTGGCAGGCCTGGTATGCCGCCACGGCTATTTCAAGCGCGCGCGGGTCAGCCAGTCCCACATCTTCGCAGGCAAACCTCGTCACCCTGCGCGCAATGTAAAGGGGGTCTTCGCCCGCCTCAAGCATACGCGCCAGCCAGTAGACCGCGGCGTCGGGGTCGGAGTTGCGCATCGACTTGTGCAGCGCGGAAATAAGGTTGTAGTGCTCTTCGCCCGTCTTGTCGTACAAAAGCGACTTCTTCTGTGTGCACTGTTCAACCGTCTCTTCGGTAACGGTAATTTTGCCCTTTTCATCCACATCGCCGTTGAGTACGGCCATTTCAAGGGTAGAAAGGGCGCTGCGCGCGTCGCCGTTTGCAAATTCGGCAATAGTATTTAGTATCCCGTCGGAGATGTCCACCTGCATATTGCCGAAGCCGCGCTCGTCCTTAATTGCCCTTTTCAAAAGAGTGGCAAGCTCCTCCGTCTTAAGCGCCTGCAACACGAATACCTTACAGCGCGAAAGCAGCGCCCCGTTGACCTCGAAGGAGGGGTTCTCCGTGGTTGCGCCGATAAGTATTATGCTGCCCTTTTCCACAAACGGCAGAAATGCATCCTGCTGTGCCTTGTTAAAGCGGTGAATTTCGTCCACAAAAAGTATTGTGCGCGCGCCGAACCTTCTGCTCTTTTCGGCCTGCTCCATAACCTGCTTTATCTCTTTTATACCGCTCGTCACGGCAGAAAAATCTATAAATTCCGATTTGGTGCGCCCTGCAATTATTTGCGCAAGCGTCGTCTTGCCCACGCCCGGAGGCCCCCAGAATATCATAGAGCCTATTTTGTCGCTCTCTATAAGTTTGCGCAGTATTTTGCCCTCGCCCAAAAGGTGCGTCTGCCCTACAAATTCCTCAAGGTTGCGCGGCCTCAGTCGCGCCGCAAGCGGCTGGTCTGCACTGTTTTCAAAAAAAGTCGGCTGTTCGTACATAGATATATGCTCCGCGCCGCATATCTGTCAGACTGCGGCATAAACAAACTTTTGTATTTGCTTTCAGTATAGCACATTATAATAAAATATCAAGTCTGCGCGGCATTATTTGCTTGCTTAAATAGCAAAAACTTGTTTTTTTAAGTAGTTTAAAAGTTGAAGACAATTCATACTCAGCGCGTCTAATTTTATATGAAATATGCGTTAATCGGCACATATTACCGCACCAAATAAAATTTAAACACAGTGTAGCAGAGCTTTTTTACAGCTTTGAGTTCAGTAAGGTTCAGGTCTGTTTTTGTTGCGCCGAAAATTAAGGTATGTTATAATTAAAAAAAGTTGCCTTGCAACTTTGTTGCGGCTGTAAGCGTCAAATGACGGCTTTGTAAACAATACGATTTAAAATACAACAAACTCGGGCTGCGTAAAATAGCTTAAACTGGCGTCATAATAAAAATCGGCGGGAGTTGTCAATGAATATTATCGAAGTTGAAAATCTCGAAAAATCCTACGGCAGCGTAAAGGCTGTCAACGGAATATCTTTTGCGGTGCGGCGTGGCAGTCTGTTTTCCTTTCTGGGGGTAAACGGCGCGGGCAAGAGTACCACAATAAATATACTTTGCTCAATACTCAAAAAGGACGGCGGCAAAGTCAGCATATGCGGCCTCGACCTCGACAGCCGCTCGCGCGAAATAAAAAAGCGGGTGGGCGTGGTCTTTCAGAAGACGGTGCTGGACGACAGACTATCCGTGCGCGATAATCTTACTGTCCGCGCCGCCTTTTACGGAATAGCGGGCAGAGCCTGGCGCGCAAGGCTGGAGGAGCTTACTCAGCTTCTGTCCCTTAAAGATATTCTCTCACGTCCGTTCGGCAAACTCTCCGGCGGCCAGCGCCGCAGGGCAGATATTGCGCGCGGACTTATTAACAAGCCCGAACTGCTCTTTCTTGACGAGCCGACTACTGGCCTCGACCCGCAGACGCGCTCTCAGGTATGGACGGCTGTGCAAAATCTGCGCCATACCGAAAATACGACCGTCTTTCTCACAACGCACTACATGGAGGAGGCCGACGGCTCGGACGATGTGATTATAATAGATGGCGGCAGGATAGTGGCGGAGGGTACACCCGCACAGCTCAAAAATAAATACTCCCACAGCAGGCTGCGGCTTTACGGCGATACAGATGACATACGCGCAAGGCTCAAAGAGCTGAAAGTCGGGTTTGATGAAGACGGCCCCGCTACCGAACTCGGCTTTTCAGATGCGCGTGAGGCGGGCGCATTTATTGCGGAAAACCCCGAAATATGTGCCGATTTCGAGTATATAAAGGGCAGTATGGACGATGTGTTTTTAAATGTAACGGGCAAAAGGTTGGGGGTGTAGAATGAAGATTTTAAAAACTGGCGAAAGTGCGGCAAGGCGCGGCAGTACGGCCGCTCTGTTTGCGCTCACCCTGCGCAACTTAAAGGTATTTGTAAAGGACAGGGCAAACGTCTTTTTCTCGCTGATGGCGCCGCTCATTGTGCTTGCGCTGTACGTACTTTTCATAGGCAGAATGCAGTCTGACGGGCTTAAAGACGCGCTTGCGGGTATGGGCGTCTCTGCGGAAGACGCCGTCGCCGCCTTTTCAGACAGCTGGATGCTTTCAGGCGTAATGGCTACCTCGTGCGTTACCGTTCCGCTGTGCGCCTGCGGAATTATGATACAGGATAAAAACAGGGGCGTTTCCGCCGACTTTGCCGCCTCGCCCATACCTTCGTGGCTGCCCTCTGCGGCGTACTTTCTCGCTGTTGCGGCGTCCGGGCTTATAATAAGCCTCATTGTGCTCGGCGTGTGCTTTGTATGGCTGGCAATAACGGGCGGATTTCTGCTCACAGTCGCCGATGTGTTCGGCTGTATCGGCGTAACAGTCCTTTCGGTGCTTTCGTCATCTACGTTGCTTGTCTTTTTAATAAGTTTCCTCTCTTCCGAGGGCGCGTTTACGGCAATAAACGTAATAGTGGGCACGGTAACCGGTTTCCTCATAGGCGCATATATTCCCATAAGCACATTCCCCGAGGGTGTGCAGTATATAACGCTGTTCGTGCCGGGCAGCTATTCGGCCTCGCTCTTCCGCGGATTTTTTATGGACGGCGCTCTAAAAAAGATGGAGGAGGCGGTCTCTGCCGAGTTTTCTGAAGCGCTTGCCGGGCAGTTCTCTGTAAAGCTCAATTTCTTCGGCACTTCGCTCTCTGCGGGCTGGGTGGCCGTCATACTCGGGGCAACTGTGGTTGTGTTCGGAGTCTGCTGTTTCGTCGCGGCGGCCGTGCGCGCAAAAAGACACAAAGTCTGAAATATATTAATAAAGCGCCGAAACGCGTTTGCGTATCAGATTATTAAAGCGTTGGCGCTATTTAAATTATTAAAGCGTTGGTGCTATTTAAATTATTAAAGCGTTGGTGCTATATATTAATAGAGCGCAGGGGCGCGGCGATTTTATCGCCGCGCCCCTGCGCTTTACTTTAAGGTAAAGCCATTCAAAAATTTTAATAATCCTGTTTTAAATAGTTGGGGCATATCTGCCGCTCAATCAGTTTTCCGCTCCCTGATGCAGCGCTTTTCCGTCTGTCGCGGTCGCCTCATTTTCCTGCTTTTTTACGCCGAAAATTTTGTTTGCAAGGGGCACTGTAACCTTTGCAAACTGCTTTGCAAGCAGTCCCACAAAAATAGCCGCCGCAACCGTTCCTTCGCGCACGCCAAGCAACGTCTTTGAACAAGAAAGGGATATTACTACGGCTATGATTACAAGCGAGCAGTCGCATATGACCTTCATATATCCGAATTTGATTTTGGGGAAGGTGGCGTTGAGTGCCAGGGCAAGCCCCTCGCCTGCAAGAGTGGTTACATTTGCCGCCACTTCAAAGCTTACGCCGACTGCCACAAGCACAATGCCTGCAATGCACAGCAGCCACTGCTGCAAGTATTCAGCGACCTCAAAATCTGTAAGGCAGTATTCCGAAAGGTTGCAGAGGTAGCCAAATACTACGCACACGGGTATCTGAAGGAGCTGTATAAGCTTGAATTTGCGCCTTAAAATTACAATCTGTATAAGCACTATAATGGTGTTGATAATTATGGTTGTCTGGCCGATGTCAAGATAGTCGGGGGTAAGGTCGTCGAGTACCTTAGGTATGCTCGATATGGGCGACGTACCCAGCGTGGCCTTTATGGAAAAACCTACGCCGAAAGACATTATAAACAGTCCCACGCACAAAAATACCCAGCGCTTTATGTATTCTATAACCTCCGCGCGGGTAGGCTTGCGCAATTTAAAATGCTTTTTTGTGCCTTCTGCCGTCGCTGCATCTGCGGTGGGCGCAGTGTTTAGTGCCGTACATTCGTCTGCCTGGGCGCTGACAGCTGCGCTTTCGTCTGTTGCAGCAATCTCTGCCGCGCTGCATTGTGAGCTGTTTCCGCACTCAAGATTTCCTTGCTCCGACGTAGCTGCGGAGCAATCTGTATTGCCGTCCTGCGATTGTTCTTCCTCTGAAATTTCCTGCATAAATTACTCCTCCGAATTGCAAATGTTTTTATAAATCTCCTCAAGCTCTCCGCGTAGCCTTTGGGCCTCAGCTTCGCTAAGTCCTGCAAGCGCGCGCCTTTCAGCTTCGGCAAATAATTTCTTTACCTGCAAGGCGGCGGTGCGTCCGCTCTCTGTAAGATATACGTATACAGAGCGTCTGTTGCCCGCCTTGCGTCTTCTTTCAATAAGTCCCGC
>ERZ1643249.3752-NODE-3752-length-13183-cov-4.581810_pt1 | contig 13183 bp, 12 predicted proteins | sample MGYA00579263_ERZ1643249 | MGnify/ENA primary metagenome ERZ1643249 (study PRJEB29033, sample SAMEA4952264) | chicken gut metagenome | biome: Broiler Chicken; feature: Gastrointestinal Tract; material: Caecum | place: Ireland | collected 2018 | study: Broiler...
ACCTGCGGGCAAACGCTCCGAAGGAGATCGGCGGATATCAGGTAACGGCGGTGCGGGATTACAAGAACGATACCATCACGGATACGGCTTCCGGCGCAGTCAAAGCCACCGGGCTTCCGTCCTCCAACGTGCTCTACTATGAGCTGACGGACGATGCCTGGGTATGTGTGCGTCCCTCCGGAACCGAGCCGAAGGTCAAGTTCTATTTCGGCATCAAGGGAACGTCCCTGGAGGATGCGGACAGGAAGGCTTCTGACATGAAGGAGGCAGTCAGCGCTCTCGTGGAGGGAATGATGTAAAGCTGTCGGGTTGAACAAAGGAAACTCGGGGTTTTGAGTATATTTGTATAAAAAAGGTATTCCCGTGGAAAATAAAGGGACAACGCCTTGACAAATAGGGCCAAAACATATATAAATAAGTCTGTAACTGTTTTGCGGACAGGCAGAACAGAAGATCAGACGACTATCATTGTTCCAGTGATAAGAGTGAAATTTTCGAGGAGGAAATAAACATGAACAAGACAGAATTAGTTGCAGCTATGGCAGAGAGAGCAGAGATCTCCAAGAAGGACGCAGAGGCAGCTCTGAAGGCTTTTACTGATGTGGTTGCTGAGGAACTTAAGAAGGGCGAGAAGATTCAGCTGGTAGGATTCGGTACCTTCGAGGTATCCGAGAGAGCGGCAAGAACCGGAAGAAATCCGCAGACCGGCGCTGAGATGGAGATCCCGGCTTCCAAGGCTCCCAAGTTCAAGGCTGGAAAAGCTCTGAAGGACATGGTAAACTAATTGATATACAGATGAAATCACAAGGAGCCCAGAACAAGAGGTTTTGGGCTCCTTTTTACGTGTGCCCGGCGGCACGCTCTGTTCAGACACAGGAAAGTGAGGTTTGGAGATGAGACTGGATAAATTCTTAAAGGTTTCCCGCCTGATCAAGCGGCGGACAGTGGCCAACGAGGCCTGCGACGCCGGACGTGTGACGGTCAACGGAAAACCGGCCAAGGCTTCCGTCAAAGTCAAGGTGGGCGACATCATTGAGATCAGCTTCGGCAACCGGCAGGTTAAGGTGGAAGTGCTGGATCTGCAGGAGACCACAAAGAAGGAGGAGGCAAAAGAGCTTTTCCGCTATATTTGAACATATTCCGGTATCCGCTCTCATATATTTGAAACAGGTTCCCGATAGGGGAAGCAGATGTGAGAGCAGGAGGATATCATGGAAGAAAAAATACTGACAAGCAATCACAAATTACTGGCGTCCAACCGCAGCACAGCCAGCCTCAGCGGCGTGCTGGATGTGATCTCCTTTGACCTGAAGGAGATTCTGCTGGAGACGGAACAGGGAATGCTGACCATCAAGGGCAGCGATCTCCATATCAATCGTCTCTCGGTGGAGAAGGGGGACGTGGAGATCGAGGGGAAGCTGGATGCCTTTCTGTATTCGGATATGTCCCACGCGAAGGGTTCCGGGGAATCTCTGCTGGGAAGACTCTTTAAATGATGGACGCCGTCGGGGAGCTGGTGCGCAGCCAGGGATATCTGTTTCTGACCGCGCTGCTTCTGGGAGCCGCGCTGTGCTTTGTCTACGATCTCTTTCGGGTGTTCCGCAGGGTGGTGCCACACAATCTGCAGGCGGTGACGCTGGAGGATTTTCTCTTCTGGATTCTGTGGACACTGGCGGTCATGACCATGCTGGACGCCATGGATCGGGGCGTGGTCCGGGGGTTTTCCCTGGGGGCGGTTTTCCTGGGCATGCTGCTCTATCTTCTGTGCTTCAGCAGGAGCGTGATCTCGGTGCTGGTATTTCTGGCCCGCGGGATCCTGCGGATTGTCGGCGGGATTCTGAAGGTTCTGTTGGCGCCGGCAAGAAAATTTGTGGTTTTCATTCGCCCTGTCATGCGCTATAATAGGGAAAAACGCCAAAAGAGGCGGCTGGCGGGACGGGAAAAGAGAAGAGAAGCCCGGCAGCGAAAAAAGGCGGAGGCGGTAAAGAGGCATGGAAAAAAAGACGCGGGTCATCGAAAACAAGAGAAGAAAGAAGAAAAAGTCCACGGGACGGATCGCCGTGGTTAGCATTATTCTGTTTCTGGGACTCGTTCTGTCCGTGCAGATGGTGCGTCTGTATCAGAAGAACCGGCAGTATAAAGCGCAGGAGGAGACCCTTCAGGAGGAACTGGAGGCACAGCAGAGCCGCCAGGAGGATCTGATTGAGTACGAGGTCTACACCCAGTCTCAGCAGTATGTGGAGGACACGGCCAAGAGCAAGCTGGGGATGGCCTACAGCGACGAGATTATTTTCCGGGAGAAAGACTAGGCCGGGAACGGGGATTCCTCTGCGCCTAGAGGGCTTTTTTGACAAATTGTGCGCCCGCGGGCTCGTATAATCGATTCCATAACGAAAAATCTGGAATGGAGGATGCGAGAACGTGAAACGGGATGTATGGAAACTGGGACTTTTTTTGCTGTTGATAGCGTTGTCCTGTCAGATAGAGGTGTTCGGCTGCTATCCTCTGCTGGCGGCGGCGTTTATGGCAGTGTACATGGAGGATTTTCACAGGGGGAAAATCCTGTTTTTTGTTTATATGTGTATGGTGCTCTGGCTGCCCATGGCCAGTCTGGCGAAGTACGGGGTGGCGCTTCTGGTATCGGTGGTGGCGGTGCTCTTTACCGAGCGGATGTTCCAGTCCTGCAGGCGAATCTGGGGAGCCGCTCTGACCGGAGGAATTACCGCCCTGGTGGGCTACGGCGGGACCGTGCTGCCCATCGGCGGTGTCCGGCACCCGCTGATCCCCGCTCTGGAAGGGCTGCTGATTTTCTCCCTCTGTTTCTTCCTCAACCGGGGAGCTGCCTATATCATCCAACTGGAGCCGGTCAAAAGGAAACGTCCGGAACAGCCCCGGGAGGGCAGGCTGCTGGAGTACGCCCAGGCTATGGGCGGCCTGTCCAGAAGTTTCAGCCGTATGAGTCAGATGCGGCAGAGCGGTTCCGGGGAGATGGAGTACATGTGCCGGGAGCTGACAGCCCGGGTTTGCGGCGCATGCAGTCAGTGCGCTGAGTGCGCGATCCGGAGTGCGGATACACCCATGCTGTTTACCCGCCTGTTGTCCTCCCTCTGGGAGACCGGACAGGTGGAGGAGGAGGTACGGCGGGATCTGGAGGAGGGATGTGTCTGCTCCGGGGAAGTGCTGGAGGAAGCTGCCCGTATCTTTGAGAAGGCTCATCTGAATCTGGCCTGGTACAACCGCCTGATCGAGAATCGGGAACTGATTGCCGGGCAGATCGACGCTATGGCCGGATGCCTGAAGGACTGTATCGACAAGGAGACCCAGGTGGACGAGCAGGAACGGGGAAGAATCTTGTCCCTGCAGTTTCAACTGCGGGAGCGGGGTGTTTCTCCTTCCCATATCCATTTCTTCGAGCAGAGTGACGGGACGAAAAAGATTACCATGGATCTGCGGGCGGGGAGGGGGCGCTACCTTCCCATGAAGGAGATTCTTCCGGTGGTCAGCGGATGCGCCGGAGTCCCCATGGCCTCGGTCAAGAGCAATTATCGCTTTGTGGGCAGGGAGAAAAACAGCTATGTTTTTGTCACGAAGCCGCTTTACTCCTGCACTTACGGGGTGGCCAGTCTGACGAAGGAAGGGGAGGAGATCTCCGGAGACAATTTCTCCGCCAGAGAGCTGACCTGCGGCCACTACCTCTTTGCCCTGTCCGACGGCATGGGATCCGGCTGGCAGGCGAACCGGGAGAGTGAGACGGTGCTGGAGCTTCTCGAGCAGTTCGCCGAGGCGCAGTTTACCATGGAGGTAGCGCTGCGGCTCATGAACGCGGCTATGGTGTTCGGCGGCAGTCAGGAGCGCTATTCCACCCTGGATGTGTGCGCGGTGGACGGGTACACCGGCATCTGCGAATTTTACAAGGTGGGCGGACATGTCTCCTATATCCGGCACAGATCCGGGGTGGAGGTGGTGGCGGAGGAGAATCTGCCCATCGGCGCCGCGGCACAGCTGGATACCATGCCCTGGAGAGGCCATCTGGAGGACGGGGACATTCTTGTCATGATCACGGATGGTGTGCTAGAATATCTGAAAGGCGATCGCCCGGCGGATATCCTCGGGGAGATCATCTGTGCCATCCGGGAACCGGATCCGGAACGCTTCTCCAAGGAGCTTCTCCGGGAGGTTCTGGCACGGACAGAGGGAAAGATTTACGACGATATGACGGTGCTGACCATACGCGCCTGGGAGACCTGAATGGAAAGAGAACTGGAAGAACGCGTTCTTTCTTATATGAGAGAAAAACATATGATAGAAGAGAAGCAGGCAATCCTTGCGGGGGTGTCCGGCGGGGCGGACTCCGTATGCCTGCTGCTTTTGCTTTGTTCCCTTAAGAGCCGCCTGGACCTGCGGCTTTTTGTGGTGCATGTGGAACACGGAATCCGCGGGGAGGAGAGTCTGGCGGATGCCCGGTTTGTAAGAGATCTGTGCAAAAGGCTCTCGGTGCCCTGCCAGGTCTGTCCGGTGGACGTGCCGGGGCGGGCAAAGCGTCTTGGCCAGTCTCTGGAGGAGGCGGGACGGACAGCGCGCTATGAGATTTTTGAGCGGGAAGCCCGGGCGCTGGAAGAGCGCCACGGCAGAAAATGCCGTATAGCGGTGGCCCACAATGCCAATGATAATGCGGAGACCATGCTCTATCACCTGGCGAGGGGAACGGGGATTCGCGGATTGGCGGGCATCCCGCCGGTGAGGGGGCGGATCATACGCCCGCTGCTGGCCCTGAAGAGGGAGGAAATTGAGGCGTATCTGGAGGAAAAAGGGCAGAAGTTCTGCCGGGATGCCACCAACGAGACGGATCTGTACCGCCGCAACCGGATTCGCCATCGGATTCTGCCGGTAATGGAGGAGTTAAATCCCGAGGCGGTCAGGCATATGGGGCGCACCGGGGAAATGCTCGGAGAGCTGGACGCCTGGCTTCAGGAAGTGGCAGATCGGGTTCTTGGGGAGGCGGTGGAGCCGGACGGTCTGAGGAAAGAGCCGCTGCGGAAACTGCCGGAGCCGCTGAGAAGAGAGGTGCTGCATCGCTGGATCGCCCGCATCTGGGGGGAAAACCGGGACATCTCCTGCCGCCATGTGGAGGCTCTGGCGGAACTTCTGGAGGCGCCGGCGGGCAAGGAGATATGGCTTCCGGGGGGAAGAAGGGTAATCTCCACCTACCGACATCTGACGACAGCGGAGGAGGACGGGAGAGAACCTGTCGTGGGGGCGGTAATGCTTTCCGGGAGACAACTGACGGAACAGGGGACAATGGAGATGGCAGCGGGAGGATACCGGTTTTCCTTCGCCCTGCGCAGGAGGGAAAAAAACGCTGAAATTCCCAGAAAATCCTATACGAAATGGTTTGATTATGATAAGATAAAAGATGATTTTGAAATCAGGAATCGGCAGCCGGAGGACTATCTGGTCATCGATGATCAGGGGCGGAGAAAACCCTTGAACCGCTACTTCATCGATGAGAAGGTGCCCCGGGACCGGAGAGACGCGCTGCCTCTGCTGGCCTGCGGACACCATGTCATATGGGTTCCGGGGTACCGGATCAGCGCATACTACAAAGTGGACGAGACGACAGAAAACATTCTGGAAGTACAGGTCAGGGAGGAAGAAAAGGATGAGTGAGCACATCAGAGTAATGCTGCCGGAGGAGGAGCTGACGAGAAGGATCGCGGAGATGGGAGCGCAGATCAGCAAAGACTATGAGGGGGATTCGGTCTTTATTGTCTGTATTCTGCGGGGAGCTTCCTTCTTTGCCTGCGAGCTGGCAAAGAGGATAACGGTCCCGGTTACCATTGATTTTATGGCGACATCCAGTTACGGTTCGGGTACGGTTTCCAGCGGAAATGTGGTGGTAACCCAGGACCTGGGTATCAGTGTGGAGGGCAGGAATGTGATTGTCGTGGAGGATATCATCGACAGCGGCAATACGCTGCATTTCCTCTCGGCGCTCTTTAAGGAGAGAGGGGCAAAGTCCGTCCGCCTGTGCACAATGCTGGACAAACCGGAGCGCAGGGAGGTGGAGGTGCCGGTGGATTATACCGGATTTACCATCCCGGACGAGTTTGTTGTGGGATATGGGCTGGATTACGATCAGAGATATCGGAATCTGCCCTATATCGGTGTGATAGAGTTTGACTAGAGGAGGAGCTCAGTGAATCAGAGTAGAAGAGGCGTGGGGATTGGATCCTATATTGTTTTTCTGGTAATCATGGCGGTGGCGCTGTGGCTTGCCTTTTCCCGGGGAGGAAGCATGGACACGAAGGATATGCAGACCTTCCGGGAGGACGCGGCGCAGGGAACGGTGTCCTCGGTGGATATCCAGCAGAACAGTGAGATCCCCACAGGAACGGCGACCGTGCATCTGACCGGGGATGGGGAGGATTATCACCTCTATCTGTCGGATGTGAACGATTTTCAGCAGGAGCTGGACGAGGATGACATCGCCTATCAGCTGGGGGATATTCCGAGGGACGGCTGGCTGAAGATTCTTGTGCCGGTGGTGCTGTTGGCGGTGCTCATCGTGGTTATCTTCGTGTTTGTCATGAATATGCAGGCGAACGCCGGAGGCGGCGGAAGCAATGCCAAGATGATGAACTTCGGGAAGAGCAGAGCTCAGATGACCCGGCAGGAGGATATGAAGATCCGGTTCAATCAGGTGGCCGGCCTGAAGGAGGAGAAGGAGGAACTGGAGGAGATCGTGGACTTCCTGAGGGATCCGTCGAAATATACCAAGGTGGGAGCCCGGATTCCCAAGGGTATCATCCTGGTGGGACCTCCGGGGACCGGCAAGACGCTTCTGGCAAAGGCCATCGCCGGGGAGGCGGGTGTTCCGTTCTTCTCCATCTCCGGTTCCGATTTTGTTGAGATGTTTGTGGGTGTCGGCGCTTCCAGAGTCCGTGATCTGTTTGAGGACGCGAAAAAACATGCGCCCTGTATCGTCTTCATTGACGAGATCGACGCGGTGGCCCGCAGACGGGGTACCGGAATGGGTGGCGGCCACGACGAGCGGGAACAGACCCTGAATCAGATGCTGGTGGAGATGGACGGTTTCGGCGTCAATGAGGGCATTATCGTCATGGCGGCCACCAACCGTGTGGATATTCTGGATCCGGCTATCATGCGTCCGGGGCGGTTTGACCGGAAGGTCTTCGTGGGAAGACCGGATGTGGGCGGACGGGAGGAAATCCTGAAGGTGCACGCCCGCAACAAGCCTCTGGGAGAGGATGTGGATCTGAAACAGATTGCCCAGACCACTGCCGGATTTACCGGGGCGGATCTGGAGAACCTGCTGAATGAGGCGGCGATTCTCGCGGCGAAGGAGAACCGGGCCTATATCATCCAGGACGATATCCGCAGGTCCTTTGTGAAAGTGGGATTGGGAACGGAGAAGAGGAGCCGCGTGATCTCCGACAAGGAGAAGCGGATTACGGCCTACCATGAGGCGGGGCACGCGATTCTGTTCCATGTGCTGCCGGACGTGGGGCCGGTGTATTCGGTTTCCATCATTCCCACCGGGGCAGGGGCGGCCGGCTATACCATGCCGTTGCCGGAGCGGGACGAGATGTTCAATACCCGGGGACAGATGCTCCAGGAGATTGTGGTTTCTCTGGGAGCCCGCGTGGCGGAGGAAGTGATCTTCGATGACATTACCACCGGAGCGTCCTCCGATATCAAGAAAGCCACGCAGCTGGCGAAGAGCATGGTAACCCGGTATGGCATGTCCAAGGCGGTGGGGCCGGTAAATTACGACGAGGATGAGGACGAGGTCTTCATTGGACGGGATCTGGCGCACACCAGAGGATACGGAGAACAGGTGGCTTCCGCCATTGACAGCGAGGTAAAGCGTATTATTGAGGAGTGCTACCGCAGGGCCACAGAATTGATCAAAGAGCATGAGGATGTGCTCCACGCCTGCGCGCGCCTCCTTCTGGAAAAGGAAAAAATTGGCCGGACAGAGTTTGAGGCACTGTTTGGAATCGTGGGAGACGATGACCGGGAGAAGGAAAACATCCGGGAGGGTGTGGTTGTAGAAGGGATGTAATTGCACAAAGTGCACAATATTTTGTGCACACTTATCGGTGGACGGGAGCTATAATAAACATCGTAAAAACCCCCCAATACATTATATAATTTTTACTAACCCCATAGTAAAAATACCTTCTCCTAAAAAGGCAGCGTAACCGCTGTCTTTTTTTTCTTTGAATTTACCGGAAAGTGCAAGAGGATATAAATAAAATGAAAGAAGAAGCAGTTTTTAGCGACGGAACAAGAGAATACCGTATTCCGTGGGAACCGAAGGTCAACGATCAGATGAAGGTCCGCCTCCGCGTGGCCAGGGGAGAGCAGGCGCAGATCAGTCTGATCCATGAGGAGGAACGGCTTCCCATGACACTGGAGTTTTCCAGAGAAGAATTTGACTACTACGCTGTCACGGTTCAGTTGAAGGATGAGTGGTATTCCTATTATTTTGAACTCTGCCAGGACGGAAAGATATATTTTTATGACAGAGTCGGAATGACCACCCAGATGCGTCAGGAGTATGCGTTTTTTGTGGTACCGGGATTTTCCACGCCCGACTGGGCAAAGGGAGCGGTCATGTACCAGATTCTGGTGGACCGGTTCTGCAATGGCGACAGCGCGAACGACGTGGAAGATCGGGAATACTGCTATATTCAAACCATGACAAGCCGGGTGGAAAACTGGAATCAGTATCCGGCAAATTTTGATGTGGCCAAGTTTTATGGAGGGGATCTGGAGGGAGTCCGGCAGAAACTGGATTATCTCAAGAGTCTGGGTGTTGAGGTTATCTACTTTAACCCTCTGTTTGTCTCGCCCTCCAACCACAAGTATGACACATCGGATTATGATGCCATCGATCCCCACTATGGAAAGATTGTGGCGGACGGAGGGGAGTGCCTGCGGGAGGGAGACTGTGACAATCGGCATGCCACGAAATATCGTCAGCGGGTGACAGACCAGCGAAATCTGGAGGCCTCCAACCGGCTGTTTATCCGTCTGGTGCGAGAGGCCCATGCGCGGGGGATTCGTGTGATTCTGGATGGTGTGTTCAATCACTGCGGATCTTTCAACAAGTGGATGGATCGGGAAAAAATCTACGAGAATCAGGAGGGGTACGCGCCGGGGGCGTATCTGACCAAGGACAGTCCCTATACACACTATTTCCGGTTTCAGGACGAGAACCAGTGGCCGGATAACGGCAGCTATGAGAGTTGGTGGAACAATGACACGCTGCCGAAACTCAACTATGAGGGTTCCGCGGAGCTGTACCGGTATATTCTTGAGGTTGGGAGAAAGTGGGTATCCCCGCCCTACAACGCCGACGGATGGCGTCTGGACGTGGCGGCGGATCTGGGACATAGCGCCGAGTTCAACCACCAGTTCTGGAGAGACTTCCGCAATGTGGTAAAAACCGCGAATCCCGATGCGCTGATTCTGGCGGAGCACTATGGCGACGCCTCCAGTTGGCTGTCCGGAGACCAGTGGGATACCGTCATGAATTACGACGCTTTTATGGAACCGGTCTCCTTCTTTCTGACCGGGATGGAGAAACACAGCGATTCCTTCGACGGGGGAGCGCTGGGAAACGGAGCGTTTTTTGAGAGTTCCATGAAGCACTTCATGAGCGGGATGATGACCCCCTCCCTCTACTGTGCCATGAATCAGCTCTCCAATCACGATCATTCCCGGTTTCTGACCAGAACCAACCACAAGGTAGGGCGGGTCAGCGCCCTTGGAAGCGCTGCGGCATCGGAGGGGGTGTCGGTTCCCATCATGAAGGAGGCGGTCATGATCCAGATGACCTGGCCGGGAGCGCCCACGCTGTACTACGGGGACGAGGCGGGCGTCTGCGGATTTACGGATCCCGATAACCGGAGAACATATCCCTGGGGAGAGGAGAATCTGCCGTTATTGGATTTTCACAGAGACATGATTTTTCTCCACAAAGACAGCACTGCCTTGCGGACAGGCGCCTTTATCTTTTTGAACTGCGGGACCAACCTGATCAGCTACGGGCGATTCGACGAGAAGGAGCAGCTGGTGGTGGTCATCAACAGCGGCGATGAGGAGATGGACGCGGACATTGCGGCCTGGAGAGCGGAAGTGCCCATGGACTGTACGATGCAGCAGATCATGGTGACCAATGAGCTGGGGTATTCGATTCTGCCGGTGGAACGCCGGGTGGAGGACGGTATGCTGCATCTGCATCTGAAACCCTATACCGGTGTGGTTCTGCGCCATCAGCAGAAAGCGGGCTTCCTGGAATCCTTTTTCCATGTACACAGGGAGAAGAGAGACTGAGCGATTGCGCGTTTGTGATCGGGAGAAAAGATCCGGGGCGAGATCGCGCGGAAGATTTCGAAGAGACCGCCGGGAAGGGGAAGAAAAATTTCTTGCCTAACCCCGGGGGATATGCTATAATACAAAATTGTCAGGAGAGATCGCTCCTGACGCTGTGGGTGGTTTCCCGAGTGGCCAAAGGGGACAGACTGTAAATCTGCTGCACATTGCTTCGGTGGTTCGAATCCACCACCACCCAGGAATCAGAAAGACATCCCGCGATCCGATGGATCTGCGGGATGTCTTTTTGTTATGCCTGATTGAGCGTCTAAAACAGGCCGGGGCTTGTGCCGGGAAGGCAGCCGACGCCGGCCGGAATTGCCGCTACCAGCGCCGCCCCATGTTGCTGAAGGCTAGGACGATGGTGTCGATGCCCAGAAGGATCAGATAGATACCTACAATATAGTTCAGGGAGATCAGCACCACCAGGGGGCTTGCCAACATCAGAAAGCCCAGTACCAGGCCGAGAATATTCATGATCAGGGAAAAGTAATAATATCCTTTTCCGGCCGTCATGCGCACTACCGGCAGATGGGTCAGCCGGGAAATGCAGTGGGTAATGAACCACAGAGGGAACAGCAGCGCCATGGCCCAGGCTCCGGCGCCCGGGTGGAGCAGCAGCATCAATCCGGCCAGAAGACTTAAGATGCCGGACACCAGTGAGATGGTAGGGCCGAAACCCATGTGGTTTTCCATTTTCGCGTAAAAGACAATGTCGGCGATCCCGGTCAGAGTGGCCAGAATACCATAGAGAAAGACAAGGCCGGTAATAGCGCTCCCGGGCCGGATGAAGGTAAAAATGCCCAGCAGGACAAACAGAATGCCGGTAAGCAGTTCCGACCAGCCGAATGGCGTATGTTTTCTCATGTTACAGGACCTCCTTTTCCTCTGCTTTTTTCGGAATATCCATGAATTCATCGCCGGTAATGGTCTCCTTCTCGTAGAGGTATTTTGCCAGCGCGTCCAGAACGCTGCGGTTTTCCCGGAGGATTTTTTTCGCCTTTTCGTGCTGCTTTTTTACTTCCTCCACTACGAGCCGGTCAATCTCATTCTGCGTTTCCGCGGAACATGCCAGGGAGGAGTCCCCGCCCAGATAGGCATTGTTTACCGTCTCCATAGCCACCATGTCAAAGTCGTCGCTCATACCGTAGCGGGTAATCATGGACCGGGCCAGCTTGGTGGCCTGCTCGATATCGTTGGAGGCTCCGGTGGAAACCTGGTTGAAGACGACTTCCTCCGCGGCCCGTCCGCCGGTCAGAGTGGCAATCTTGTCTTCCAGCTCCTCTCTTGTCAGGATGTATTTGTCTGCCTGTTCTACCTGCATGGTGTAGCCCAGGGCGCCGGAAGTTCTGGGGATGATGGTAATCTTCTGCACCGGTGCAGAGTGGGACTGGAGCGCCGCCACCAGGGCGTGGCCGATCTCGTGGTAAGCCACGGTCTTTTTCTCCTGGTCGGAGAGGATCGCGTTCTTCTTCTGATATCCCGCGATGACAACTTCGATGCTCTCCTCCAGGTCTTCCTGGGTCACATAGGAACGCTTGCAGCGCACAGCCCGGAGAGCGGCCTCGTTGACGATGTTGGCCAGTTCCGCGCCGGAGGCACCGGCGGCCATCCGGGCGATGGTGTGATAATCCACATTGTCCGCGACTTTGACTTTTCTGGCGTGTACCTTGAGAATCTCCTCGCGGCCCTTCAGGTCCGGAAGTTCCACCGGAACGCGCCGGTCAAAACGGCCTGGCCGGGTCAGCGCGGGATCCAGGGATTCCGGACGGTTGGTGGCGGCGAGAATAACCACGCCGGTGTCCCCCTCGAAACCGTCCATCTCGGTCAGCAGCTGATTTAAGGTCTGCTCCCGCTCATCGTTTCCACCTATCTGTCCGTCACGCTTTTTGCCGACGGCGTCGATCTCGTCGATGAAGACGATACAGGGGGCTTTTTCTTTTGCCTGCTTGAAAAGGTCACGCACTTTGGAGGCGCCCATGCCGACGAACATCTCCACGAACTCCGATCCGGAAATCGAGAAGAAGGGAACGTTGGATTCTCCGGCCACGGCTTTGGCCAGCATGGTCTTTCCGGTTCCGGGAGGGCCCACCAGCAGGACGCCCTTGGGCATGGATGCGCCGATTTCTTTATATTTTTGCGGGTTGTGGAGGTAATCCACGATCTCCTGCAGATTTTCCTTTGCCTCGTCCTCTCCGGCCACATCGGAGAAACGGATGCCGGCGGTGGAAGGCACATAGACTTTGGCGTTGCTCTTTCCCATGCCGAAGGCCAGGGAATTTTTGCCGCCGGCCTGTTCCATCAGTTTTTTGCTCATGTAATATCCCAGCAGGATAAAGATGACCAATGGAAGAATGACCGTGAGAAGAACGCTCATCAGCGGGGAAGTAGTGCGCCCGACATCTGAGGAGAAGGTAGCTCCCGCGTCATGGAGGCGCTGTGCCAGGTCGGGATCGTTCATGACGCCCGTTTCATAGAGATTCTTGTTATCTTTGTCGGTAAAGACGATCTGTGAATCTCCGATTTCCACAGTGCCGATATTTTTTTCGTCGATCATGCTCATGAATGTGCCGTAATCAACCTCTTTTGTCTGCTGGCTGGAAAGCAGCGGGGCAACAAAAATGTTGAAGACGGCAAGAATCAAAAGCACAATGCCATAGTAGTAAAGCAGTGGCTTTTTTGGCGATTTCACTTCTTTCATATATGATTCCTCCCATATGTGTAGGTACTGTAAAGTTTTACAGCCCTTTTTTTCTTTAAAACCTTATATTTTCAAGGA
>ERZ1643249.3759-NODE-3759-length-13158-cov-267.137678_pt1 | contig 13158 bp, 12 predicted proteins | sample MGYA00579263_ERZ1643249 | MGnify/ENA primary metagenome ERZ1643249 (study PRJEB29033, sample SAMEA4952264) | chicken gut metagenome | biome: Broiler Chicken; feature: Gastrointestinal Tract; material: Caecum | place: Ireland | collected 2018 | study: Broiler...
AGAAAGAAAGAAAGAAAGAAAGAAAGAAAGAAAGAAAGAAAGAAAGAAAGAAAGAAAGACAAGGGCTATGACTTTATATTCAGCATTGGTTCTGCTTGTTACTGCTCATATTATCTGAGACAATCAAATCTTCAAACAAAATCTTATCCTTTTGACTGGGTTAAGGAATGTTGTTTTGAAAATAGGGCTGACTTAATAGTTTCTGATTTTAAAGATTTCTTTAATAAAGAAGATTTTGAATTTCTCCATAAAAGCAACAAATTTAATAATAAAGATACATACAAAAATAAAAGAACAAATGTTCACTTTGTACATGATTTTCCTCCTCAAGAGGAGCAAAGTTTTGATGCTGCATACCCCATCCAACTTGCAAAATACAACAGAAGAATAAAAAGACTCTACAAAGAAATACAAAAATCAAAAAAAGTTCTTGCTGTATATCTCGCTCATCCGACGCTGAACATACATGTTGATGATGAAACACTCATCAGAATCCAGCAAAAATTGCAGCAGAAATTTCCAAAACAACAAATTGACATACTCTATCTCGAGAGCAAACCTGAATTATACAAAACAGAGCCTCATCAGGAATATATGGTAAATGATAATATAATAAAAATTTATGCAAATTTTGAACCTATTGTTCATTATTGCAACACTATAGATACTGCTATCCCTGATAAAGAGGTCATTCAAAAAATATTCAAAGAGTTTTATCTGAATAAAAATTTAGAAATCAGAAAACTGAAAAAAGGGGCTGGAATATATCTTTTGCCAAGAATAAATACACTACTCAGGTTCAGATTTTACCTCTTCGGTCTCAGATTTGATTTTTGTCTCGGCAGAGTCAGGGACTAAGAAACTATTTTCCAACAAAAAAATCCACATTATTTTTCACATTCTCTGAGAATTTTTCCATCGAAAAATAATCCTCATAAATTTTGCGCCCCTCTTTTGCAATATTTTGATATTTTTCAAAATTCAAAACAATATCTTCAATCTTATTTTTCAAATCGATGGCATCTCCTGTTTTGAATAAAACAGCATTTTTCTTGTCCTCGACCAACAAAGCCTGACCTATTGCATCAGGAAACAAACACAATTTTGAATGCATAAATCCCTCTGTAATCACTATCGGGAAAGGATCAACGATTGAAGAAGATACAACAACATCACAATCAGCATAATACTGCAAAAGCTCATCATGTGAAACAGGAGGCAAGATATCAAGTTCTTTTATGCCTGATGCTCTATCAAGCATTTTTTTATAATACCCTTGTTCCATAACTTTTCCGATAATTTTAAAACTGCATTTTTCCCTCATCTTTTCAGGGAGAGCAGATATTGCATCAATAAAAATATGTATTCCCTTTCTTTTCTCTATAGAACCGACAAGCAGGAAATTCAACACACTCCTTTTTATTTGTCTTTCAGGAAGCTGCTCGATTGGAATACCATAAGGGAAAAATCTTCGCTGAACCTGTGGAAAATGCTCTTTCAAAAAGTCCTCCAACAAAGGTGATACAAACCAGACTTCTTTCAAAGAGAGCAAAAATTTATCCATATTCAAGATTTTGACAGACTTCATATCCAAAACTTCATGATTCCACCAGACAACTGGGACTGAAACATTATTAATAACATCAAAAAATAAAAACGAAACAGAATTTACTATAATCAAATCAAAACTATCAAGAAAGTTTTTCAAATCATCTTTGAAAAACGGAAGCTCTCCAATCAAAAAAGTTTTTATCCCCGCATCTTCAAAATCCTGCCTGAAAGGTCCATCAGAACACCCCATAACAACAGGAGGTTCTCCAAAGATTTTTTTTATGGTCTTAGCAAGCATAAGACACGCCATAGGTGCACCTGTTCTTGAAAATTCATGAGATACAAGAAGGATTTTCCCCTGATATTTTTCTTGAACTCTTTCTTTCAATATCAAATTCATCAACTCAGATGAATAAAATAAAGGCAATCCATATTCTCCTGTTTTATTCAGCTTTGATGATTCTTTCACAATATTTCTCAGCGTTTTCAAATATTTTTTCTCAGTTGAAAGATTGCTCGATACATTCAACAAAAAGCCTAACTTTTGAATAAAATCCTTCATAAAACACCTCTGACTTATATTTAAACATAATCTTTGATATAATTACAACAATACAAAACAACGGTATAAATATGCAAGACCTGATATCAATCATAATACCATCGTTCAATCATGAAAAATTCATAACCTCGACAATAAAATCCATTATCAACCAGACCTTCAGAAATCTTGAGTTGATAATCATCGACGATAACTCAACCGACAACACAAGAAGCGCTGTTTTATCACTCGAGAATGAATGCAGAAAAAGATTTACAAATTTTAAATTCATAAAAAAAGAACAAAACAAAGGCATCAACAACAGCCTCAATACGGGGATAGATTTAGCAAACGGAGAATTTGTCTATATCATTGCATCAGATGACATCGCCAAACCTGAGGCAATAGAAACATTTTACAGCTTTATAAAAGATAAAGCGGACTACGCCCTTATCACCGGTGATGGCGAGCTGATTGATGAGAACAACAACAGAATTTTCTGGGACCATGAATTCAATCCTCACAAAAAATATGACCCGGTTGTTGCAAAATACAAAACTACAGCACAGAGGATGGAAAAATCTGCAAGAATAAATTTTTTGTCAGAACAATACGGTGACTACAAATCACTGCTGTGGTCGAATTACATTACAAACGGTTATCTCCTGAGAAAATCAGCACTCCTCGAAGCAGGAAAATACAGAGAAGATGTTTTGGAAGACTGGTATATGAACCTCCAGCTTGCAAAGAAATATAAATTCAAATTCATAGACAAAGTTCTTTTTTCCTACCGCTGGCATAGTTCAAATGCAATAAGAACAGAAGCTTCTCAAAAGAAATATTTATCTACGCTGCTTCTTGAAAAAGACTACTGCTTCAAGCATAATCTGAAAGAGGAATGGGAGAAAGCTTTTGAGAAATACAAAAGACTTGTATAACTCTGAATACTTTGAAGAGGCTTTCGCAGAAGATATTTCGCTGCGCTCAATATGACATTGCCACTCTGAGCGCCAGCGAAGAGTTTTTCTCTAAATAGATGAGTAATCAAACACAACAGAATCAAGCTCGTCCATAGTTTCCGATTCATTAATTTGAGATTCATACTGTTTATATGTCTTATCAAGAGTGTTCAACTTGTTGAATATTTCAAGATAAAACGCACCTACCTGCTCAGGTGTCATCTCAGGGGAAGAAACCTCCTGACCGTCTGTATATGTTCTGAAAGACCCTGCAGGAAGATTTGTTTTGGTAAGGCTTACAAGATTCAAAAAGCCTGTTGCCATCACATCAACTCTGCCAATCGGTGTATTCACTTTCACAACTCCGAAAGATGTGGTCAACGACTCTTTCTGTTCAAGCGCCTGTTTGTTTTCGAGGAGTTTCAAGTTTTTCGTTTTTGCAAGCTGCTGAGATTTGTACTCATCAGTGTTTGAAATATCAGTCAACACACCTTCTATGACCTTAAATCTGTCCTGATTTTCGTTGAAATAATTGTAGTCAATATCGACATAACTCGACCCCTCAAAAGCCCAGTCAGCCCAGCTTGATAAATTGTTATTTTCTATTTTTATATACATACCTATATTCCTCCTAAATTCGGATAAAATTTTATCGATGCACTACTTGTATAAGCAGCTTGTCCACAGACAGAAGAGATGTAATATGTATCACCTTTTTTCACGGGATAAAAGCAAAACGCTGTATCTCCTTCTCCTGAGCCTGTTCTATCAAGCATACCTATTCTGTTACCGTTAATATACAAATAAACCTGACAAAATCCGCCTGTTTGAAAGTCAATAACTACCGTTCCGTATATCCATCCGTCACATTCAGCAGTATTTGAGGTGTTCCAGGTTTTATTTATTCCCCTTGTAAAATCAGGGAAAAAAGAAGTCAAATTCATATCATAACCGTTTATGTTATAAATAAATGTTCTGACTTTACTGACAGCCCCTGACTTTGCAGTGAAGCTTCCTATCGGAACTTTTGAATATTCCGATATCCCGCTGCCTGTCATCTGATAAGCATTGGTCGGTTCTTTTGATGTATCAAACCAGACAAATCCCTCTTTTTCACTCCACCTTGTAACTTCAAAGTCCACGGGCAAACAGCCGAACATCCATCCGTTTGTTGCTCCGAAGTTTGTAACTCCAGTTATTCTGAATGCTTTAAATTCCAAATTCGGATAATCACTTGTATAAACAATGTCTGTATTTGTTCCTGATATTGTTTCATTTATGTTTACAACCGTCGTCCATACATCATATTGGTCAAGAACTTCTATATAGCCTGTCTTGATTCTTTTCGTGTCCAAAGAAGAAGATATCACCCATTTTTTTGCTTTCATAAAAAACGGCATCTCTAGTTTTGAATAAGAATTCGCCTTAGAAAATGTAGCATTCGTGACAAATGCCTTATAATACGCAGAACCTGAGGCAATGTTTGTTCCGCTGCTGATAAAGCTGTTTTGAGAATTTGATTTAAGAAGAGGGATAGAAAACGGGCTTTCTGCTCCACGTTCAAATAAAGATTTTTCTACAGTTTCAACATTCCCATCAACACCTGCAAACACGACATATTCTCCATCGTCCATTGAAGATACTGATAAATCATCCAAAGAAGACAATACAAAACTCTTTCTTTGAGCATTTGTCAAAACCAAATCAGGATATACTCCTCCGACTTTGAATTTTAGCGCTGAGCCTTCATAAAACAGCAAATCAGGTTCTCCATGTGATAAATTTCCGCTGTTTATGCAGAAATTTTTTGTTGTCTTATACTTCAGGTGCATCAAACACTCATTCAGCGTATCAGGATTGCATGGCGTCCCGAGAGCTGTCGGATTGTCTGACCATAAATAATTCGTCATAAAAAAACTCCTTATCATTCATTAACCGAAACAAGAATAACCTATTTCAATACAAATAATAAGAAGTCCTAACGTTAATAAATTATTTTATTAATACCTTCTACTTAATTGAAAAAACAACATTCGCAACGGCATTAACCTTTTTATCTATAGTTGTTGTATCGTTTATACCCCAGTCGCTGACATCATTCGAATCACTGCGTGTAATCTGAAAGACTCCCATCTTGACCGAGCGTATTTTGCCGACGTCATTGTTTGTTGCCTTCAACATCGCCTGTGCTCTTGCTTTTGCGTCTTTTGTTGCGTCTTCAAGCAGTTTCACTTTCAAATCAGCAAGCCCTGTATATTGATACTCGGGATTTGATGAGTTGATATTTATACCTTTAGATAATAAATCCTGAATATTTGTCGATAAATCTTTTATCTTATTTACATCGTTTGATTTAACTTTAACAGGCTGCGAAAAATTGTAAAACGCAACCTCTTGCGTTGCATATCCTGTCTGAGGGTTTGTTTTGTATGTAGGATAAGATGTCGGAGGCAAAAATTCTATCTCCTCTTCTTTTACACCATTTTTCAATAAATATTCTTTCACCTCAGGTATCTGCGATTTTACAGCGTCATAAGCAGCTGCCTTGTTCGCATTTTTTGAAATAATATTAAACTGCCAGCTTGCAAAATCGGATTTTACCATCTGATAAGCAGACCCGGTCACAGTTATCCCGTCTTTTGCAAAATTATCGGATGCTGTTTTTGAACACGCAATCAACCCTAAAGCGAGAACCAAACCGAAAATTACAAGTTGAAAATCCTTTAAAATCTGGTACATAAAATGCCCTGCCATAAAACTTTTACATAAAAATACTCTACACTATTTTGTTGTTCTATGCAATTAAACATATTTAGTGTATTGTAAAAACATAACCACATAGGAGATTGTATATGAGAAGAAATATTTTTATCCTGCTTGCCATTGCCATTCCTCTGAGTATATTCGGATATTTCAAATTGTTTGTGCCGCAGCAGTTTTTGACAATATCAGATACTTTCAAACAAAATTTCTTTCTCAAGGAAACAAAAGACGTTTATATCGTCTGTGTGGACTCAAAAAATTCGACAAAAGTCATCAAATCTCCGCTAAAAAAGCAGCAGAATAACTCTTTTTCTTATGATGGATGTCCGAAAAACTTCACAAAAGCCTTCGTCGTTGATACAGAGTTGGACATCAAAAATCCTCAAACGGTATTTTTCAAAAAAAGCGAAAAAGACTCAGGTATGTCTACAATTTTTAACATTGAAGGGTATCTCTTCAAAATAAGCAAATCAATCGAGCGCAAAATATACCCGGGCAAAAAAGAACAAGAAGCAAAAATGACTGTTTCACTTGTTCTTGACACAGGAGAACAACGTTTGAAGGAAGCAAAAATAACCTCTACAGGAGAACTTACTCAAGATATCGACCTGATTTGGTGCGGAGATTTGGATGGCGATAAAAAAACAGATCTTCTTCTGAAAGTTTCAGACAAAAATACACAGGAAAATCTATACCTATATACGTCTTCTAAGGCAAAAGAACCTGATTTCCTCAAAGAAATAAGACATTCAACAAAGAATTAGCGATTGGCTTTTCTTTCTCTTATCTGAGCAACTTTGCTTTTGATATCAGCGGCAAGCTGCTGTTGAATTGCCATAATTTCATCATGAACCTGCTTCATCTGTGGAGTTGGATCGTCATTATTGATATTTGAACCAATCAAACTGTCTTTCAAAATCTGGATTTTTGTTTCAGCAACGGCAATCAACTCCATAACTTCATTAATTTCCATATTTGTAAAATTAAGTTTTTTCAAATTTGCCGCCATGGTTTCTTTGATTTTTTCACGGTCTTCTTCTATTTTTTTTGTAAGATTTTCTTCTTTCTTTTTTCCAAAAAACATCTTCTATATCTCCTAATTTCATGCGTTAAATTTAAATTTACGAACCCAATCAACGCCGTATCTGGCAACATAAAGGAACAACAGTTCCCTGAACCTCAAATACATCCACAACGGCTTATCATAGGCTTTATTACATTCAAGAGTACATTTTGCTATCACATCATGCAGTTCTTTTTTGCTCATTCCGACACTATCAAAGTCATAAAACGGAGCAAACTCCTGCTGCTGTTCTTTTATTGAAATAATGCCGTATTTTCCGGGGTCTTCTCTCAGTTTTGTATGTTTGCCCATTGTAAAAACACTCCGACCGTAAGAGTGTATAACATCAACATTATCGCAGATAATTTTGATGGTTTTTTCTGCATCCTCTACTGTCTCAGCAGGAAAACCGAAGAAAATAAAAGCAAAATTCCATATTCCTGCGTCTGTTGAATCTTTCAAAATCTCAAGACGTTTATCGATATCAATACCTTTGTTGATTAACTCCATAACTTTATTTGAACCGGACTCAAAACCCCAGAGAATCATTGACAATCCGCTTTTGTAAGCTTTTTCAAGAATTTCTTTGCTGAATGCTCTCTCAAGTCTTGCGTTGCAAAAATATTTGACATCAACACCGTTTTTCAAAAGCTCATCAGCTAGTCCATCCATATAAGAAGGTCCTACTGACTCATCAATAAACTCAAAATGTCTTATTCCGTATTTTTCTTTTATTTCAGAGAGTTCAGAAACAAACTTTTCAATATGTTTTACGTTGAAATTCTGCCCGAAATCCTGATCGCAAAAACTGCACTTTCTCCAGTAACACCCTCTGCTCGACTGGACGGGCATAACAATATCGGCGCAGAAATATTTGCTCAAATCATAACCGTCCAAAGATATATTGCTCATATCATCAAGCTTCATGGGAATATCTTTTTTCGTAATAACAGGAGCGCCATCTCTGTAGAAGACAAGATTTGGAACAGCATCAAACGGAATTTCTCCTGCGATAGCTTTTGCAAGTTCAACAACAGGTCGTTCGCCCTCTTCTACCAGAACTGAATCAGCAAAGAGTTCAAAAAATTCTTTTTCTTTTGCAAGATTGTCTATAACTCTCCCGAAGAAATTCCCTCCGATATTCACATGCGCTTTTGTTTTTTTCTTCAAAAGATGTGACAGCGTAAGACCTCCGACAATCTGTGTTGATGAGTTTATAGAAATTCCTATATAGTCAACATCTTCTTCAAGCAGCTCATCAACTATCTCATCATAATATTCCATGAAGATGTTTGTATCTTTATCAAAACAGTAATATTTGATATTATCATAAGTCAGCTTGAACAAAGGATTAGCATAGTTATCAAATGTTATGGAGGTCGGTGTATAAGGCAAAGAGGCAATATCAAGCCCTGCATCAATAATATTCAACGCTCTGATTAACAAATCAGGATTATAAAAATCCTGTTCATTCTTAAGAATCGATACAGCTTCATGTATTAAATCAGGGATATTTTCAAGCTCATACTTCTTCTTTGTAAGATATTCTTTTATTTTTGTATACTTCAGCATCTTATTCTGGATAGGAAAAGGATAATCCCTGAATTGCTTTGTCGGAGAATGATATTTCGAAATGTCTTTCAACAACCCCTGAAACATCTTTGATGATTTGTCTATAGATTTAATCAAAAAAGATTTATTCAAAATTTTATTATAAAAATCTATATTCAAATCAAATACTTTTGTTGAAAAACCATTATGCTCAAGCTGACCTTTCAATGAAGGAATGGCAAAATGAGGGCTGAGCGGAGTCCACTGAGGTGGAAATAATAACAAAACTTTCATAAACAAGACCTCTAAGCTGTCCATGTAATTTTAATACCCGTAAGAAATTTATATAACCTATAAAAGAAGGATATATTGCTTTTTGTAACAATTCTAGCAACATTTGAAATCTTTATTCGAATATATACTTTATATATACATATAGAATAAAGGAGATTATCCATGGCAAAAAGAGTAAGCGTAGTGGGAGCGTATGCGAATATTGGCAGCAGTGAATATGAATATGAAGATGAAGAAGAACAGCTCCAACAACAAAATCAAAGACTTCAACAACTAAAAAGCAATGATTATATAAGCTCAGGAAAAGTACACCTATCAAAAGACCTGGAAACATCAAAAAAAATCATCAACTCTCTTGATGATAGCATTAAACAAGAATTAATAAGCAGCTTTGACTGCGAAGCCGACTATCAGCTGCAAAAAGATATAGCTGCATACTTTGGAAGCAGAACAGGCATAAATAACCATGACCTTAACGGCACCATAAATATCAATGGAAAAACCATACAGGTTACAAGCAAAAAAAGCGAAGTGGCAGTTGATTTTTACAACGAAACAAACGGCATGAACCATGGTGCAATTGATATATTCACATTCACAGACCCATCAACCGGTGCAGAAATTAAAATAGCAGACGCAAACGGCAATGGTGTTATCGAAACAGAAGAATTATTCTTCAATGAACTGCTCACAGATATCAACACTGAAATCATGAATACAAACAACAATCCGCAAGAAGGACTGCAACAACCTGATATTTCTGATTTCTTTAAAGATGACAACGACAATACCTCCAAAGAAGCGGAATCAATATCCAAACAAGAAATTGATGAAATACGTCTTGAAAGAATAGAAGAACTCTACAGAGAAATTCTTGAAGACAACCCGAACATAAACCCCTATGAAGCCAGACTTCAGGCAGAAAATCAGGCTGAAAACGAAATATTGAACACCTATTCACAACAGCTGAACGGCAATTACACAAGGATTGTAGCGTAAATTTCTTAAATTATTAATTTTTGTAACAGAATATACAAAAACGAGAAATTATTTAAATAATATATACTTTATATATATGTAGTGGATAACAAAGGATGTATAACTATGAAAATGAAAGATTTTATCATCGACAAATACGAATTAGGAATCAAAGGAAACGGCCGTTTGAGCGAAGAACCTCTAAAAATAAGCTCACTAAAAGACTTCCCTCTTGAAAAATGTGAATATCTTTCAATGGGCGGCAATGGCAACGGATTTAGTTTATAAGTTCAGATAATTTTTAACTATACGAATAAAGGAGATATTAACATGCGTATTTTTGAAGCAGCAGCAACAGGAAATGTACAAAACATCGAAGCGCCGGATCCGGCTGATTACAGCTCTCAGGAAGAGTATGAACAAGCTGTAGAAGATTATGAAAACGAAGTCAAAAACAGTTCAAGTTCAACAGGCTCACAATCAACCTCACTCGGTTCCGGGCAATTCCTATCAGCAGGTTTGAAAGACAAATACAAATCAAACACCGGTTATGAAAACTTTAGAAAATATTTCAACGACCTTAGCCCGAATATTGTTCAGGATTGCTTAAGCACTTTTGACTCACAAGCTGACCTGGCAATGCAGCAGACAATTGCAGAAGCTCTATATGGCAGCGGAAGAGCAACTGTTAACATAAACGAACTGCAAGGTATTCTCAGTTCAAAAGGTATCACTGTTTCAACAGAATATGTATCAGCTCAATACCGTGTTGATGAATTTGCAGTCGGCGGCGATGGCTATGTTACAAACGGTGCCATAACAGTTATGACCTTCAAAGATGCAAACGGCGGCGAAATCAAAATCGCAGATGCCAACGGCAATGCCGCTCTTGAAACAGATGAGTTGTTTATGAACGAAATTCTAGGCGGTATCACAACTGATATCGGAAATCTTCCGGCAGCAGATGCTGAATCTGAAGGAGTAATAGAGGCAGAAGATATTTCCCATGAATTATATGATATGTTAAGAGACGTTGATAAACCAAATAAAACATCTACATCAAATCAAAAAGAAGAAGAAGATTCTGAAACTATGACGGAAGAAGATTATAATGAAATAAGAAACGAAGCTATAGAAAAAGCTAAAAAAGAACTCAAAGAAGAAAACCCTGAACTGAGTGATACAGAAATAGAAAAAATGGCAGAACATTTGGTTGATACAGCAATACTTCTTCCTGAAGATGTTCAATAAATAATAACTTTAATACAACAGACCACTACAATAAAAAAGAGCCTCTTTTATAAAGAGAGGCTCCTTTTTTTATCCGTTAAATAAGCTTAAAATTCGTTATCAACATATTCCTGTACTTTATCTTCAAATGTTGATTTGTCAAAAATCAAACTTGAATCAATCTGTTCTTTTTTGTTTGTTTTCGGATTGACAACATAAACTGTCGGGAAGTATTGAATTTGATATTCTTCCATCAACTTTTGATTTTTTGCATCTTCAGAGTTGATTGTGACAAAGTTAACCTTGCCTTTGAATTCTTTGCTGACTTCATCATAGATTGGAGCAAGTCTCTGGCAATGAGGACACCAGTCGGCATAAAAATCAATAACGACAAGTTTGTTCTCTTTCATTGCTTTTTCATAAGAAACACCGGTTTTATATTCCGATGGGAGTTTTGTATCTCCGGCACCTGCCTGTTCATCTGATTCTTTCAGCTCAACCTTCGGCGCTGCCGGATTTTGAGCCTGATATGTATATATCGCATTCAAAATCAACCCTGATGACACCAGAGCAATAATCAAAGACAGCGTTGCCAGTACAAAATATAGTGCAACTTTTTTCATATTTTTTATCCTCATAAACTAACTAATTCTGACAAAATAAATGTTTATTATTTCGCTTTCATCGTGATGATACCACATGAGAGCGAAAAATGTCTACTTTATTTACATGAACTATCCGACTTTTTTGAAGAAAGAAATACTGTTTGCTGATAGAGAAATAGAAGATGAATTATTCCCATCAGAATGAACTGTATTTCTGTTCATATGTCTTCCTGAGCCGGCATATTTGCTGTCATCACTGTTAATAACCTCCTGCCAGACTCCTTGCGGGAATTTTAGGTTCAAGTTATTACTATAAAATTTATCGTCAAAATTCTTGACAACAAAAAATTCTTCGCCGTCTTTCACAACATGATGAGCATGAACGCTATCCTGTATAACAGTTCCATTATTCGGAATATAACCGTATTTCAACGCCATACTGTTTTCAACCAAATCGTTCATATCATTGCCGAAACGTTCAAGCTGGCTGAATATAACTTTATAATAAGGGTTATATTTTATTCTCCCGGGCAAACAATCCTCATATGCAGTTGCAATATCATAACCTTTTTCTTTGATTGATTTCTCCCTTTCAGCAAGTTTTTGTTCCGGAGTCATCTTTGCATAGTCTGATGTTTCCCTGAAAAATTTGAAAGGAACTAAAGAACCTTTTTCATCTCCCTGAAAGAACATCTTTGGTCCTGGAATCGAATATGACGTTCCAAGAGCAAGCTTATGCAACGCTACAGATGCATTAAAAGCATCTTTCACTACATTCATCGGAATGAAGTTAATAATATCATTATCTTTCAGAAAAGCTTCCCATTTTGCAGAATTTGTAATATTTCCGGCAACAAGGTTTTCAATAATTTTTTGTCCTGTTTGCGCCGCTCTTTGACCGACTTCCGAACTAGAATGCCCCTTGATGTTATAGAAAAGATTAAGACGCTGCGTAAAAATCTTGCTCAAAAGTCTTGTTCCGTCCATGTTTCCTATTTCATCATGGCTCATCATATATTTGACACGGTTTGTTGAATTTTTAAGAGAAGAATCAAACTCATACATATTCCCCTCTCCCTTTATCATCTGATTGAGCGAATGGAAAAATACAAAATCCCACTCACTGTCAAAACCGATTTCATTCAACGGAGGAATTCCCCAGTTGCTGTTTACCCTTTCAACATCATTATCTATCTGTTTTATATAATTCTCATGGCTGACATCTGAAGGTCTTTGAGGGGTGGTTATTTTCTTGCGGTTTCCATCGCCGTCTTCAGCAATCAAAAATGTATCCGGATAGTGTTCGTTCAACTCTGCAACCATCTGTTTCAGCGTAAAATCAGAGCCCATATACATAGGTTTTGTCATATCAAACCTGAGTCCGTCAACTTTATAATTTTTCACCCAATGAAGCCCTAGATTTGATATCCAATCTCTGACATATCTGTTGTCATCGCCTTCGTAGTTGAATACAGCGCCAAAGGCTCCGTGCCCTTTTTCATAAGGACCTGTTCTCGCAAGCATATCACCATCAGGACCCATATGATTCGGGACAATATCCATTATTACATTCAAACCGAGTCCGTGCGCATGGTCAATGAGTTCTTTTAGTTTATCAGGACC
>ERZ1643249.3762-NODE-3762-length-13154-cov-5.023361_pt1 | contig 13154 bp, 9 predicted proteins | sample MGYA00579263_ERZ1643249 | MGnify/ENA primary metagenome ERZ1643249 (study PRJEB29033, sample SAMEA4952264) | chicken gut metagenome | biome: Broiler Chicken; feature: Gastrointestinal Tract; material: Caecum | place: Ireland | collected 2018 | study: Broiler...
GCGCATACCCCCTCAGGAATGCACCTGTCTCCATCCTTTTCTTTCCCGGGATCTGCAGCTCATATACCCGCAGGATCCCGCTTCCGGTCTGTACTGTGAAATCATTTTTCCCGACAGAGATCACAGTCCCCGGCTCTTTCTCACCCGCGCCTTCTCCTTCTGCCTTAGCCCGCCAGATCTTCACCACTTTTCCGTTCCAGTGGGTGTAGGCGCTGGGCCAGGAATTCAGTCCACGCACAAGGCGCTCGATGCGGACCGCCGGCTGACTCCAGTCGATATCTCCCATCTTCTTGTCCAGCATCTTCGCATACGCGGTCGGGCTCTCTCCCTGTTTCTCGAAAACCGCAGTCCCATTCTCAACTGCCTCAAGCGTCCTGACGCAGAGCGCTGCGCCCGCCGCCGCCAGCTTGTCGTGGAGCGTCTCTCCGGTCTCATCCTCATCTACCGGTACTTCTGTCTTCATGATCATATCGCCGGTATCCAAACCTTCGTCCATCTGCATAGTCGTGACACCTGTCACCTTCTCGCCTTCGATGATCGCCCACTGGATCGGCGCCGCTCCCCGGTATTTCGGGAGCAGGGATGCATGGACATTGATGCATCCGTAGGGTGTAAGCTCCAGGATCGTCTTCGGCAGGATCTGCCCGAAAGCAATGACTACCATCACATCTGCGTTGTACTTCTTCAGCTCCTCCACACACTCCGGATCACGGATCCGTTTCGGCTGGTAGACCGGGATCCCATGGCGCTGCGCCGCCGCCTTCACAGGGGTCGGCTGCATTTCCTTTCCCCGTCCCTTCGGTTTGTCCGGCTGAGTTACTGCGAGACACACATCATGTCCCGCCTCCACAAGAGCCTCCAGAGTCCCTACGGAGAAATCCGGAGTTCCCATAAAGATAATCCTCATCAATTATTCCTCCGTTCCTTCTTCCTCTTCCTCATACGTCACATCGTGGAGACCGTCCTCTGCCATGTCCACGTAGAGTCTGCCGGACAGATGGTCGATCTCATGGCAGAATGCCCTGGCTAGGAGTCCTTCTCCCTCCAGCTCGACCGGCTCCATCTCCTGGTTGAGCGCCCGAACCTTCACATGGCTCGGTCTTGTGACAATGCCCCATTTTCCCGGGACACTCAGGCAGCCCTCTTCTCCGGTCTGCTCACCGGACGTCTCGATGATCTCCGGGTTGATCAGAACGATGGGGCCTTCTCCCACATCGATGACCACGATCTGCTTGAGTATCCCCACCTGGGGCGCCGCCAGTCCGACACCGCATCTGTCATACATGGTCTCAAGCATATCCCCGATCAGGATCTTTGTCCGAAGACTCATCTTCTTAACTTCTTTGCACTGTTTTGTCAGTATCTCGTCTCCGATTTCTCTTATCTGTCTGATTGCCATAACTTTCTCCTTCTCACCTTTCTCTGTCTATGAAATTCCCATCGGATTAAAATCAAACTGGATCCGCATCTTGTCAAATCCGGAATTCAGATCAATATACTGCTCCAGTCTGTCCTTTATCCCTGTCAGTGTATCATATTCCGGTGCTTTTATGTAGAGCACACGTCTGTATATATCTTTTATCTTATCCACTCCCGGACTTGCAGGTCCGATAACCGCAGCTTCCGTCTGCCTGGCCACCCGGAGCGCGTACTCCTTTAGATAATGGCAGCCCTTCTCCAGAAGCGCTTCATCCCCGCAGGAGACGAGAACCGCCATCAGGTTCTCCACCGGGGGATATCCCATCAGATCCCGGTAGCGGATCTCTTCCTCGTAGAACGCCTCATAATCCTGAGCCGCCGCCGTGACGACAGCATAATGCTCCGGACTGTATGTCTGGATCACCACCTGCCCCGGCCGTTCTCCCCGTCCGGCTCTTCCCGCCGCCTGGGTCAGAAGCTGGAACGTCCGCTCCCCGGAACGATAATCGTCCGTATAGAGGGACATATCCGCCGCCAGCACACCGACCAGCGTCACATTCGGGAAATCATGTCCCTTCACGATCATCTGGGTGCCGACCAGAATATCCGCCTCCTCATTTGAAAAGGCGGACAGGATCTTCTCGTAAGAATCCTTCTGCCGGGTCGTGTCCATATCCATGCGGAGCACCCGCGCCTCCGGGAACATTTCCTTTACGATCTCTTCGATCTGCTGGGTCCCGGCCCGGAATTCCCCGATATGGCGGGAACCGCACTCCGGGCATACTGTCACTTTCGGCTGTATATAGCCGCAGTAGTGGCACACCATGCGCCCGTCCCGGTGCACGGAGAGAGACACGCTGCAGTGCGGACATTTCACCACATGGCCGCACTCTCTGCAGGAGATGAATCCCGAGTATCCCCGCCGGTTCAGGAAGAGCATGATCTGTTCTTTCCGCTCCAGTCGGTCCGCCATCAGCTCCTGCAGCCTCCGGCTTAAGATGGACCGGTTTCCCTCCCGCAGTTCCTGCCGCAGATCTACGATCTCCGCCTGCGCCATCTGCTGCATCCGGGAACGGTTACGCATCTCCAGAAGCACATATTCCCCGCGCTTCGCCCTGTACATGGCTTCCAGAGACGGGGTTGCACTTCCCAGGACCACTCCGGCGCCCTCCATCTGCGCCCGCTTCACCGCGGTCTCCCTTGCATGGTATCTTGGTACCTGCTCGCTCTTGTAGGTTGGCTCGTGCTCCTCATCGATGACGATCAGCCCGAGATCCGGGAAGGGAGTAAAAAGGGCAGAGCGGGGACCGATCATCACGTCCACCTCTCCCGCCTTGGCGCGCATCATCTGATCATACCGCTCACCTGCGGAGAGCCTGGAATTCATGATCGATACCCGGTCTCCGAAACAGCGGTAGAAACGCATGACCGTCTGGTAAGTCAGCGCGATCTCCGGAATGAGCACGATCGCCTGCTTTCCCATCTCAACCACCGTGCGGATCATCTCCATATACACTTCCGTCTTGCCGCTCCCGGTCACGCCGTAGAGAAGATAGGTGTACCTCTTCCCCTCCCTGTAGTCTTGCCTGAAACGGCCGATCACATTCTGCTGTTCTTCTGTGAAAATGATCTCCTGCCGTTTCTGTTCTGTCTCTTTCACGGGGTTGCGGTAGACCTGTTTCTCCTCAAGCACAATCACGCCCTGTTCTTCCAGGGCGCGGATCACATTCAGAGTGATATTCAGTTTCTTTGTCACAAGCTCATATTCCAGCACAGGATCGTCCAGCAGAGCCGCAAGCAGCCTCGCTCTCGCCTTCTGGTTCTTCTCCAGATAGAACGCAAGCTTTTCTTTCCCCTCCTCCTCCGAAAGGAGCAGCCTTACACGCCGTTTCACACGCGCGTTCTCTTTCTGCCGGATGGGCAGCACGGTCTTGAGCGCCTGGATCATGGTACCGCCGTAATGTTCCTTCATCCAAGCCGCAAGGGCGATAAGCTTTGCCTCAATGGCCACGCCCTCCCTGGAAATATCCTCAATCTCCTTTACCTTTGACAGGTCATAGTCACAGGTCTCCGAGAGCGCTGTCACATAGCCCTTTGTCCTCCGGTCTGCCTTTCCGAAAGGGACGATCACTTCCATCCCCGGCCAGAGCTCCGCCTCCAGGCGCTCTGGTATCCTGTACTGAAAGATCTTGTCCAGTTTTTCATGTTGTATATCTACGATAATGTCTGCAAACACACGATCACACCGTTCCCTGCTGCTGATTTTCCTCTTTCTTCTCTTCCTTCAGCTCTTCCAGGACTTCCGCGATCAGGACCCGCTCATCCATGGGATACTTGACTCCCCGGATCTCCTGGTAATCCTCGTGTCCTTTTCCCGCGAGCACGATCACATCCCCTGGCTGTCCATGCGCGATGGCATACTTGATCGCTTCCTTCCGGTCACAGATCTCCACATATTTTCCGTCTGTCTTTCCGATTCCGATCTTGATATCGTCAATGATCGCCTGGGGCTCTTCGAATCTCGGATTATCAGATGTGATGATCGTCAGGTCCGCCAGGCGTCCTGACACCTCGCCCATCTCGTACCTCCTGTCTTTCGAGCGGTTTCCCCCGCAGCCGAAGAGACAGACAAGACGCTTCGGATGATATTCCTTCAGCGTGGTCAGCAGGCTCTCCAGGCTCATGGCATTGTGCGCATAATCGATCATCAGCGTAAAGTCATCGGAGACTTTGACCATCTCGATACGCCCTTTCACCTTCGCCTTCTTCAGCGCATCCTTGATCTTCTCCACCGGCACCTGGAAATGCCGGCACACAGAGATGGCGGTCAGTGAGTTGTAGACGCTGAACTTGCCGGGGATATCGATCTCCACGTCAAAGTCCATCAGCCCTGCCACATGGTATGCCACTCCCAGGTATCCCGGCCTGGATACAAGCTGTACATTCTCCGCGCGCAGGTCCGCTTCATCTGAAAATCCAAAGGTTTCGATCCTGCAGGTTGCCCCCTGGAAAACGTCTCTGAAATATTTGTCATCCACGTTCGCGATCCCCAGCCTGCACTGCTTGAACAGAAGTCCCTTGCAGCGCTTATAATCGTCAAAATCCTTGTGCTCGTTGGGGCCGATATGATCGTGTCCCAGATTGGTGAAGATCCCGATCTCAAACGGGATTCCCGCAGTACGGTTAAGCATCAGTCCCTGGGAAGACACTTCCATGACCACACTGTCGCATCCTTCCTTCACCATCTCTGCAAAATACTGGTGGATCGTATAGGACTCCGGCGTGGTATTGGCGGCGGGAATCCTCCGTTCGCCGATGATTGCCTCTATGGTCCCGATCAGGCCCACCTTGTGTCCCACACTCTCCAGAATAGACCGGATCATATAGGTGGTCGTCGTCTTTCCCTTCGTCCCTGTGATCCCGATGATCTTCAGCTTCTCCGCCGGGTACCCGAAATACGCCGCCGACATGAGCGCGAGTGCATATCTGGTGTCAGGCACCCGGATGACCGTCACATTCTCCGGTACCTCCACATCCTTCTCCACAACGAGCGCCGCCGCGCCTTTCTCCGCCACATCCGCTGCAAACTTATGTCCGTCAGAGACCGCACCGCTGATGCACACAAAGACCGAGCCGGGCTCTACTCTGCGGGAATCATTTACCAGCGTTGTCACTTCAGCCGAATCGCTGCCCTGAACTACTTCATACTCCAGTCGTTCCAACAATTTATTTAATCTCACGGTTAAAGTCCTCCTGTTTTCCATCTGTGGTTACTGTTCACGCTTAGCCGCCTCCTACATGCAGGCATGGCGCTGCAGTTTCCTATCCATGCGTGCGGTGCGAACAGTAACTATCTGTGATATAGAATACCACAATCCGCCCTCAGATGCACGGATTTTTCTGGACAAACGGTATACGATAATATATCATAAGAAAGCTGACTCTGACTTTAACCTGATAAAAAAAGATTAGGAAAGAGAGGAACTCAACATGTTCACAGATTTTATCAACGCACTGAGCGATCTGCTCTACAGCCGTATTCTGATCGTCCTGCTGCTCGGGACCGGCATCTACTTCTCGGTACGGACAAGATTCGTCCAGTTCCGTCTGTTTGCCGAGTCCATCCGCGTCGTGGCGCAGCCCAACACAGAGGGGAACGGGCTGTCTTCCTTCCAGGCGCTGATGGTATCCACTGCTTCCAGAGTGGGGACAGGCAATATCGCGGGCATCTCCACTGCCATCTGTCTCGGTGGTCGCCGTATCATTAAAAAAAAAAGGCTCACCGCCATTCTCGGAAGCGCATCCGCATTTATCGAGAGTACGCTGGCACAGATCTATAAGAGGAAAGCGGAGGACGGGAGCTCCTACGGCGGTCCCGCCTACTATATCCAGGCAGCGCTGAAACAGCACTGGATCGGCGTTCTGTTCGCTGTCTTTCTGATCCTGACCTATATGGGCGGTTTCAACCTTGTGGCGTCCTTCAATATTGCAGACTCCTTCCGGGCATACGGATTCTTTGACGAATCCTCCACACCGCTCATCGTGGGCATCATCCTCGCCCTTGTCTTCGCCCTGTGTATCTTCGGCGGGAGCAGACAGATCTCGCGGATCACGGAAATACTGGTCCCTGCAATGGGGATCTTCTATCTCGCAGTGGCGCTGTTCATCGTAGCGACACACTATGAACTGATCCCGCAGATGTTCCGGGATATCTTTACAAACGCCTTTGACTTCCGTGCGATCTTCGGCGGGTTCGCCGGCTCCTGCGTCATGAACGGTATCAAGAGGGGACTGTTCTCCAACGAGGCCGGCGTGGGATCGGCTCCGAATGCGGCGGCAAGCGCCTCCGTCTCCCACCCGGTGAAGCAGGGACTTGTGCAGATGCTTTCAGTATTCATCGACACCATCCTGATCTGCTCCGCGACGGCTTTCATGCTCCTCTGCTCAGGCGTGGCGCCCAGCGACGAGCTCAAGGGAATGCCCTGGGTCCAGGCGGCAGCCTCTGAGTCTCTGGGTGGATTCGGTACGATCTTCATCTCCATCGCGCTCTGCCTGTTCGCCTTCACTACACTGATCGGCAACTTCTACTATGCGGAGATGGGACTGAAGTACCTCTGCGGAAAAACTCCGGGCAGAGCTCTCCTGAACACCTTCCGCATCATCGCCGCAGTGATCGTCCTCGCCGGCTCCGTCATGGAATTCGGCCTTGTGTGGAGCACCGCGGACGTACTGATGGGATTCATGGCGATCATCAACCTGCCCGTGATCATCATCCTCGGCGGTCCCGCCATCCGCTGCATGAAAGACTACGTCAAGCAGAAAAAAGCCGGGAAAAATCCCGTGTTCAAGGCAGCGGACATCGATCTCAGAGACAAGACCGACTTCTGGAATTAAGAAGACGAAATGAGGCTTTTGCGGATAAATCTCTTCCGCTGTCAAAAACGTAAATTTTATATGGATAATCAGACCGCGGCAGACTGCCCGCTGCATCGCAGTGCACGCTTCACTCTACCTCATCCCCTGGAATGTCTGTAACAGAAGGGAAATACTCGTCCAAAGGGACTCGCATTTCCTTCTTAACAGACAGAACCAGGTGTATTCGGAACGTTCCGCTTATCGCATCTGCTCACGCAGCGGGCAGTCTGCCGCGTCGGCTTTCTCAGTATGAAATTTACGCTTTTAACGGAGGAAAGACTTATTCGAAAAGAACATTTCTAAAGAAGTGCATCATTGCAGAAATTTGTCAAAATGACGCATCCCTGCGGATTTGAAAGATGTCCGGCAGGGTGCGTCTTCTTTTTTGCGAAACGGACTTTCTGTTATAGATAAAGTAATCCCGCAGGTAATGTCATGTGAGCAAAACATAAAGTGAGAGCGTTCCGAAAAGCATTCGTTTTGGATGTTAGGCGGAAGCAAATGGAGTTCCATTGAACGAACATTTGCCTCCGGTGTTACATCCATTCGAATCTTTGAGGTAGAGCGGAACGGTTTTGCGATATGACATTACCTGCGGGATGGAGCTTTATCTGTAAAAGAAAGCCTCATTTCGTCACGCAATCTTTCTCCCTATGGAGGTCCTCCGCAGGACCCACACACATGCGAACGATACAGCGGCGATGCTGATGATCAGGGCGGGCACGGCGATCCATGCGGTCAGGTCAGTGGGTTCCATGTATTTCTTGTAGTTGTCCAGGAAAAGGATGTGGATCAGATAAATCCCAAAAGAGCATCCGCAGAAGAGATCAATGATCTTTTTCGCCTTTTCCGAGGGATTGAATTCTGACTTTTTCAGCCTTATGACAAACAGGAAAAAGGCGGCTCCCGCCAGGACAAGGAAGGGGCTTCCATATTCAAGCGCTCTCTCATAATGTTCGCCCGTGAGCGCCGTGACGCCCCATGTGATGCCGAAAGTGGCTGCCATGCATACGGCAAATACCGCTGCGGTGACCCGCTGGCTGATCCGGATATGCTTTCTGTACTTATAGAGATAATATCCGATGAACACAAAGTAAGAATAAACACGGTCTCCGATGATCGGGATGTCGTAATATGCCTCTCCGTCCTGAAGAGCCACAATGTAGTTGAAAATGACCGCTGCCGTGATCACAATGAGAAATGCCTTCTCCATCGTCAGATCCATATTGCGGCACATGATCTGGAAAAAAGGCAGCACGAAATAGATCGGTATCATGGCGTAGAGGTACCAGAGATGCGCCTCGGTGGGCACATACAGGATCTGCCTGAGATCATACCCTGTCCCCATATAATACACATTCCAAAGATAGTAGACGACACTCCACACGACAAGCGCCAGAAAAAAATGCAGAAGCCTTTTTATGTGTTTGCGCAGGGGTTCATCCCTTCCCAGAAGGAGCGCGCCCGTGATCATGAAAAAACAGGGAACGCTCACTCTGGAGAGCGTGTCAATGACAAGGGCAAACAGATACTCCCCGGTCGTCACTTCTCCGTAGGCACGACAGAAATAGTTTGTCACATGGATTGCAATGACCATGAGGAAGGCTGCCATCCTGATCAGCTCCAGATTATAATTTCTCTCCTTCATGATCTTCTGCGCTGCCGCAGTGCTCTGATTTCTCTTTCTCCTCATCTGCGCCCACCTCTCTCTTCCATTCCCGGGTCTTCCGCCCTGTTTCTTCCGGCTCTTCCCCTTCTGCCCAGGTCTTTTCCGCCTTTCTTCATAAGGCTCGCCTTGACGACCGCCCCTTCTCCGTAGCGGCTGTTGAGTTCATCCAGAGCTTTCTTCAGCTTCCTGTGCTTCTCGTCGGGCTCTTTCGGCAGTTCAATGTCAAAGATCGTAAGCTGTTCCGGCTCTGTCTCATCCACAAGCTTTGAGGTACGGATTCCCAGAAGGCGTACAGGCTCGCCGCTCCATATTTCCCGGAAAAGGCTGCATGCCGTCTGGTACAGGATGTCCGGATCGCTGGACGGTCTCTCCAGTTGTGTCTGATGTGACACCGAGCGGAAATCATAGTACTTGATCTCCATGCTCACCATCCCCGCCTTCTGCCCGGCCTTCTTCAGCCGTCTTCCCACGCTGTCCGCAAGCTCCCTGAACACGGGACACGCCTCCTCATAGGTGGCGGCGTCCTCCGACAGAGTGGTGGAATTTCCGATTCCCTTTGCCTGCTCTGGCTCCGCCTGGACGACGTCTGTTCCGATCCCGTTGGCGAATTCCCAGAGCATCTTCCCGTGACTTTTCAGATGGAGCGTGATGAGCCGGGGATCCGCCTGCGCCAGATCCCCGATGGTATTGATCTCCAGCTTCTTGAGCACTTCCACGCTGGACTTTCCCGCCATGTAGAGTTCCCCGATGGGAAGGGGCCACATCTTCTCCCTGATCTCTTCCGGGAAAAGAGTATGTATCCGGTCCGGCTTCTCAAAATCTGAGGCCATCTTCGCCAGAAGCTTGTTGGTGGAGATCCCGATATTTACCGTAAACCCGAACTTCTCTCTGATTCCGTCCTTGATCTCCAGCGCTCCGTCAATGGGTGAATTCCAGCGGTCCGCAATGGATGTAAAATCCATGTAGCACTCATCCACGCTGACCTGCTCGATCTCTTTCGTAAATGTCCGAAGATATTCCATGAGAAGCCTGCTCTTCTCACGGTACATTCTGTGATCCGGCGGAGCCGTCACAAGATTCGGGCACTTACGAAAGGCATTCGCAACAGGTTCCCCCGTGCGGATGCCATACTGTTTCGCCGCAGGGGATTTGGCGAGCACCACGCCGTGGCGGGACTTCTGGTCCCCGCCGATGATGGCCGGTATCTCGCGCAGATCCACTGTCGAGCCGTTCTTCAGTTGTTCTACCGCTGTCCAGCTGAGGTAAGCGGAATTCACATCTATATGAAAGATGATCAATGCCATACGGCAGCCCTTCTTTACTCTGTAGCGGCGATCTGTCCTTTGACCGACGCCTGAAGCTTTCCGTCTGCCACGTCGATGAGGATCGTGTCCCCGCGTCCCACGTTGCCCGCCAGGATCAGCCTTGCGGCAAGAGTCTCTACATTCTTCTGCAGATATCTCTTCAGCGGTCTCGCGCCGTACATCGGCTCATACCCGCCTTCCACGACGAAATCCTTCGCCGCATCGGTCAGTTCAACGCGAAGCTCTTTCTCTGTCAGACGTTTATTGACATCAGCTATCAGTAAGTCAATGATGGCATGAATATTGTCTTTCGTCAATGGCTTGAACATAATTATCTCATCAAGACGGTTCAGGAACTCCGGTCTGAAATGTGCTTTCAGATCGTTCATTGTAAGCTCCTGGCACTTCTCATCCAGTGTTCCGTCCTCCCGGATCCCCTCCAGCAGGTAGTTGGCACCGATGTTGGACGTCATGATCAGGATCGTATTCTTAAAGTCCACGGTCCTTCCCTGGGAATCCGTGATCCGCCCGTCGTCAAGCACCTGAAGGAGTACATTGAACACGTCCGGATGGGCTTTCTCGATCTCATCGAACAGGACTACCGAGTACGGTTTTCTCCTGACAGCCTCGGTGAGCTGTCCGCCCTCGTCATAGCCTACATATCCCGGCGGCGCTCCGATCAGTCTGGACACGGAGTATTTCTCCATGTACTCACTCATATCGATACGCACCATATTGTTCTCATCGTCGAACAGGCTCTGGGCAAGCGCCTTGGCAAGCTCTGTCTTACCGACTCCGGTAGGTCCGAGGAACAGGAACGAACCGATCGGCTTCGTCGGATCCTTGATTCCCGCCTTTGACCGGATGATTGCCTCTGTGACAAGCTCTACGCCTTCATCCTGGCCAATGACACGTTTGTGCAGCTCATCGGCAAGATGGAGCGTCTTGGTCCTCTCACTCTCATTGAGTTTTGCCACCGGGATTCCTGTCCAGCGGGAGACGATCCGTGCGATCTCATCATCTGTCACGGCTTCATGGACAAGAGACAGGTCTTTTTCCTTGACCTTCTCTTCCTCTTCCTCCAGCTGTTTCTGGAGCTGAGGCAGGCGTCCGTACTGGAGCTCTGCCGCTTTGTTCAGATCATATTCTCTCTGCGCCTTCTGGATGTCCTTGTTGACCTGCTCGATCTCCTCACGGATCTTCTGGACGCGCTCAACGGATTTCTTCTCATTCTCCCACTGCACTTTCTTGCCCGCATACTCTTCCTTCAGTCCGGCAAGTTCTTCCTGGAGATGCTCGAGGCGCTCTTTACTCAGGCGGTCCTCCTCCTTCTTGAGCGCTTCCTCCTCGATCTCAAGCTGCATCACACGCCGCCTTAACTCATCCAGCTCCGTCGGCATGGAATCCAGCTCCGTCTTGATCAGGGCACACGCCTCATCCACAAGGTCGATCGCCTTGTCCGGCAGGAAACGGTCGGAGATATAGCGGTGGGACAATGTCGCCGCAGCCACAAGGGCGCTGTCTGTGATCTTGACGCCGTGGAACACCTCATAGCGCTCCTTCAGTCCTCTCAGGATCGAGATGGCATCCTCCACGCTGGGCTCATCCACCATGACCGGCTGGAAACGCCGCTCCAGGGCAGCGTCCTTCTCAATATACTGACGGTACTCGTCAAGAGTCGTTGCGCCGATACAGTGCAGCTCTCCTCTCGCAAGCATAGGTTTCAGCATATTTCCCGCATCCATGGCACCGTCTGCCTTGCCGGCCCCGACGATGGTGTGGAGCTCATCAATAAAGAGGATGATCCTGCCTTCACTGTTCTTCACTTCCTCAAGGACAGCTTTCAGACGTTCCTCAAACTCGCCCCGGTATTTTGCACCGGCAACAAGCGCTCCCATATCAAGTGAGAAGATCGTCTTCTCTTTCAGCCCTTCCGGCACATCGCCGCTGACGATCCGCTGGGCCAGGCCTTCTACGACTGCGGTCTTACCTACACCGGGTTCACCGATGAGGACCGGGTTGTTCTTTGTCTTACGGGAGAGGATACGGATCACATTCCGGATCTCCTCATCACGCCCGATGACCGGATCCAGCTTCTGCTCTCTTGCCCGCTCCACCAGGTCCTGACCATATTTGTTCAGTGTGTCATAAGTCGCTTCCGGATTGTCGCTGGTCACTCTCTGATTTCCTCTGACCGTAGAAAGAGCCTGGAGGAATCCCTCCCGGCTGATGCCAAACTCACGGAAGATCTGTTTCATATCCCGGCTTGCATATTTTAAAAGCGCGAGGAAAAGATGTTCAACGGAAACATATTCGTCTCCCATCTGTTTTGCCTCGTCTTCTGCATGGATCAGAACATTGTTCAGGTCCTGGCCGACATATGCCTGTCCGCCCTGTACCTTCGGGCGTTTTCCAATGGCCTGCTCCACTCTGTCGATGAAGAGCCGGCCCTGTATGCTCATTTTTTCAAGCAGCTTCAGGATCAGGCTGTCGTCCTGCGTCAGCAGAGCGTAGAGCAGATGCTCCTGGGCCAGTTCCTGGTTGCCGTTGTCCGCTGCGATCTTTTCACAGTTCTGGACTGCCTGCAGCGAATTCTGCGTAAATTTATTGATATTCATGGTCATCCCTCCTTGCTAACCACTACTTGTTTTCGTGTTCTATGAGCAATATAGCAAAACTTGTTAGCCACGTCAAGGATCGAGTGCTAATTCTTTTCTAAAAAATTTGTAAAAAAAGTCCTTTTCTCTATCCGGTGTTATCTTGACCTGTCCATTTCCTGATATTATAATGAGTAACAATATCTGCTTATGGAATGAGTAACACTTATCTGCATTGCGCACTTTCTCCTGCAAAATCATCACTCCCTGCTGCGCAGTGCCTTTAAACTTTATTTTGGGGTGTAACAAATGATTCGAATCGCGATCGTAGAAGATGAACAAAACTATATCGACAAGCTGAGTGAATATCTGGACCGATATAAAAAAGAATACGGCGAGCAGCTTTCCGTCACGGTTTTCCGCGACGGAGACGAGATTTCTTCCGGATATAAGGCACAGTTTGACATCATACTGATGGATATCGAGATGAAGTTCGTAAACGGAATGTCCGCCGCGGAAGAAATCCGAAAGGTGGATTCTGAAGTCACCATCATCTTCATCACCAACACGCCGCAGTACGCTGTCCGGGGATACGAAGTTGGCGCCCTGGACTATATCCTGAAGCCGGTGCCGTACTTTACATTCAGCCAGAAGCTGAACCGCGCGGTCCAGAAGATAAAGAAGCGTAGCAAAATGTATTAGCCAAAGCAGGGCTTATAAGCTGTCTTGACTATTACAATGAGCGTCATG
>ERZ1643249.3763-NODE-3763-length-13151-cov-8.535583_pt1 | contig 13151 bp, 9 predicted proteins | sample MGYA00579263_ERZ1643249 | MGnify/ENA primary metagenome ERZ1643249 (study PRJEB29033, sample SAMEA4952264) | chicken gut metagenome | biome: Broiler Chicken; feature: Gastrointestinal Tract; material: Caecum | place: Ireland | collected 2018 | study: Broiler...
CCACCTCGATATGTTGCTTGGTATTAAGTTTGGACAAAAGTACTACCGTCTCCACGTGCCGCGTCCGGGGGAACATATCCACCGCTACGGCCCGGGCGGCGGCATAGCCCAGGGCGGAGAACCGCTTTACGTCCCGGGCCAGGGTAGCGGGGTCGCAGGAGACGTAGACCACCCGTTCAGGGGCCATCCCCGCCACAGCGGCGATGACCTCCTCCCCCAGCCCCTTCCGGGGCGGGTCCACCACCACCACGTCCGGCCGCAGGTCCTCCGAGGCCAGGTGGGCGGCGATCTCCCCCGCGTCCCCGCAGAAGAATTCCGCGTTGGCCACGCCGTTGCGCCGGGCGTTCTCCCGGGCGTTGTCGATGGCCTCCGGAACGATCTCCCCGCCGATGACCCGCTGGGCATGCTTTGCCAGACACAGCGTAATGGTCCCCGCCCCGCAGTAGAGGTCCAGCACCGTCTCCCTGCCGGTGAGCCCCGCCAGCTCCGCCGCCTTCCCGTACAGCCGCTCCGCCTGGGAGCGGTTCACCTGGTAGAAGGCGGGGATGGACAGGCGGAAGGTCAGGCCGCAGAGGGTGTCCTCCAGGGCGTCCTCCCCCCAGAGGGTCCGGTATGTATCCCCCAGGACCACGTTGGTGTCCCGGGTGTTGGTGTTCAGCACGATCCCCACCGTCTCCGGGCAGGCGGCCCGGATGCGGCGGACCAGCTCCTCCTCCCGGGGCAGAGACTTCCCGTTCACCACCAGGCAGACCAGGGCCTGCCCCGCAGCGTTGGTGCGGACGTAGATATGCCGCAGGAGGCCCCGGCCTGTCCCCTCGTCGTAGGCGGGGACATCCAGGTCCGCCAGATACCCCTCCACCGCCCGGGCGGCGGCTCCGGCCTGGGGGCTTTGGAGGCGGCAGTCGGCGGCGGGGATCACCTGGTGGCTCCGGGCCCGGTAGAACCCGGCCCGGCCGTCGGGGCTCACGGGGAACTGACACTTGTTCCGGTAGCCGTCCACAGCCTCGCTACCCAGGATCGCCTCCACGGCCACGTCCGCCCCGCCCACCCGGCGCAGGGCGTCCTCCACCCGCTGCCGCTTGGCGGACAGCTCCTCCTCATAGGAGATGTGGCGGAAGTCGCAGCCGCCGCAGGCGGGGTAGTGGGGGCAGTCCGGTTCCCGGCGGGCGGGAGCGGGCTCCAGCACCCGCTCCACCCGGCCAAAGGCCATGTTCTTCAGGACCTTCAGGACGCGGACCTGGCACCGCTCTCCACGGACAGCCCCGTGGACGAACACCACCCGGCCCTCCACCCGGGCCACACCCAGCCCCTCGGCGGAGTAGCCCTCAATGGTGACCTCCCGTACGTCGTTCTTCCGCAGCTGCTCCATTGGATATTACCTCCCCGGTATACATCCTTTTCTTTGAAAAGAAAAGGATCAAAAGAAACTTTTTATAGCGAAACTACGTTTCGCTGGGATTTATTAGAAACAGAAATGAAAAACAAAAGAACTCATAAGCAAAACGGAGTTTTGCGATAAAAGTTCTTTTTGATTCTTTTTCTTTCAAGAAAAAGAATGGAGGCCTCACGCGCTATGCCTCCCACTTGTCGATGAGCTGCTTGATCTGGTCGGCGAAGTTGCCCAGGTCCCGGTTGGCCCGGCCCTTGCTGCGGACGATGACCTCCTGGAGCAGCTTGCCCATGGCCACCAGGCGCTGGTAGGCGTTGGAGACCCGACCGCCGGCGAAGTCGCTGACCTTCCGCTCCGGCAGGTAACCGGGGGAGAGCTGGCGGCCCGCCGCCAGGTCGTAGACCTCGGTGTACTGTGGAGCGTGGGCGCTGAGGCCCAGGCGCTGGAGGCTGTCGGCGAAGTAGGGGGCCACCTCCCGGTCCCCGTGGACCACGAAGAAGTGGGCGGGATTCTCGAAGGACTGGGCCCACTGGATCAGGTGGTCCCGGTCGGCGTGGCTGCTCAGGCCCTTGAAGTTCTCGATCTCCGCCAGAACGGCCACCTCCTCGCCGAAGAGCTTCACGCTCTTGGCCCCGTCCAGCAGGGTCCGGCCCAGGGTCCCCGGGGACTGGAAGCCCACAAAGACAATGGTGCTCTCCCGCCGCCAGAGGTTGTACTTCAGGTGGTGGCGGATGCGGCCGGCGTCGCACATGCCGGAGGCGGAGATGATGACCTTGGGGGTCTTGTCGGTGTTCAGCAGCTTCGACTCCTCCACCGACTCCGTCAGCCGCAGCCCCGGGAAGGAAAACATGGCGGTGCCGTCCTTCACCAGCGCCAGGGCCTCCTCGTCCAGATAACCGTGGAGGTCGCCGCAGAAGATGGTGGTGGCCTTGCTGGCCAGGGGGGAGTCGATATACACCGGGAAATCCGCCACGGACTTCACCAGGTGCTCCTGCTTGATCCGCCGCAGGAAGTACAAAATCTCCTGGGTACGGCCCACGGCGAAGGCGGGGATCACCACGTTGCCGCCCCGGCCCAGGGTGCGGTCGATGACCTTGGCCAGCTCCGAGGTGTAGCTCCACACCTCCTGGTGGTTCCGGTCTCCGTAGGTGGACTCCATGACCACGTAGTCCGCCCGCTTCAGGAGGATGGGGTCCCGGATGATGGGCTGGTTGATGTTGCCGATGTCCCCGGAGAAGACCACGGTCTTTTTCACCTCGCCCTCCTCCAGGTCCAGGGTGATGCTGGCGGAGCCCAGCAGGTGTCCCGCGTCGGTGAAGGTGGCCTTTACCCCCTGGCAGACGTCGATGGTCTGGCCATACTCGCAGGTCCGGACATAGTCCATGGTCTTCATGGCGTCCTCCACCGTGTAGATGGGCTCCACCAGGGGACGGCCCGCCCGCTGGTTCTTCCGGTTCTCATACTCCGCGTCGGACTCCTGGATGTGGGCGCTGTCGGCGAGCATGATCTCCAGCAGATCGGCGGTGAGGCGGGTGGTCCAGATCGTGCCGGTAAAGCCCTCCTTCACCAGCATGGGCACCCGGCCGCTGTGGTCGATGTGGGCGTGGGTGATGAGCACATAGTCAACGGTGTTGGGGGCGAAGGGCAGCTCCCGGTTGTCGATCTCGTCCCGGCCCTGCTGGAGGCCGCAGTCGATCAAAATTCTTTTTCCGTTGATCTCCAGGCAGTGGCAGCTGCCGGTGACGCACTGGTCCGCGCCGAAAAAGCTGAGCTTCATGGTAGTGGCCTCCTTTTCTTTCATTGAGGTTATTTTATCACGCTATAGTGAGATTTACAACCGGCGGATGTCCCGTCCCCGGCGCTATCCTGAAAATAAGATAACGCCGCCTCTGTACAGCTAAAATTTTTTGTGCTATAATAACAATAATTTAGAAGTCAGGGCAGGACCTTCTTTTGCCCCCTGCCCAATTTGCCCATACTGAGTGAAGGAGGCTGACGTACCATGAGCAGCAGCGTAGGCCAGAGCAGGGTCCGGGTGGACGCCTTTGACAAGGCCACGGGCCGGGCCAAATACACCGACGATCTGTGCGACGGCAGCGCCCTGGTGACCCGCCTGGTCCACTCCACCGTGGCCCACGGCATGGTCACCGCCATCGACACCAGCGAGGCGGAGGCCGTCCCCGGGGTGGTGAAGGTCTTCACCTGCTTCGACGTGCCGGAGTACTACTTCCCCACGGCGGGCCACCCCTGGAGCACGGACCCCGCCCACCAGGACGTGGCGGACCGGCTGCTGCTGAGCCGCCATGTCCGCTACTACGGCGACGACGTGGCGGTGGTGGTGGCGGAAAACGAGGTGGCCGCGTCCCAGGCCGCCCGGCTGGTGAAGGTCACCTATGAGGAGCTGCCCTTTGTCCTGGACGTGCAGAAGGCCATGGAGCCCGGCGCGCCCCAGCTCCACGAGAAGTACCCGGGCAACATCCTGGCCCACACCCAGATCCGCAGCGGCGACTACGAGTCCGCCAGCAGAGAGCCGGGCCTCATCAAGGTGGAGGGCTGGTACGACACCCCCACCGTCCAGCACTGCCACATCGAGAACCACATCTGCGCCGCCCACATGGAGGGCGGGCGGATCACCGTGGTCTCCTCCACCCAGATCCCCCACATCGTCCGCCGGGTCTGCGGCCAGGCCCTGGGCATCCCCTGGGGCAAGGTGCGGATCGTCAAACCCTACATCGGCGGCGGCTTCGGCAACAAGCAGGACGCCCTCTACGAGCCCCTGTGCGCCTGGCTCTGCACCCAGGTGGGCGGCCGGCTGGTGAAGCTGGACTGCAGCCGCGAGGAGACCTTCGTCTCCAACCGGGTCCGCCACGCCATCCGCACCCACATCATCTCCTGGGTCCGGCCCGACGGCACGCTGGTGGCCCGGAAGTTCGAGGCCTGGTCCAACCAGGGCGGCTACGCCTCCCACGGCCACAGCATCGTGGCCAAGGGCATGGGCGCCTTCCCCCAGCTGTACCCCTGCGGCAATCTGGAGTGCGACTGCTGGACGGTGTACACCAACCGCCCGGTGGCGGGCGCCATGCGGGGCTACGGCATCCCCCAGGCCATGTGGGCCGGGGAGTGCCACATCGACGACGTGGCCCGGGTCCTGGGCCGGGATCCGGTGGAGTACCGCTGGCAGATCGCCATGCCCAAGGGCTATGTGGACGCCTTCAGCAAGAACGAGAACTACTACGACACCTTCCGCCAGGTCATGGAGAAGGGCGCCCAGGCCATCGACTACCAGCGCAAGCGGGCGGCCTACGCGGACCAGACCGGCCCGGTCCGCCGGGGGGTGGGCATGGCCCTCTTCTGGTACAACACCGCCGTGTGGCCCATCTCCCTGGAGACCAGCTCCTGCCGGATGGTCCTCAACCAGGACGGCTCCGTCCAGGTGCAGACCGGCGAGACGGAGATCGGCCAGGGCTGCGACACCGCCTTCACCCAGATGGCCGCCGACGCCATCGGCGTCCCCTTTGAGGACGTACATATCATCTCCACCCAGGATACCGACATCACCCCCTTCGGCACCGGGGCCTACGCCTCCCGGCAGACCTACGTGGGGGGCTTCGCCCTGCGGCAGACGGGCCAGCTGCTGAAGGAGCGCATCCTGGCCTACGCCCAGGAGCTCACTCGCCAGCCGGTGGCCAACCTGGATCTCATCGACGGGAAGATCGTCCGGATCACCGATGACCGGGACCTGATGACCCTGGGGGAGCTGGCCACCGAGGCCCTCTACAGCCTGACCCACAGCCAGCACATCACCGCCGAGAGCACCTACCAGATCAAAAACAACGCCTACTCCTTCGGCTGTACCTTCGCCGAGGTGGAGGTGGACATCCCCCTGTGCAAGGTGAAGCTGCTGGACATCGTCAACGTCCACGACTGCGGCAAGCTCATCAACCCCGCCCTGGCGGAGGCCCAGGTCCACGGCGGCATGTCCATGGGCATCGGCTACGCCCTCAGCGAGCAGCTCCTCTTCGATGAAAAGACCGGCAGGCCCCTGAACAACAACCTGCTGGACTACAAGCTCTCCACCTTCATGGACCACCCGAATCTCCGGGCCCTGTTCGTGGAGAACCCGGAGCCCACCAGCCCCTACGGCACCAAAGCCCTGGGGGAGCCCCCGGCCTGTTCCCCCGCTCCGGCCATCCGCAACGCGGTGCTCCAGGCCACCGGCGTGGCCATCGACAAGACCCCCATGACCCCCCACGTCCTCTTTGCGAAATTCAAAGAGGCTGGCGTTCTTTAGAGAGAAGGGAGTGGCATAAACCATGTATGACATGAAAGCCTTCTACGAGGCGGCCAGCGTCCAGGACGCCATCCGCCTCCGGCTGGAGCACCCCCAGGCCCAGATCATCGCCGGGGGCACCGACGTGCTGGTCCAGATGCGGGAGGGCAAGCGGGCCGGGGTGGAGCTCATCTCCATCTACGGCATTGACGAGCTCCGGGGCGTCACCCTGGGTGGGGACGAGAGCATCCGCATCGGCTCCCTCACCAGCTTCAGCCACATCACCCGGGACCCCATCATCCAGAAATATATCAACGTTCTGGGCCAGGCGGTGGACATGGTGGGCGGGCCCCAGATCCGCAACGCCGGCACCATCGGCGGCAACACCTGCAACGGCGTCACCTCCGCCGACTCCGCCTCCACCCTCTTCGCCTGGGACGCTGTCATCGAGCTGACGGGAGAGCGGGGCGTCCGCCGCCTGCCCATCCAGGACTTCTACCTGGGGGCGGGCCGGGTGGACATCCGCCCCGACGAGATCCAGACCGCCATCCTCATCCCCAAGGCCAGCTACACAAACTGCTTCGGCCACTACATCAAGTACGCCATGCGCAACGCCATGGACATCGCCACCACCGGCTGCTCGGTGAACGTGGTCCTCTCGGAGGACAGGAAGTCCATCGCCCGGGCCCGGATCGGCTACGGCGTGGCGGGCCCCATCCCCATGCGGGCCCCCTCCGCCGAGGCCGCCGTCCAGGGAAAGCCTCTGACGCCGGAGACCCTGGACGCCTTCGCCGCCGGAGCCCTGGAGGACATCCACCCCCGGGACAGCTGGCGGGCCAGCAAGGCCTTCCGGGAGCACATCGCCGGGGAGATGGCGAGGCGGTGCCTGGCGGAGTCCATCAAACTGGCGGGAGGTGTGATCGCATGAACAGCCAATACAAGCTGATCCGCTGCACCATCAACGGCAAGGCCGTGGAGAAGATGGTGGACGTCCGGGCCTCTCTGACGGACATGCTCCGCAACGACTTCCGCCTGACCAGCGTAAAGAAGGGCTGCGAGGTGGGGGAGTGCGGGGCCTGCAACGTCCTCATCGACGGGGAGTGCTTCAACTCCTGCCTGTACCTGGCGGCCTGGGCCGACGGGAAGAACATCCGCACCCTGGAGGGGCTGATGGGCCCCGGCGGGGAGCTCAGCGACATCCAGCAGGCCTTCATCGACGAGGCCGCCATCCAGTGCGGCTTCTGCACCCCCGGCTTCATCATGACCGCCGTGGAGATCCTGGAGAGCGGGAAGGAGTACACCGACGAGGAACTGCGCAAGCTCCTCTCCGGCCACCTGTGCCGCTGCACCGGCTATGAAAACATCCTCCGGGCGGTGAAGAAGACTATGCTCCGCCGCCTGGGAAAGGCGTGACGGCGTGACGCCGCGGGTCGGCTGCGTGGTGATGGCGGCGGGGAACGGGGTGCGGTTCGGCTCCAACAAGCTCCTGGCGGAGCTGGAGGGCCGGAGCCTGATCCGGCGGGCCCTGGACGCGGTGCCGGCGGAGCTGCTCCGCGCCGCCGTGGTAGTGACCCAGTACCCGGAGGTGGAGGCCCTGGCCCGGGGCCGTGGGTTCCAGGTGGTGGTCAACGACCGCCCGGACTGGGGCGCCAGCTACACCGTCCGCCTGGGCCTCACGGCCCTGGGGGATGTGGACGGGGCCATGTTCCTGGTCTCCGACCAGCCGCTGCTGCGGCGGGAGACGGTGGCCGGGGCCCTGGGCCGCTTCCTGGGCCACCCGGACCGGATCGTGGCCCTGGGCTGCGACGGCCGGCGGGGCAACCCCTGTATTTTTCCCCGGAAATTTTTCCCCGAGCTCCTGGCCCTGGAGGGGGACCGGGGGGGCTCCGCCGTGATCCGGGCCCACCCGGAGGCCCTGCTCCTGTACCCCGCCTCCGCCGAGGAGCTGCGGGACGTGGACACGGTCCTGGCCCTGGAGGGGCTGCGGTCCCGCCCGGAGCAGCTGGGCGATATAACAAAACCATAAACCATAAAATGACGGGAGATCCCATTTTCGTGGGATCTCCCGTCATTTTTATTGGTCGGACGGCAAAGAATAGAGGGGCGGGGCGCCGGCTCACTCGCTCTTCTTCCCCGGCTCCCGCTCCTGGGGCGGCTGGAGCAGATACTCCGTCAGGCCCTGGAACAGATTGGAGATGATGGCGGCGGAGGTGATGGGGCTGCCGCTCTCGATCAGCGGGGCGTTACGGTCCTGCATATGGTGGACAAACTTCCCGGACACCAGGTGGTACTGCTCCACAAAGTCGTTGTACAGCCGCCGCACCGCCTCCTCGCTGTGGTCCTCCGGCAGCATCCGCTGAATGTTGGAGATGCTCAGGTTCTGCTTGAGGATGCAGATGATGATGAGGCAGGCCAGGTGGACCCGGCCGTAGCGCTTCTTCACCGGCGGGGGCATGACCTTCAGCCGCACATAGTTGTTGATGATGCTGGCGGTGATGGCCTTCTCCTCACCTCCCCAGCTCAGAGGCCCCAGGTACCGCTTGAGCAGGACGATGACCTGATCCATGTACAGCTCCAACTGGGGCAGGCTGTCCCAGTCCGGCAGGCGGAACTCCTGCATGGAGGCCACCCACTGTCCCAGCCGCTGGTCCACCAGCTCTCTCTCGTTTTCCATAGGTCCCTCCTGAAATTGTTTTCTTCAGTATAGACCATTTCCCCATGAAATGCAATGCGTTGCGACAAAAAATATTTTCAGGAACAACTTGACAGGAATAATAAAGCGATATATACTAATATCAAATATTAGATTACTTGATTTTAATATTCGCAAGAGGTGATCTTTATGTCAAAGGAGAGGATCAAGCGGCCGCAGACCGCGGGCGAGGAGATTGCCAATACCATTTCCCACGGCCTTGGGGCGCTGTTGGCTCTGGCCGGGGCGATTCCCCTGGTGACTAAGGCCGCACTGACCGGCTCGGCCCTTCGCACCGCCAGCCTGACGGCCTACGGCGTCAGCCTGGTGCTGCTCTACACCGCCTCGGCGGTATACCACGGGGTACGGGCCCCCCGGGTAAAGCGGGTGCTGCGGGTCATGGACCACTGCTCCATCTTCGTGCTGATCCTGGGGACCTATATCCCCATGTCCCTGCTGGTGGTGGGAGGCAGGACCGGGTGGCTGCTGTTTCTGACCAACACCACCCTGGCGGTGATCGGCATCACCCTCAACGCCATCGACCTGAAGCGGTTCGACAAGGTATCCATGGCCCTGTACGCCCTGATGGGCTGGCTGATCGTGGTGGCCCTCCGGGCCATCATCCAGGCGCTGCCGCCCCTGGGGCTGGCCCTGCTGGTGGGGGGCGGCCTGGCCTACACCGTGGGCATCCTGTTCTACAAGTCCCAGCGGGGGTATATGCACTTTGTCTGGCATCTGTTCGTGCTGGCGGGCAGCGTCCTGCAATATGTGTGCATCGCTTTGTACTGTGTGTAACCCGTGTCTTCGCCTATGAAAAGTGCCGGCTCCGTCTTGGATGACGGAGCCGGCACTTTTGCGCCTATCAATTAAAGGTCCACGCTGGGGAAGAGAGAAGAATCGGTGTGAGGCAGGAAGCAGGCGGCCACGAAGGCGTCCATGTAGCCGGGCTCGTTGCTCAGCTCCAGGTAGGTCATGGACCGGCCCAGCTCGAAGACCTTCTCCCGGGCCTGGCTGCTGAGAAGCATGGCGTAGGCGCCGGCCTGGGAGGAGTTGCCGATATAGTGGAAGTTCTCCAGGGGGATGTCCGGGAACATGCCGATGGTCACGGCGTTCTTCATGTTGATGCCGCTGCCGATGCCTCCGGCCACGTACACCCGCTCGATCACCGAGGCGTCGAAGCCCAGGGACTGGAGCATGGTCTGGGTGGCGGAGAAGATAGCGCCCTTGGCCCGGATGAAGTTGTCGATGTCCACCTCGTTGATGGTGATGTCCTTCACCCCGCCGGTATCCTTCTGCCAGGCCAGGACAAAGGAGCCCATGCCGTGCTCGTCGTGGAGGACCCGCTCCCCCTCCCTAATGAACTTGCCCTTGCCGTTGATGATGCCGCAGCGGAAGAGCTCGGCGATAACGTCAATGATGCCGCTGCCGCAGATACCCGCGGGGGCGCCGCCTCCCACCACGGTGAGGGTGGGCTCCATGGTCTCCTTGTCGATGGAGCAGGCCTCCACGGCCCCGTCGGTGGCCCGCATGCCGCAGGAGATGTCGCCGCCCTCAAAGGCGGGGCCGGCGGAGCAGGCGCAGGACATGAGGAACTCGTTGTTGCCGAAGACCAGCTCCCCGTTGGTGCCCAGGTCGATGAAGAGGCTCATCTCCGGGCTGTTCCAGATCATGGACACCAATGTCCCGGCGGTGATATCCCCGCCCACGTAGCTGCCGATGTTGGGGGCCACGATCAGCTCCGCCAGGGGGTTCATCTTCAGCCCGATGTCCCGGACGTAGAGGTAGTCGGTCTGGAAAAAGCTGGGGACGAAGGGCTCCATGCGGATGGGGTCGGCGTGGAGTCCCAGCAGCAGGTGGTTCATGGTGGTGTTCCCCGCCAGGACCATGCGGTAGATCCGCCGGGGGTTGACCCCCGCAGAGCGGTACATCTGCACCAGCATGGGGATGATGGACTCCTTGACCACCGCGTCCTGGAGCCTGCGGCGGCCGCCGGGCTTGTCGGACTCAATGATGCGGTTGATCACGTCGGCGCCGTAGCGGATCTGGCCGTTGCCGCCGCTGGCCTTGGCCAGGATCTTCCCGGTCTGGAGGTCCACCAGCAGCCCCGCCAGGGACGTGGTGCCCAGGTCCAGGGCGAAGCCCACGATGGGCTCGGTGTTGCCGGCCGGCAGCACGTCCCGGATCATCAGCCGCTGGCCGTCGGCGTCCCGGGAGACCACGCACTTGACGTGGAACTCGCTCTCCCGCAGCACCCAGCTCAGGTCCCGCAGCACGCAGTAGGGCAGGATGATCTGCTCCATGGGCACGCCGCTGGCGGCCTCCACCGCCCGCAGCAGCCGCTCGTTGTCCGGCATGGTGTCCGCCAGGGTGGGCTCGGTGAGCTCCACGGGCAGGAAGCTCAGGTCGCTGGAGAAGGCGAAGCCCGCCTCCATGAGCTGCCGGCGGAGATCGTCGAAGATGGCCACCTCCTCCGGGGAGCTCAGGTCCGCCACCTTCATGCGGTTGCGGTAGGCGGAGGCGATGTCCGGCACCTCGATCTCCGCGTCGCCGCTGACCTGGGCCAGGCAGGCCAGGCGCCAGCCGGCGGCGTACTCCTCGGAGGTGATGTGGCGGTTGATAGGGGCATCCAGGTAGCCGGAGGCCAGACGGACCCGGCACTTTCCGCACACCCCGTTGCCGGAGCAGGGAGCGTCGATGGCCACGTTGGCCTTCCTTGCCACGTCCAGCAGCTTCTCCCCGGCGTTGGCGGAGATGACCACCGGGTCCCCGCCCTCGATGATGAATTTAATGGTAAACATAGCGGTTCCTTTCCGGTCTGTATGAAAATGAAAGTATTTTGCCAGTCTTAGTATATCGGGCGGTCCGGGGTTTGTCAAGGAACCCCCGGCAGGCGGCGGGCACTGTCCGGCAAGAGGCGTTCCCTTTGTAAATCTTTTATGAATCGGTAAAGAGGGGCTACCAAACGGCGGCGGTTTGTGATACATTATAAGGTAGCGCGGCGGGGTTTGATCCGCCCCGCGGGAGAGAGGAGGTTTGACCAATGAGGCCGTGGAAACACATACTGTTCCTGCTGCTGGCCGGGGCGCTGCCCGTACTGCTCAGCGGCTGCATGATGACGGCCTCGGTGGAGGACCTCTACACCCTGCCGCAGCTCCCCGACGAATACCGGGAGCTCAGCGCCCAGATGGACGCTATCCTGGCCAGCGGGGCGGAGTACGCCGCCCCCACCGCCGGGTCCAATCTCCAGCCCGTGCAGCTGGAGGACCTGGACGGCGACGGGGTGGAGGAGGCCGTGGCCTTTTTCCGCCAGAACAGCGACGAGCGGCCCCTGAAGATCTATATTTTCCGCGCTGTGGAGGACACCTACGTCCAGGCCTCTGTCATCGAGGGCAGCGGCACCGCCATCCACAGCATCCGCTATGAGGACATGGACCACGACGGGGTCAAGGAGGTCCTGGTGAGCTGGCGGGTCAGCACCGAGGTCCAGGCCATGGCGGCCTATGCCCTGGAGGACCTGGAACCGGTGATGATCATGTCCGCCGCCTATACCCGCTACGAGGTCATTGATTTGGACAGCGACGACGTGATGGAGCTGGTGGTGCTGCGCAGCGACGAGACAGAGAGCGGAGGCACCGTGGCCGATTACTACGACTGGGACGGCGGCAGCCTGCAGCTGCGCTCCAGCGCCCGGCTCTCCACCACCCCGGCTGAGCTGCAGTGGGTGCAGACGGGGACCCTGGAGAGCGGGGAAACGGCCCTTTTTGTCACCGGCCGGGTCACCGGCGTGGAGGAGACCTCCCGGGCGGTGACGGACATCCTGACCTACCGGGAGCCGGACCTGACCAACATCGTCCTGAGCAGCTCCACCGGCGTATCCACCCAGATCTCCCGCTTCCTGAACCTCCAGCCCACCGACGTCAACGGCGACGGCATTACGGAGGTTCCCCGGCCCGCCGAGCTTCTCTCCACCGCCGGGGAAGACACCTATTGGAAGATCTACTGGTTCAGCTATGCCGCCGACGGCACGCCCACCCAGCAGGCCATCACCTACCACAACCAGTCGGACAGCTGGTACCTTCTCATTCCGGAGGCCTGGGACACCCATTTCACCGTCCGTCAGGACAGCTCCAGCGCCACCGAGCGGGCCACCACCTTCTACAGCGTCAATAACGGAGGCGTGGGCGAGGCGCTGTTTACTGTCTACACCTTGACGGGCTCCGACCGGGAGGCCAGGGCCGCCAAGGCGGGGCGCAGCATTCTGCGTCTCCAGCCAGACACCATCTACGCGGTGGACTTTACCGAGGCATACAGCCAGTGGCGCTTCGCAGTGGACCAGGAGGACCTGGCCGGACAGTTCCGGCCTATTCTGGCCCAGTGGAACACCACGGACAACTGATCCGGCGGGGGGGCGCAAGCCGCCCCCGAAGCGGAAGGAAGTTTGCGTTTTATTGACAAATGAGCCGCGCATCGCGGCGGAATGGGGGATCTGCATGGCCAGAAAAGTTCTGGTGCTGGAAGACGAGTCCAGCATCCGCAGCTTTATCGTCATCAACCTGACCCGGGCGGGCTATGAGGTCATTGAGGCCGAGACCGGTGAGGAAGCTCTGGAAAAACTGAAAGACAACAGCGACATTCGGGTGGCCCTGCTGGACATTATGCTGCCGGGCATCGACGGCTTTGAGGTCTGCCGCAGGATCCGGGCCACCAACACCCGCATCGGCATCATCATGCTCACCGCCCGCAGCCAGGAGATGGACAAGGTGACGGGGCTGATGACCGGCGCCGACGACTATGTGACC
>ERZ1643249.3764-NODE-3764-length-13148-cov-4.038647_pt1 | contig 13148 bp, 9 predicted proteins | sample MGYA00579263_ERZ1643249 | MGnify/ENA primary metagenome ERZ1643249 (study PRJEB29033, sample SAMEA4952264) | chicken gut metagenome | biome: Broiler Chicken; feature: Gastrointestinal Tract; material: Caecum | place: Ireland | collected 2018 | study: Broiler...
CTTTGACGGTGGTATTTTCATAATGAAAGGTTTCCAGCCCCATCTTCTGTGCCATGCCAATATCCGTCTCGGGGTTGTCGCCCACATGGACGATGCGGGGCGCGTCGGCCCGCGCTCCCTGGGCATAGTCCTTCAGCAGTTGAAAAAGTCTCCCGTCCCGCTTGCTGCACTGACAATCGCAGGAAACCAGAAGCTGTTCATATCCGGCGTAGCCGCATTTTTCCAGCAGCTGTTCCACGAACTCTTTCGGCAGATACATATCAGACACGAGAAAAATCCGCGTCCCCAGCGCCAGCAGCGTGTCGAAAACATACTTCATGTAAGGGTTTGCCTGGCAGAGTTTCCGCTCTGTCCCGATCTCTGCCGCGATGCCGCGTTCCGGGTCCAGACCGGTCTCCTTTTGGATCTGTTCATAAATCTCCCGGATCGTCACTTCCCGATGCCCCTCTCTCTGCTCCTTCTCATCTCGAACCGTGTTTTCCGCCTGGGTGCGGACATTTACAAAATTCAGCATGTCCAGCTCATTGCCCACAAACCAGAACAGATGCCTCGGCAGATCCAGGGGGCGGAAGATCAGCGTGTCAAAAATATCAAAACTGACCACGTCATAGTCCTTCAGCAGCCGGACCATATCGTGGGGCGGCGTCCACCGGGTGGAACGGGACTCCGCGCCCTTAAGATAAGGAAGCTTCTCTCTTCCACTGCCCTTCTGTCGCTTCTGACCGGCGTTCCCAATCTCCTGGCCGCCGTTCCCGACCTTCCCCGCATCCCGGTTTTCATAGAGCAGCGGCGTCTTTTTCCGCAGAATCCGGTAGTGCCAGTTCAGCCGCAGCAACACCAGCCAGTGCAGAAACCGCAGCTTGTCATGCTCCTCGATATGTTCGATCACATACCGCTCGTACTCCCGGCGGATCCATTCATTTTTCCTGACAAAAAAATCATACCATGCGTCCTTCATATCCTATATCCTTTGCATCTTGCCACTCTTTTATTACAGGAATGGAAAGGCCGGCTATTTCATCTTTTCTCCCGCCTCGGATTCCAGGGAAAATCCCTCCGCGTGCTCCTCCTGAAAGAGCACCCGGATGGTCCACAGCAGAATCTTGATGTCCAGCCAGAGAGAATACTGCTCTATATAAGTGATATCCAGCTTCAGCTTGTCGTAGGGCGTGAAATTGTACTTCCCGTTAACCTGGGCATAGCCGGTCAGCCCCGCCTTGACCTTCAGGCGGCAGGAAAATTCCGGGATTTGCTCCTCGTATTTCTCCGCGATTTCCCGCCGCTCCGGCCGCGGCCCCACCATGGACATCTCGCCCCGCAGCACATTGAGAAGCTGGGGCAGTTCGTCCAGATGAAACCGGCGCAGGAATTTCCCTACCGGCGTGATCCGGGGATCTCCCTTCGTCGCCATCCGCGCGCCGTCCCGCTCGGCGTCCACCCGCATGCTGCGAAATTTGATCACATAAAAGGGCCTGCTGTCCCTGGTCAGCCGCTCCTGCCGATAGAAGACGGGACCGCCGTCGCAGAGTTTGACCGCCTGCGCCGCCGCCAGAAAGAGCGGGCTGGCAAGGAGAAGCCCCGCAAGAGCCGTCACGATATCGAAGATCCGTTTGAAAAACCGCTGTTCCACCGTCAAGCCCCGATTCCGGGACAGGAGAAGCGGTGTATAGAAAAGCTGCACATCCTCCGCGCCCCGCAGAATCAGATCGGAAATTTTCGGTGTTACATAAACCCGGATTCCCCGGCGGTAACAGAATTTGATCAGGGCATTTCGAACCTCGTCGGAGATATCCGACAGGATGACCGCGTCCGCCTCCAGAATAATTTTCTTCAGCCGCTCCCTGCCCAGTCCGATGCCTACCGATCGGCACAGGTGGTAAGCGTCCCGGTGGAGATTGATTTTCTCGATCAGCTCGCCGGGATAGATCTCCCCGTAAATGACCAGCATACTCTGGGGCGGATACAGGCTCAGATAGAGAACCCTTGCCAGGTAAATCCATCCCAGAAGGAGAAATCCCTCCGCCACATCCAGTCCGATCAGCGGCAGACCGTTCACATAGGTCCCGGCCGCAATGCAGAGTTCCCCGTAGGTCACAACACTAGTCAGCACCGCAGCGATCATCTGAGAAATCCACATCTCCGTGATCCGGAGATAACCGATCCGATGAGCGTTTAAGCCCCGGACAAAGAGAGCCAGGAAAAACAGATACATACCGATCAGAAGCCAGTCCTCCCCCGGTACATACCGCCGCTTGAAATCTGCCGCGTACAACCATCTCCACACAGCGGCAAACATGGCTGTCTCCGTTGCCAGAAGCAGCACGTTCGCCCAAAGTATGATCAGATGCTTGCTCTCCTCATTCCTTTTCTTTTCCACCATCTGCCACCTGCTCTGTTTTCGTCTATATCAAGACATAGTTTTCCCGAAAAGGCGCAAAAAAATAAGGGCCGGCCGCATCCGATGAAATTTTCACAGATGCGGCAGCCCTCAGCTGCTGTTCGCTCTTTTTGCGCTTTCCCGCAGTTTTTCTCTTCAGCGCCTTGCGCGGCGCAGGTTTTCCTGTCAGTTCTTGAAACTGTGGATCGGCGCCGGGATCCGGCCCGTGCGGCTTATGAATTTCTCACAGGAGAATTCGTTGACCGGCATAACCGGGGCGTAACCCAGGAGTCCGCCGAACTCCACGATGTCTCCCACGTCCTTTCCGGCAACCGGAATCAGACGCACCGCCGTGGTCTTCTGGTTGACCATGCCGATGGCCATCTCGTCGGCGATGATGCCGGAGAGGGAAGCCGCGCTGGTCTTGCCGGGAACGGCGATCATGTCCAGTCCCACCGAGCAGACACAGGTCATGGCCTCCAGCTTTTCCAGGGTCAGCGCCCCCGCCTGTACTGCGTCGATCATGCCCTGATCCTCGCTGACCGGTATAAAGGCACCGCTCAGTCCGCCCACATAGGAGGAGGCCATGACGCCGCCCTTCTTTACCTGATCGTTCAAAAGGGCCAGCGCCGCCGTTGTGCCCGGAGCGCCCGCGTACTCGAGACCGATCTCCTCGAGAATACCGGCCACGGAATCGCCGATTGCCGGAGTGGGCGCCAGGGAAAGGTCAATGATGCCGAAGGGGATCCCCAGGCGCCGGGAGGCCTCCTGGGCCACCAACTGTCCCACACGGGTAATCTTGAAGGCCGTCTTCTTGATCGTCTCGCAGAGCACCTCAAAGTTCTCGCCCCGCACCTGCTCCAGGGCCGTCTTTACCACGCCCGGTCCGCTGACGCCCACGTTGATGATGGCGTCCGCCTCGGTTACCCCGTGGAAGGCCCCCGCCATAAAGGGATTGTCGTCCGGCGCGTTGCAGAACACCACCAGTTTGGCGCATCCCATGGAATCATTGTCCTTCGTCCGCTCCGCCGTCTCCTTGATGACCTCTCCCATGAGCCGCACCGCGTCCATGTTGATGCCGGTCTTGGTGGAACCCACATTGACGGAACTGCAGACGAACTCCGTGCTGGCCAGCGCCTCGGGAATGGACCGGATTAAAAGCTCATCGCAGGTGGTCATACCCTTGGAAACCAGAGCGGAGTAACCGCCGATAAAGTTGACGCCCACGGTGCGGGCCGCCGCGTCCAGCGTCTTGGCGATGGTCACATAGTCCTCCGGCGTCTTGCAGGCCGCGGATCCCACCATGGCAATCGGCGTCACGGAAATCCGTTTGTTCACGATAGGAATGCAGTAATCCCGCTCGATCTCCTTTCCCACCTTGACCAGATCCTTTGCCACCGTGGTAATCCTGTCATAAATCTTCTGATTCAGCCGATCCAGATCCGCGTCCATGCAGTCCAGGAGGCTGATGCCGATGGTAATGGTGCGCACGTCCAGATTTTCCTGCTCCACCATCTTGTTTGTCTCGTTGACTTCCCAAATGTTTATCACGTCGTCTCTCCTTTTCGTGCTTTCTGCGTGTCAGATTCTGTGCATCTTCTCAAAAATCTCTTCCCGCTGGCACTTCACATCCACGCCGATCTCCTCGCCGATCTGGGCCAGCTCCCGCTGAATCTGGTCAAAGGGCTTCTCCGATGTGGCCAGATCCACAATCATCATCATGTTGAAAAATCCCTGCACGATGGTCTGGGAAATGTCTAAAACGTTGACCCGGTTGTTTGCCAGGTAGGTACAGATTTTGGCGATAATGCCCACCGTGTCCTTTCCGACCACTGTGATAATTGCCTTTCCCGCTGTGTTTTCCATGTCTTCTCTCCTTTTTTTCGCGCGCCATCTTTCTGCGCTGTATTTGTGTTGGATGCTTTTCTATTCTCCGAAGGCGGCGTCGGTGTACGCCGGCCTATACGGTCACCAGTCTGGAAACCTGATCTCTTGCCGCGATCTCGATGGGGAAATCGTTGGCCCGATAAGGATTGTCCCCCAGGGTAATCTCCTGCTGCACTGTCACAAAGGCCAGTTCCGGATAATTGTTCTCCCGGCTCAGATGCCCCAGCAGGATGTACTTGAGGCTGTCGTGGAGAATCCTGCTCAAAAGCTGTCCGCAGGACTCGTTGGAGAGATGCCCCCGCTCTCCCAGGATCCGCTGCTTCAGCGGATAGGGGTAACTTCCCGCCTGCAGCATATGGATGTCGTGGTTCGCCTCCACTAAAAGGGCATCCAGATTTTTCATCTTCTCCATGATCACATCGTCGTAGTATCCCAGATCCGTCACGACGCCGATGCGCTTCTGCCCGCTCTCGAAAAAGTAGGCTACCGGGTCCGCCGCGTCATGGGAAATATGTACCGGATCCACGGTAATTCCGCCGATGGTAAAGGGCTCCCCGGCGGTTATGGGATGAAAGAGTCCGTCGTTGATGGTGCCTAAGGATTTTGTCCTGCGGATCGCCGCGATGGTACCCTTTGTGGCGTAGATGGGAAGGCCGTACTTTCTGGCCACCACTCCCAACCCGCTGACATGGTCGCTGTGCTCATGGGTAATGAGAATTCCGTCCATGTCCTTTGTCGTATAACCCATTTTGTTCATGCCGGCCTCGATGCGTTTTCCGCTGATACCGGCGTCAATCATCAGATGGCAGCGGTCGTCCCCCACACAGATGCAGTTTCCGCTGCTGCCGCTCGCTATGCTAAACAGTTCCATCTAAAATCTCCGTCACCTGTCTTATGGCCTCCTCCGGCGTGCCGTTATTGTCGATGACCACGGCGCAGTGCTCGAAAAAGACCTGTTCCGGCAGCTGGCTTGCCATCATGCGCTCGATCCGCTCCGGGGAATAGCCCCGATTTTGCTCCAGACGCTGCCGTCTTTTTTCTTCACTCGTATAAATATACCACAACTCGTCGCAGATTGCATCATAATGCTCTTCAATTAACAGAGCCGCCTCGAGAAAAAAGTAGGAAAGTTCCCCTTTTTCCCGCTCTTCCGCCACCTGGCGCAGGATTTCTTCCTTTACCGCCGGATGGACGATGGCGTTCATCTCCTGCCTCTTCCTAGGCTTCGTAAAGAGAAGGGCCGCCATCTTTTCCCGGTCCATGACGCCGGCCTCATCGAACACGCCGTCGCTGCAAAAGGCTTCCAGAAGCTTTTTATGGCATGCAGTCCCCGGCTCCATCAGTTCCTTTGCCAGATCATCCGCCAGCACCACCTTCGCCCGGTAGTGCTCCCGGATAAAATCCAGAATCGCGCTCTTTCCGGCGCCGACGCCGCCGGTAATCCCGATAAATTTCATAGCCTCATCCTCACTTCGCGTCGTACCAGGTCTCCCCGGTATGCATGTCGATCTCCAGGGGCACCGCCAGATCCGCCGCTCCCTTCATCTCCTCGGAGAGAATCTGTTCCACCTGCGCAAGCTCCTCCTTTTTCGCCTCGATCAGGAGCTCATCGTGAACCTGAAGGATCAGCCGGGAGGAGAGACCTTCCCGCTCCAGCCGGTCGTGCACCCGCACCATGGCGATCTTGATGATGTCCGCCGCCGTCCCCTGGATCGGAGAATTCATGGCCACACGCTCGCCGAACTGCCGCTGCATGTAATTGTTGGAGGACAGTTCCGGGATCGGACGAATGCGGCCAAACATGGTCTTTACTTCGCCGGTCTCCTTGCCCTGGCGCACCAGGCCATCCAGAAATTCCTTCATCTTCGGGTAAGCCGCGAAGTAATCGTCGATATACTTCTGGGCTTCCTTTCTGGTAATGCTCAGATCCTGGCTCAGGCCGAAGGAGCTGATGCCGTAGACGATACCGAAATTGACGGCCTTCGCGTTGCGCCGCTGAAGGTCCGTGACCTCCTCGAAGGGGGTGTGGAACACCAGAGACGCCGTGGACCGGTGGATATCCCGGTTCTGCCGGTAAGCCTCAATCAGATTCTCGTCGCCGGACATGTGTGCCAACACCCGCAGCTCGATCTGGGAGTAGTCCGCGTCCACAAACACATAGCCATCTTTGGGATGGAACACCTTGCGGATCTGCCGTCCCAGCTCGATACGGATCGGAATGTTCTGAAGATTCGGATCCGTACTGCTGATACGCCCGGTAGCCGTCACGGTCTGCTGGAAGGTGGAGTGCACCCGTCCGTCCTCTGCCAGACAGCCCACCAGCCCGTCCGCGTAGGTGGACTTCAGCTTTGCCAGCTGCCGGTAGGAGAGGATATCCGCCACCAGGGGCACATCCGGCGCCAGTTTTTCCAGCACATCCGCCGCGGTGGAATAGCCGGTCTTGGTCTTCTTGCCCCCGGGCAGGTGCAGTTCCTCGAAGAGCACAGTGCCCAGCTGTTTGGGGGAGTTGATGTTGAACGCGTGCCCCGCCTGCTCGTAGATGGACTGCTCCAGCTCCCGGATGCGCACCGCCAGTTTTTCGCCGTACTCCTTCAGAGCCTCGCCGTCCATGGCAATGCCCTCGGTCTCCATATCCGCCAGGGTAAAGACCAGGGGAAGCTCCATATCCCGGTAAAGCCGATCCATGCCCCGCTCCGCCAGCCGTTCCTCGAGAATCTTCGGCGCCGCAGCAGCGGTGTATGCCTGATAGCAGGCGTATTTTACCACAGTCTCCGCCTTCTCTTTCCAGACATCCTCCACGCTGTTTTTTCCAAACACTTCTATATAGGAAGGGATCATCAGCGCGAGGTATTCCTGGGCCACATCCTCCAGAAGGTAGGTGCTCTTCAGGGGATTTAACAGGTAAGCCGCCACCTCCACGTCAAAGCCGTTCTCCGGGGAGAGCGTTCTCTTTTCGGATGCGCTCCCGCCGGTGCCTGCCTTCTCTTCTCTCTCCCGCAAATATTTTGCCAGGGCTTTTAAATCCCGGGCACAGATGCGGATACCTTTCTCTGTCCCCGTCTCAGTCTCTTTCCGCTTCTCCTGCTCTGTCCCTTCTTTTGCGGACTCTCCTGCAAAGGGTCCGATGATGCTCTCGATCATGTTAAGGAAAGTCTCCCCAGCCGGGGCCTTTTCCGGCTCCGCAGCTTTCTCCATCGCGGTTTTCTCTGCCGCGTTTTCCTCGGAAGGCAGCGCCTCCCCCGGCAGCATCCAGCTGTCCCTTCCATCCGAGAGCGCCAGGGCAAGCCAGTCTCCCCGGCCGGTCCCCTTCTCCGTCAGCCAGAAACAGCCCAGATCGATGGCTTCCGCAGCGGCCCGCTCCTTCAGCGCGCGCGCCAGATCTTCCGCCTCCGCCTCGGAAGAGATCACATGAAAATGTTCCTCCGCTTCGTTTTTCGGTACATCCACCTCAAAACGGCCGAGGAAATTTTTAAAATCCCACTCTTTGCATAGCAGAAACGCCTCCGGCGTGTAGAGATTGCCCAGAGAGACGTCCTTCGGATCGCAGTCCACATCCCCGTCCACGTTGATGGTAGCCAGTTCCTTGCTCAGCACCGCCTGGTCATAATACTCCGCCAGGTTTTTGGACGCCCGGGGCGGTTTCAGTTCCTCCACGTGGTCGTGGGCGTTTTCAATGGAGCCGTAGGCGGCGATGATGGCTGTGGCGGTCTTCTCCCCGATCCCCGGCACGCCGGGAATATTGTCGGAAGTGTCGCCCCAGAGGGCTTTCACATCGATGAATTCCTTCGGCGTCACACCGTAGCGCTCCTTCACGTCAGCGGCATAGTAATTCTCGATCTCCGTCCCGGTCTTCTTTGTTTTCGGTATGCAGATCCTGGTGTGATCCGTGGCCAGCTGCAGAAGATCCCGGTCTCCCGAGACGATGGTAACCTCCATCCCCTCGGCTTCCCCGCGCTTCGCGATGGTGCCGAGGATATCATCCGCCTCCAGACCTTCCTTCTCCACGATGGGTACACCCATGGCTGTCAGCATCTGCTTCATCATGGGAACCTGCTGCCGCAGCTCCTCCGCCATAGGCTTCCGCGTACCCTTGTAAGATGCGTACATCTTGTGCCGGAAAGTCGGCGCGTGCACGTCAAAGGCCACGATCAGCGCGTCCGGCTCCTCCGTATCCAGAAGTTTGAACAGAATATTCAGAAATCCGTACACAGCGTTGGTGTGCAGCCCCGCCCCGTTGGTCAGATCCGGCAGACCGAAAAAGGCGCGGTTTAAAATGCTGTGTCCGTCAATCAGCAGTAATTTTTTCATTGATCTCTCTATCTCCTCTCCACCGGTCTTTGCCGGATCCTTTTGACCGCTCAAAAAAGCGTGCCGGCATGGTCAGATCCCATCATCCGATCTCTCTGGTGGCCTCCTTCAGCCACCGCCGCTCATCCTCATCGAGATAAGGGCTGACGGTCTCATACACCTTCCGATGATACCCGTTGAGCTGCGCCTTCTCCGCGGGCGAGAGCATCTCCGGGATGACCGCGTCCAGATCGATGGGCACATAGGTTATGGGCTCGAAGGCGAGGAACTCGCCGTACTCCGTCGTCTCCGCCTCCACGCAGAGCAGTTCATTCTCGGTGCGGATGCCGAAAGCCCCCTCCACATAGAGCCCCGGTTCATCAGTGGTAATCATTCCCGGCTCCAGAGGCGTAATCTCGTTTCCCGCCCCCGAGCCGGCTGCGGGAATCCTCCAGCGGAACGCGTTCGGCCCCTCGTGGACGTTTAAGATATGTCCGACGCCGTGGCCGGTACCGCAGCGGTAATCCAGCCCCAGATCCCACACCGGTCCCCGGGCCAGCACATCCAGGTTCTGTCCGCAGCAGCCCTTCGGGAACTTCGCCGCCGCCAGCCGCAGATTGCACCGCAGCACCGTGGTAAAATATTCCCTCATCTGATCCGTCAGCGCCCCCAGAGCGATGGTTCTCGTCACATCCGTGGTGCCCTGGAGATAGTGTCCGCCGGAATCCACCAGCAGAAATCCCTCCGGCTTCAGGTCCGCGAAGGACTCCTCCGTCGCCGCGTAGTGCATCATAGCCGCGTTGGGGCCGTAGGCGCTGATGGTGTCAAAGCTGACGTCCAGGAAATCCGCCTGTTCCTTCCTGCGCTGATACAGATACTCCGCCGCGGAGAGCTCCGTGATATGCTCCCGCTCACTGCCGTTTGCAAAATTCCGCTTCAGCCAGCAGATAAACTTCGTCACTGCCACGCCGTCCTTCACATGAGCCTCCCGGGTGTTCGCGATCTCTGTGGCGTTCTTGACGGAACGCATCTTCTCAGAGGGGTTCGGGGCGTGAAGGATCTTTATCCCCTCCCCGGCTGCCTTTTCGGCGCAGCCGGAGCCTGTCGCATCTGATCTTTCTGTGTGACCGGAAGCGGAACCTGTCACGTCCGCCTCTTCCATCCCAGATGTTCCATATGTTTCCCGCGCTCCTGCCCTGCGCAGAGCATCCACCAGTCCGGCGTTGACCAGTGTCTCATCCAGTACGACCACATCCTCCCCGCAGCGGGTCAGATCGCTGTAAATTTCCCCGTAAGGGTGCAGAGCGATCTGATGATCCGCGAGATAGGCTTTGACCTCATCGCTCCAGGAACTGCTGTCCGCGTACAGATGCACCTGATCCATCGTCAGGTACAGGTAAGAGAGAAACACCGGCACATGGCTGATATCATTTCCCCGGAGATTTAAGATCCAGGCGATATCGTAAAGGCTGCTGACGAGGTGCCCCACTTTTTTCCCCGCGATCTCCCGCAGCGCATCCCGGATCCGGGAAAGTTTCGACTCCACGCTCTCCCCGGCATATTTCTCCTCGAGAATCCACACCGGCTCCTTCGGCATGGAAGGCCGGTCTGTCCACAGGGGCGCTACCAGATCCTTCTCCATCATAACCCGGCCGCCTTTCTCCCGGGCAATCTCACAAAAACGCCGGGCGTCAGACGCGGCAATGCATCTTCCATCAAATCCGATACAGCCACCCTCAGGAAGTTTTTCCTTCACATACTCCGCCACTGTGGGAACCTTTGGCTGCCCCATGGGAAACAGCGTTACCCCGCTGCCGGCCAGCTGACGCTCAGCCTGGATAAAGTACCGGCCGTCGGTCCAAAGCCCCGCCTCATCCCTCGCGACAACCGCCGTGCCCGCGGAACCGGTAAACCCGGTCAGAAATGCCCGCTCTTTAAAGTAATCTCCCACGTACTCCGAGGAGTGATAATCCGATGTGGGGATCAGATAAATATCCACTCCCTCGCGCTCCATGTTCCGCCGCAGGGCCTCCACACGCTCTCTGTACAAATCTGCCATCTTTCTGCCTTCCTTTCTGTCTGTCCCGTTGCCGTCTATCAAAAATTATATTCCCGCAGCTGGCAGTTTTTCATACCGCTGGCCGCGTACTCTTCATTTGTCATATCATAAAAATAGGAGTGCACCGCCCGGGCAATACCATTGTGGGCCACCAGAAGGTACACCTTTCCCGTCTTGCCGCTCTCCTCTTTCAGTTCGTCCAGCAGATTGTAGATCCGCTGGCAGAGCCGCAGCATGGACTCTCCGTTTCCGAAGCTGTTGACAAACTGCATTTTTTCCCGCAGAAAATCCTTCCCGTCCCTTGGGGTAGATTCGAATTTGCCGAAATTCTGTTCCATAAGCCGCGGCTCCACCCGAAGGGGCAGACCCGTCATCTGCGCGATATGCTCTGCGGTGTTCTTCGCCCGGATCAGAGGCGAGCAGAGAATCTCATCGATGCCAAGATCCCTCTTCAAAATCTCCCGTCCCAGTTCCTTCGCCTGCTCATGCCCCAGCTCTGTCAGCTCCACGTCCGTGGTCCCGCAGATCTTGTTCTCCACGTTCCACACAGTCTGCCCGTGCCGGGTAAAATACAATTTGCCCATCTGCCGCTCCCTCCTGTCCAAAAAATACAGGAATATCTTATCACAGTGGGGCGGCTTAGGCAAACGCTTCCTCCACAACATTTTTCCGGCGGACTTTTTAGTCTTCCACTTTCCGGCGGACTTTTTAATCTTCCACTTTCCGGCGGACTTTTTAATCTTCCACTGCACCGGCGTAATAATCGGTATAATCTGCCTCGTTGGCGAAGAGGATGTAATCTCCATCCACAAACCCCATAAATCCTGCCTCTACATTATATCCTTTCATAATAAAGTCTCCCTGCCATCAAGTATTTCCGAAATCCCCTTTCGGATGGTACTATCATAGCAGGGAATATGTCCCATTATCGTCCCAGCAGGTTTCTTCGCAAACTTCAGCCCCCAAACAAGAAAAAGCCTCTACAGGCTGATCTTTTTCGCCTTCCTTACAGTCTTTTTTGAATCAGGAGAAGAATTTTTCAACCTCTAAACAAAAAAATTGGAAAAGGGGCGGAGAAATTTTGCCCTCAAAAAAGAAGGCCGAAGAAAAAAAGAGAAAAATGTCCGCCTCTAATCGACAAAGTCGTCTTAGAGACGGAAAATCGGCGAAAATTTTTGATCAGCAGAGAGCAAGGCAAGGAAAAAAGTCATCCTCCGCAGAGAAAAAGCCGCAAAGAGGCGGAAATCCCCATCTCCGCCGCCATCCTATCCGCGTCCACATCTACAGCCACATCCCCATGCATCCCCACAAAACAAAAGACGGCACCCACCTTCGGATGCCGTCTTCGCAAATTCTTCACAAACTTTTCATTTTCCTTTAAAACCGCTCCACATCTGGTCTTTCTGCGTTTCCCAACGGAAGCCTCCGTCCCCCATCGGAAGCCCCCGTTCCCCCATCAGAATTCTCCGTGTTACTGTCCCAGGAAACCGAGAAGCTGACGCTCCATCTCCGGCCCCCACCACAGTATGTAGCCTGCCCGGGTGGGATGGATGTTGTCCTTCATGTAGAGCTTCCGCTGCTCATCGGTAATGTTGTTGAACTCCTGGGGTGTGAAGAGATCAATCACATAGAAGTTGTCATACTTCTCGGAGAGTCCCTTTACCGCGTCCACCATTGCCGCATACTCCGGGCTGTCATAGTAGCTTCCGGTGTAGAAGACCACCGGACAGTTCCAGGTACTCTGGGCGTAGGTAACGATGTACTCGATGGCGCCCATAATGGTGGATGTGTCAAAATCCTCAAGATTCGTGGAGTCGCTGACCGATCCCAGGGGCAGCCCCGCCGTGGCGTCGTTGGTGGAGAGCTGACAGAGGAACAGATCACACTGCGCGTTCGGATCAAAGTTCGCAATTCTGCTCACATAGGAAGTGTCGTTCTGGTTGACCAGAGTCGTACCGCTGACCGCCTCCTTGACCAGATCCATGCCAAACCGGGCCGAGAGATACTCGCCCACCGCCTGCTCCATGGAACCGGAACCGTAGGTTACCGAGGATCCCAGGGCGAAGAGCGTGCCGCCGTCCAGGGGGCTGTTCTCCATCTCCGTGAGATTTGCCATATCGTACTCCTCGCCGTTGCCCTCCAGCTTCAGAGCCGTAAAATTGTTATAATACAGCAGAATCATCTGCGTCTCCATCTTCGGCCCCCACCACTGGGAATACCCGGCGCGGGTGGGATGAATGTCATCGTTCATATATAGCCTGCGGTCCTCATCGGAGATATCGTTGAACTCCTCATCGGTATAGAGATCGATCACAAAGAAATAATGGTATTTGTCCTGAAGCTGCAGCGCCGCGTCCACCATGTCCGCATAGCGGTCATTATCATAGTAGCTGCCTGTGTACATAACCACCGGGCAGTCCCAGGTCTGATGAGCATAGTTGATGATGTACTCAATAGCCCCGATGACCGTCTGTGTATCGAAATCCTCCAGGTTTCTGCTGTCGCTGATCTCGCCCAGGTCTTTTTTCTGGGTCGCGT
>ERZ1643249.3767-NODE-3767-length-13142-cov-5.342936_pt1 | contig 13142 bp, 12 predicted proteins | sample MGYA00579263_ERZ1643249 | MGnify/ENA primary metagenome ERZ1643249 (study PRJEB29033, sample SAMEA4952264) | chicken gut metagenome | biome: Broiler Chicken; feature: Gastrointestinal Tract; material: Caecum | place: Ireland | collected 2018 | study: Broiler...
TAAATTTATTAGGGTTAATTCCTAGTGCTCTAAAAGCATCTCTGTAATATGTAATTGGAGCACTTTCTTTAACTACTTTTCCTTCATAAAATTCTTTACATTCTTTAATACTTTCATCAAGCATGTCATTTATCCAATCATAACTTTTGTGATTATCTATTCCTCTTGCAATAATTACACCAAATAAAGCACTCGGAATATCATCAAATATTTCTTTGCTAACTATAAATTTCATAAATTACCTTCTTTCTTTATAATTATACAATAAATTTCTAATTTTTGGTAGTAACCAATTATTGGTTTACTAATAAATATTAAAAATACCATAATAATTATGGAAATGGTGGTTATATGAAAAGATTAAAATTATTTTTTATTAGTTTACTCTTATTTTTACCAACCTCTGCTCTAGCTTATTCAGATTACATTATACCTGGAGGAGAAACCTTAGGTATAGAGATTAATTCAGATGGCATAATGGTTATAGGATTTTACCAGATAAATGGTAAATATAACAAAGGTAATCCTGAGATTAAATCTGGTGATTACATAACTCATATTAATGGCGTTCTAGTTTCAAGTGTTGAAGAACTTACTAAAGTAATCGAAGATAATGTAAGTGATTTAGAAGTTGAAGTAACTTACATGCGTAATGGTAAAGAAAAAACTAGTATGTTAGAATTAGTTAAAGATGATAATGTTTATAAAACTGGTTTATATGTAAAAGATTCTATTACAGGTATTGGTACACTATCATACATTGACCCAGCAACCAAAGTATTCGGGGCTCTAGGTCATGAAATAGTAGAATCAAATACAAGTAGTGTTGTTGAAATAAAAAGTGGTATAATATTTAGAAATTATATTACTAGTATTGAAAAAAGTTCTAATGGTGTTCCAGGAAGTAAAAATGCTAAATTTTATTATAATACCACTTATGGGACAATACTAAAGAATACTAATGTTGGAATATATGGTATGTATGATGCAGCTTTACCAGAAAAAGAATTACTTGAAGTTGCAACACCAGATGAAGTTAAAGTTGGTGATGCTTACATTCAAACAGTTCTTGATGGTGAAGAGATTAACAACTATGATATTAGAATAATAAGTATTAATGAAACAAGTGAAATTAAAAATATATCATTTGAAATAACCGATGAAGAATTACTTGATAAAACTGGTGGAGTTGTTCAAGGAATGAGTGGTTCGCCTATAATTCAAGATGATAAAATAATTGGTGCTGTAACTCATGTAGTAATAGATAATCCAAGTAGTGGTTATGGAATATTTATAACAACAATGTTAGAAGAAGGAGAAAAGTAAAGACTTTTCTCCTTAATTTATGCGAATTGGGTCAGATGAAGTCCCGGATCCAGAGACATATGTAATATTAGAGTTTAAGTAAAAAACTGGTCTTACTGCCCATTCCTCACCCGGCGAAGTTATAGTGCAAGCATCATTATGACAAGTATTACATGCTCCTCTAGACCAAATATCACCAGTATTCCATATGGCATAAACTTGCGATGTAGAATCAGTAATTCTTGTAATAGTCCATTCCGTTTCTCCCAACATTAACCAATTTTCAGTAAATACGGCTCCATAATCTCCAATGTTTTCTGTAGCCCAGTAATAATTTTCTGATGAAGCGTAACCAACATCGGATACATAAATTAAACCTACCTTTGCATTATATGTTAAATTTGTAGCTGGATTAATAATCTCGTTTTGATATGCATTTACTGGAGGAACTTCCTCTATATTACTGCTAGTATTTCCACCAATAATCCAATTATGATACGCTATTTTATTACTCCATGTTGAACCTATATTATTTAAAAAGTTAGTATTTAAATTAATCGTGTTTAATCGGCTATTTCTCCAATCTGTATCATCCCATGCACTACCACTCCAAAAATATCTTCCCCAATTATCCAACTTTCCAATATAATTACCATAAGGGTCATTTTCCTCTTCAGAATAATCGCCATTAGTGCCGAGCAAATTACTACTTGCAAAATCAGCTTTTATCAATTTTACTTCAGTACCAAAGACACCTATAATGCGATATAAATTATCATATGGGCATTCACTTAATGAACTTCCAAAGCACACATAATTATTTGGGTTATCATATTCATCGCCGAAAAATCTATAACTGTTATCATTTGCCCCATTAGCTAAATCGCTATTATGATAATAAATATTGCTTATATCAGAGTCTGTAGCATTATAATATTTTACTATACAGTTTGACAAAGTATCTGTATTACTACAAACTTCCGCTAATGTTGGTGGAGTATCCTCTGTTGTCTCATTTAATGTATAAACTTCAGATTCATATCCAGCACTATCTTCAACATATACACTAAAATTATAAACTGTACCCATATCTAAACCACTAAAAGTATAAGTATTACTATTACTAGATACATAACTACTTCCATTATTATTTGAATAATAATATGTTGTTATTGGATTATTGCCATTTGTTGCATTTACTGTTAATGTTATACTATCTGTTTCTATATTACTTGTTGTTACACTATTTATTACTGGTATTATATATGCATCAAAATATACATAACAAGCATCTGAACTATTGCTTAGCAAATTAACTGTATTAGTTTCACTATTCCATGATAGTTCCCCCTCATTTTCACAACCACTTAAATTTTCATTAAATATATAACCAGAATCCGGCCATAAAGATGATTTTGATTCAGAATATTCTCCAGTTCCTGGTCCTGTCTCATACATCATCGATATACCATTAAATCCTGATATCTGTGCTTTTGCTTCTTCTTTTTTATTTTCATATACTTGAGTATTATCATCTTTGTTAAACCAAAGATATAAACCTATACCAAGCATTATTACAAATATACTTCCAATACTAATTAATACTTTTTTCCTCATAAACACTCCTTTTGTCTTATTTTAAGACTATCTTAAAATAATTATATGTCTTTATTCGAGACAAGTCAAGCGTTTTAGTTCTCAAAATGAGATAATTTTATTGGTGTGAAGTGAAAAAGTAAATTCCAGTTTTAATGTATGCAACCAGAATTTAGTTATTCACATAATTCCAGTTGAATTTGTGAATGACTTATTTCCATTTTTAGTCTATAATAACTCCTTGATGTTTCTACTACTGAAAGGAGTTATTTTTATTATGAAACATGATAATACTCATCTTACTTTAAATGATAGAAAAATTATTCAGACTGGTATTGAAAATCGTTCTACCAAAGCTGCTATTGCTAAAAATTTAGGTAAAGATGAAAGTACTATTGCTAAAGAAATTAGAAAACATCGACAATTAAAACCTAGAAATACTAAACTTTATCCTTCTATTTGTATTCATAGACAAGTTTGTGGTGGTTGCAAGTATAAATGTGATAATTATCAAGAAATAACTTGTAAAAAACGAGATAGATCTCCTGGAGCTTGCAATGGTTGTCCTAAAATTTCTAAATGTCAGCTTGATAAATATTTTTATTATGCTGATAAAGCTCATGATGAGTATAAATATGATTTATCTGATTCTAGACAAGGAATTAACATGAATACTACTGAAAGGCAAGAACTTGCTAATATTATTGTTCCTTTAATTAATCAAGGTCAATCTATTTATCAAATTAAAGCTTCTCATCCTGAAATTAAACAATCTGAAAAATGCTTATATAATTATATTGATGAAGGAGTTTTTAGAAATGAAGGTTTAATTAATTTATCTTTAAAAGAAAAAGTGTCTAGAAAACAATTTAAAGATAAATACAAAAAGAGAAAACAACCTGCTTTATATGACGGTCATAAATACAAGGATTATCAAGAGTTTAAAAAAGAAAATCCTGATGTTAAAACTACAGAAATGGATACTGTTATGAACTCTTTATCTGGGCCTTATATTCAAACTTTCTACTTTGAAGATACTGAACTTATGATTGGTAAATTAAAACAAGAAAAAACATCTGCAGCAATGTCCAATACTATTGATGAGTATCAGACAAAACTTTCTCCAGATGAATTTTCTAAATTATTTGGTTTACTTCTTACTGACAGAGGTGTTGAATTTGAAATAATTGAATTATTTATTCTAAATCCTAACACCAAAGAAATTAGATTAAACATTTTCTATTGTGATCCTATGTGTTCTTATCAAAAACCTCATGTAGAGAACAATCATAATTATATTCGTGATATCATACCCAATGAACTCGACATCTCAAATATTACTCAAGAAGATGTTAATCTTATGTTTGACCATATTAATTCTACACCTAGGGAGTCTTTAAATGGTAAAACTCCCTATGAAATGTTTGAATTCTTATATGGTTCTGAATTACTCCAAAAACTTGGAGTAAAATAAAATTGCAAGAGATGATGTTATTCTTAAACCTTATCTCTTAAAACATATTTATAAGAAATAGAATCTTATAAATATAATAGAAAAATAGTAGAAACATCATATTATTCATACATGTTTAGTAAACTGGAATTTAGTCTTACATTTTTTTAAAAATGACAAATTCGAGTTCCTTTTGCATGCAATAAATTAATTGATATTTCGTATTTTATTATACATCATTTTATTTTTTTGTCTACTTTTTATTTAATATTTATTTAAAAAAGTCCCATTTTCTGGAACTTTCTCTTACAAATTTTTTCAGTTTTTAAAACTAGAATTTACTTTTTCACTTCACCAATATATTTAAAATTGGTTTAAGAAGTAGTGATAATATAAGTAAAGATAAAGTACTTAAAAAAATTATTAATAATGGTAAAATATATAATTATAAAGTTAAACAAACAGATTTTGAACCGGGATTTAAAACAAATAAGAATTCTAAATTAATTAAAATATTAGAAGAAAATAATAAAAAATCTTTAATTAAAGAAGATCATATTACAGTTGAAGTGGGTTTCTTGCAAGAAAAAAAGAAGGAGTTAGAAATAGCTATTATTGCACCAGAGATTAAGTATGCTCATTCTATTAAAGAAAGAGTAAATACAAAATCAATTATAGATACTGAAAAATGGTTAGAAAAAGTAATAAATAAGTTGCAATAAAAAAGAGCAAAATGCTCTTTTTATCTAGGAACTTGTTGCGTTATACAGTGAATGTTTCCTCCACCAAGAAGGATTTCTCTAGCATAAATTGGTTCGATTACTCTATCTGGATATAATTCCTTTAATAAATTAATCGCTGCTTCATCATTAGGGTCCCCAAATACTGGAACTGCTACAAAGCCATTGCCAGTATAGTAATTTACATATGATGCTGCAAGACGGTCACCAACTGCTCTTGGAAGAGTTCCTTCAACTGCATCTACTCCACCACTTTCTTCTTCGGAAATTAATACTGGTTTTGGAGTATACATTTTATGAATTTTTAACTTACGACCTTTAGCATCAGTTTCGCTTTCTAAATATTCTAAAGCTTTTTTGCTAATTTCGTATTGAGGATCTGATTCATCATCAGTCCAAGCAAGTACTACTTCTCCAGGTCTAACAAAATTACAAATGTTATCAATATGACCATTAGTTTCATCGTTATAAATTCCTTCAGGAACCCATAAAACTTTACTACAACCTAAATAATCACATAAAGTTTTTTCGATTTCTTCTTTAGTCATGTTTGGCACATTGCGACCAGATTCCGGACGAAGTAGAGTTTCTGCACAAGTCATTACTGTACCTTCGCCATCAACATGGATAGAACCACCTTCTAAAATAAAATCTGCAAGGCGATAGCTATCAGCACCTTCAAGTTCGCACATCTTCTGGGCAATTGCATCATCCTTATCCCAAGGGAAATATAGGCCATCTACTAAACCACCCCAAGCATTGAAGTACCAATCTACTCCCCGCAAGTCTCCTTTATCATTAACTAAGAATGTTGCCCCGCAATCTCTAACCCAAGAGTCGTTATTGCTCATTTCGATGACTCTAACCCGCGGATCTAAATGATGTCTAGCATTACTATATTGTTCATAAGAAACTAGCATGGTAACTGGTTCATATTTTACAATTGTATTAGCTACTTCTGCAAATACTTTTTGGGCAGGTTTTCCACCGAAACGCCAATTATCTGGGCGTTCTGGCCAAATAATATATGTCCCACGATGTGGTTCAAATTCTCCTGGCATTCTAAAGCCATCATCTATAGGTTTTGTATCTAATATCTTCATGCTTATCTCCTTTAATTCTTTTTAGGTTCTTTAACCCGAGCTGCTAAGATTTCTTGAATAATTACAGATACTACTACGCCAACTATTAACGGAATATTGGAATTAATATATTCACCTGAGAAATCTCCGAATAATGTAAATATTACACTAAGAACTAAAAGAATAAATGGAACATATGCCATTAGAGCAGTCATTACTTTACCACCAGGTACTCTATATACTCTTTCAGTTTTATCAGTTTTTCTAAGTTTGATAAATGACAAGAATAATGGAATATAACTGATAAGCAATGTAACTAAACTAAGTGAGAAGAATGTCCAGAATAAGTTACTAGCACTTTCGGATACTTCACCAAGAATAATTCCGATAATAATAATTACACTAGCAACTATACCATTCATAATTGATGACATATAAGGAACTCCTTCTTTATTAGTTTTAGAAAATACTTTAGGAAGTCCGCCATCATCAGCAGAATATTTAGCAACTGAATTAACACCAAATGACCAAGAAACAATATTAGCAACCATTGTATAAATAAACATAAGTCCAACAATAATTACGATTGCTCTAGTTATATCAGCATTAATTCCAATTCTTGTAAGTAATATTAAGAATGAATCAGTAATTCCTGCAGCTTCAGCTTCTTCTAATGACATAGCAATATTAACACCTGTTGCAGGTAAAATATAGAATAATGCCATTAATACACCACCGATGATTAAAGCTTTAGGAATTTCTCTTTTAGGATTTTCCATATCATCTACAAATGTAGCTACAACTTCAAAACCTAAGAAGTTAAAGATAATTACTGATAGGAATGATAATCCTAAAAGATCCATTGTAGGAAGTAAGTCCATTGCACTTTCTATTGGGTTAGCACTTTCACCAGTTTTTATGAATACATAAATACCTAAAATACCTAAACCAACCATGAATAATATTTTACAAAATGTACCAATGTTTACTATCCATTTGCTTTCTCCAATTCTTTTGGTTCCAAGTAAACTTACTAACCAGGTATAACCTAATTGTAATACAAGTAGCCAGAATATATTTAGTTCAATATCAAATATACCTGCTACAACATCAGTAACAGCAACTGCAAGTGATGCTATCCATAATGGGAAATTAATCCAATAATTCCAAGCAACACGAGATGCCATTTTAGCTCCAAAAGCTCTTTTTACCCAATCGTACATACCACCTTCACTTGGATAAGTTGTTCCAAGTTCAGCAGATATCATACCATAAGGTATACAGAATGCTATAATTAAGAAAATCCACCAGAAATATTGGGAATTACCTATAGCAGCTGTTGGAGTAACAGATTCAGCAACTAGAGTAATACATACAGTTGCTAGAATCGCATCAAATAATTTAAATTTTTTCTTTTTCTTTTCCATACACAACTCCTAACTAAACTAGATACCTAAATTCTTTTTGCAAATTGCAATTGTTTCATCTTTTTTGTCCATAAAATAAACAAGTAGCGCACGCATAGCCGTAAGTCTATTTTCGGCTTGATCAATTACAATTGAATAATCAGAATCGATTACTTCATCTGTTACTTCTTCACCTCTTTTTGCCGGCAAGCAATGCATAAACTTGACATGAGGAGAAGCTTGTTTGATCATATCCATGTCTACTTGGTATTTTGGATAAAAGATGCTCATTCTTTCTTCTTCAGAAAGTTCGGCTTCATATAAACCGTACCAAACATCAGTATAAATAAAATCGGCGTCTTTAAGAGCAACATCCGCATCTTCAGTAAATGTTATACTGCCACCAGATGTTTTACAATTTTCTTCGCCAATTGCTCTGAAATTTTCTTTTAATTGAAAATCTTTTGGTCCATATTGCACAAAATGACCACCAAGTTTAGTTGTAATCATCATTAAAGATGCACAAACTTGGGTAGCATCGCCAACAAAAACAATTTTTAAATCACTAAATTGTTTTCCTTCCGGCATATGTTCAAAAATGGTCGTAATATCCCCCATTTCTTGAGTTGGGTGATTGTAATCACTCATCCCATTAATGACAGGAACAGATGCATACTTTGCCAAATTCGTAATACTTTCATGTTTAATAACTCGAGCCATTAAAATATCTGTAAGGCGTGCTAAAACATGAGCAGTGTCTTTCAAATTTTCATGAGCTCCAAGTTGGATTTGACCTGGTGCCAAATATTGAGCATGGCCACCTAACTGAGTCATTGCCGTTTCAAATGAAACACGAGTTCTTGTTGATGGTTGTTCAAAAATCATCCCTAAAGTCTTATGATATAAAACATTTAAAGGGTATCCGGCTTTAATGTTTTTCTTAATCAATAACCCTAGGTTAAGAATATCTAAGATTTCTTCTTTTGTGAATTCTTGAGTATCAACAAAATCTTTTACTCTTACCATTTTTTACCTCCTATCCTAATTTGATTATAGCATTATTTAAAATTTAGTGTCAATAAAAAACGACATAATTTGCTCCCAAATGTCAAAAAAGGCACCAACTATTTAATTGATGCCCATACTTTATCATATTTAACAATAGATTCACCAATATTTTTAACAAAAATTCCTTTTTTAAAATAATCATCAGGAATATTAGTAGCAATATTATTTAAATATGTATCACTTAATAATTCTTGAGTTTTTAAATTCATATTTTTATAAGGATAATCTTCAATAATTTTTTGCATAACATCTGCTCTTAAAATATAATCAATAAATTTATAAGCATTATCTAAATTTTTAGCATTTACAGGAATTGTAAAATTATCTACACTTATATTAAAGCCTTCTTCGGGATATACTACTTTTAAACCATCAACTTCATTCATAGCAAGTCCCGCTTCAGCATTCCAAATAACGCCAATTTTAGTTTCTTTAGTAATCATAAAAGTTTTTGGTGAATCACTATCAAAAGCTTTAATATTTGGTTTTAATGTAAGCAACCACTCTTTTGCTTCTTCTAAATGATTATCATTTGTATCATTCATATCATAGCCTAAAGCTAGTAATGCCATACCTATAATTATTCTTTGATCATCTAAAAGTACAATATTATTTTTATATTTAGGGTTTAATAAATCATCTAACTCATCAATTTCCCCATTAACAAAATCTTCATCATAAATAATAACTACTGAAGCTGCCAGGAAAGGAAGCGAATATTCATTATTGGTGTCATATTCTAAATTTAAATAATTAGGATTTAAATTATCTATATTATTTAATTTAGTTTTATCAAGTTTTTGAATCATTTCTTTTTGAATTAACAATTCAACTAAATAATCACTAGGAAAGACTAAATCATAAGTCCCACTCTTGGCGGCTTGTAATTTAGCTAAACACTCTTCATTGGATGAATAAGTATTATAATTTACTTTAATTCCGGTTTCACGCTCAAAATCTCTTAATACTTCATCAGGAATATAACTTGACCAATTTAAGATATTTACTTCATTTTTTTCACTGCCACAACCACTTAAGAGTAAAATTAATATACTTAATATAATAGCCTTTTTCATACTTGATATCCCTTCTTTATTTTTCTCACCTGCATAATTGTTGATGAAAATAAAATAATCATAACAACTAATATAATTAGTGTGGTTAGAGCATTAACATCAGGAGTTATACCAGTTTTAATCATGGAATATATTTGCAGTGGCAAGGTATTACTGCCTGGACCAGTTGTAAAATAACTAATAATAACATCATCTAAAGATAAGGTAAAGGCTAGTACTGCTCCACTGACAATACCGGGCCAAATCTCCGGCAAAATAACTTTGCGAAATGTGAGAATTTCACTAGCTCCCAGGTCATGTGCCGCTTCTTCTATTTGCCAGTTCATTGATGATATTACGGTTCTAACACTAATAATAACATAAGGAATAGAAAAAGCAATATGAGATATTATCAAAGTAATTAAACCCAAATTAAGTTTCATTAAAGTATATATAGATAACAAACTAATTCCTAAAACAATCTCCGGGATTACTACGGGAATATATAATAAGCTATTAATTAAACCTTTACCTCTAAAATCATATTTATATAACCCTATCGCAGCAAGTGTCCCAATAACTGTTGATACAACTGTACTAGTAACAGCGACAATTAAAGTGTTTTTTAGGGCAGCTAATAAAGTAGTATTAGTAAATAAAATCTTATACCATTTTAATGTAAAGCCTTCAAATATTATATTTAATTTGGAATCATTAAAGGAAAAAGCTACTAGAGCAAGTATTGGTAAATATAAAAATATAAAAACTAAAATTATAAAGACATTTTTACCCAATTTCTTTTTCATTAGAAACCTCCCAAATCATCCATTTTGCCACCCAATTTTTTATAAAGTTTAACTAAAATTAAAGTGACAATAATTAAAAATATGGATAAGGCAGAACCAAATGGCCAATTACGAGATACTAAAAATTGATTTTTAATTAAATTACCAATAAGCATAGTTTTACCACCACCAAGTAAATCAGCAATGAAAAACATTCCTATCGCGGGAATAAAAGTCATAATACAACCATTAAATATACCCGAATATGTTGATGGCACAATTATTTTAAAAAATACTCTTAATGGTTTAGCTCCTAAATCCTGTGCAGCTTCAATGGACTTTTTATCAAGTTTAGAAACTGAATTATAAATTGGCAATATCATAAATGGTAATAAAGTATAAGTAAGACCAATAAATATACCTAAATTATTGTACATAAAACTAATTGGGTTTTGAATGATTGATAAACTCTCAAGAATTGTATTAAATATCCCTTCTTTTCGAAGCAGAACAATCCAACCATAAGTTCTAATTAAAGAATTAGTTAAAAAAGGTACTAAAACTAAAGTTATAAGTAACTTTTGAATGTGAGGCTTTTTTTCTGATACAAATATTGAAAAGGGATATGCTATAAGTAAGCAAGCTAAAGTTACAAATATACCTATTATGGCAGAATTAAAAAACACTTTTAAATAAACGGGATCAAATATTCGAATATAATTATAAATAGTAAAAGTATAAATTATTCCCCCATAATTATCACTTGTTTGAAAACTTAAAATCAAAATATAAATTATCGGAAATAATATTAAAAATAAAGCATAAATAACTACTGGAGAAAGGAAAATAAATTTTAATGTTCTATTCATTTTGACCTCACTATAACAAAATCATCAGGATTATATTTTAATTTTATTTCTTCATTTTTATCAAATTCTTCATCATTATAAACAATAAATGATATATCTGTTTTATTTAATTTACCAATAACTTTGGTATAATTACCATTAAATATATGTTCTTTATAAGTAATATTAAAAACATCTGTTTTATCTCTTTTTTTAGCAATACTTATCTGTTCTGGTCTTAAAATAGCAATTAATGCCTCATCTAATTTATAAGCATCATCTGGTACTGTTAAAGTTATCTTTAAATCAGGTATTTTAATTAAGGCGAAATTCTTTTTAAAACCTACGACATTTGCTTTAAATTTATTAGATTCTCCGATGAAATCTGCTACAAACAAAGTGTGCGGTTTATTATAAATATTTTCTGGAGTATCAATTTGTTCAATTACTCCTTTATTAATTATGGCAATGCGATCACTCATTGACAAAGCTTCATCTTGGTCATGAGTAACATAAATAAATGTTATCCCTGACTTTTTTTGAATTTGTTTTAATTCAATTTCCATTTTTTTACGAAGTTTTAAATCAAGAGATGATAAAGGTTCATCAAGTAATAATACTTTTGGATTATTAACTAGTCCCCTAGCTAAAGCTACTCTTTGTTGTTGGCCTCCGGAAAGTTGCAAGGGCATAGCATTAGCAAAATCTTGTAATTGAACCGTTTTAATTATATTTTTAGTTCTTTTTTCTATTTCTTCTTTGTTAATCTTTTTCATTTTTAAACCAAATTCAATATTTTTTTGCACAGACATATGATTAAATAAAGCAAAATTTTGAAATATTGTATTGACATCTCTTTTCTGCGGAGGCATATTTGTTACATCGATATCATCAATATATACTTTTCCACTACTTACTTCTTCTAACCCTGATATAGTTCTTAAAAGAGTTGTTTTACCACAACCAGAAGGTCCTAGAAATGTTAAAAATTCGCCCTCATAAATTTCTAAATCAATTCCTTTAATAATTTTCTTTTCATCAAAGTTTTTAGTTACATTTTCTAATTTTACCATTACTTTCTTCACAAGCATCACACCTACTTTAAATTAATTATACCATATAAATTTATTTTTGAAAAATAAAACTTGAGTTTAAATTAAGTTTAACTCAAGTTTAAGTTCAAGTATTCTTCTAACACTTTCATTAATTCTATCAATACTTATTGTGCCATCCTCTACCGCCGCAATAACTTCAGGAATTTGTGATTCAAAATCAGTTGTACAGATTAAATCATTACTAGCCAGAATAGCTAAAACAGCAACAGAAGAATCATAATTTTTACTAATAGCATCCATATATAAATCATCAGTTATAATGACTCCAGCAAAACCTAAATCATTTCGAAGTATTTCATGAACTCTTGTAGATAATGATGCTGGATTATTAGAATCAATATTAGTTACAATATTATGAGATACTAAAACAATATTAGCTCCCGCTTTAATACCTGCTTCAAATGGTAAAAAGTCGTTTTCTTTAAAGCTTTCTAAGGATCTATTATCAATAGATATACCTGTATGAGTATCAGTATTATTACCATAACCCGGGAAATGTTTTAGAACTGATGCGATATTAGCTTCTTTCATTGCGGTAACTACAGTTGATGCATACTCGCTAGTAAGATTGGCATTTTTTCCAAAACTTCTTTTGTAAATATAATCATCAGGATTTGTTGAAACATCTACGACTGGGGGAAAATTAACATTTATACCTAATTATTTTAAAAAGTTTGCCTTTATAATTG
>ERZ1643249.3769-NODE-3769-length-13138-cov-4.226248_pt1 | contig 13138 bp, 12 predicted proteins | sample MGYA00579263_ERZ1643249 | MGnify/ENA primary metagenome ERZ1643249 (study PRJEB29033, sample SAMEA4952264) | chicken gut metagenome | biome: Broiler Chicken; feature: Gastrointestinal Tract; material: Caecum | place: Ireland | collected 2018 | study: Broiler...
CTGAGAGCCGCACCGACGATCATGAGAATATATTTTCTTTCGTTTCCATGCATGGGCATCAACATATGGGCTACTTTTTATTTTCAATCCATTATGCGCACCAGAACATCCGCTGTACTGACGATATTACGAGGAATTGTGGTAAGCGGCATATTTTTGTATTTGCTTCCGATCTGGCTTGGAATTAACGGTGTATGGTGGGCAATGGTTCTGACAGAAGGAATTGTTACAGGAATCACATGTATGTGCATATTCTATACAAATCGCAAAATGAGCCGAAAATGATCGAAATCAATCAGGAGAAAGGTCCATCAGAAATCAAGCTTTGATCCGAGGACCTAAAATGGATGCGATTGCGTCGGTCAGTGTGTAATAATCCTGTATTAAGGAATCCAGATGTTCTTTTCCGGAAGGTTCCAAATGATAGTAGACACGAGTTTGGCGTTTCCCCACCAATTCTTTGTAATTGGAGATAAAGCCCTGATCTTCTAATTTATATAAAATTGGATACATCGTTCCTTCTGCGATTTTGATTTGTTCGTTGGAACGTTTTTTAACAGATTGAGAAAGCTGGTATCCGTAGCAATCCCCTTCTTCCAGAATTTTTAACAAAAGCATTTCCAGACGGTATAAATTACGATTGGCCATATAATAATATCCTTTCCGTTTCTTACAAATCTATTATAGCAGTAGGAAATATTGAAAACAATCAAAAATGAAAGAAAACCATATCTCAAATTTCGTGAAAAGGAAAAAAGGGATATGGTTTTTGATAATAAAATACATAGATAATAAAAGTAGTTATTGACAAATATAATTTTGTGTTATAGCATTATGTTAAATCAAGATCTTGTAAAATAGCTGTAATTACTGCAATCTTTAAGAAAGAGGTAATGAAATAAAAAAATGTAATCTGTAAATATATTTTTAGGAGGGATCAAATGAAAAAAATAAAAAAAATATTTGCTGCGATAATGACAAGTGGTTTGTTATTATCAATAACGATATCACCATGCGCAGCTGCTCAATCAGTTAGTTTAAGTACGGATCAATATTGGAGTAATAGTAGCGCTGTAACCGCAAAGGAAACTGCTTTTAATGGTTCTACATCGAAAAATAACCCAAGAACAGTATGGTTTATTGCTGAATACAAAAATAGTACTGGATGGCATTATAATACGAAGAAGAAAATAGCAGCAGGAAAACAATGTCCTACCTTGAATTCGGATCTTTTAAGTAGAAGGAAATGGAGATTACAGCTAAATCCTTATGGGACAGACACAACTGGCTGTGTTGCAAAAGGGAAAATTTGGATTGTAACACAATAAAATAAACAGAGATACCGGTAGGTATAGAAAAGACAACTTCTATACCGGTATTAACAAGGAGGACTTTATGCGTTTATGGAGGGATACAATAAAAGTATTTATGCGTTCTAAAATACTTTTATTTTCGGTAATCATACTCTATTTTTATTCCATACATTTTACAATGACATATTTTCGTTATCCTTTAGAAGGAAGTATCGTAACAGCGCAGCTGCAGCAGGCGCTAAAGCTATCATTTTATTTATTTTTGGTGGCTTTATTCTTATCGTATGAGTATTATTTAAAATTTCGGTATCATGGAATGGAAGAAGTTCTTGCAGTTGTAAAGTCAGGAAAAAAGAAGAAAACATTATGGTGCGCATTTTTTACAATGACGCTTTGGATTGGAATTTTAACAGTTACATTGTGTACTTGTGTGATTATTGCATATTCTTGGTATGGGATCCATGATCCGCATGGAGAGTATCGATGTCATATAATCCAAAATATGATGGTCAATGTATTTTTGATCATGGAACTTGGAAATCTGATGGGTCTTTTTCTATCTAAAATAAAGAAGAGGATCATAGCCTATGCGATCATGATTTTGGTTGTATATCTTGTTTCGCCATATCCGGAAAGAATTGCAGATGCGCAATGCGTTGCCGGAAATAATACAAGAAGTATCTATCCGATCATAGAATGTTTCAATATTATGCCGTTGACCAATACAGGTTTTGATACGATTGCCGGATATGGAGAACCGCTTGAAGTGCCGAGGATATCATTGATTCTTTTTTGGATTGTATGTTTTTGTTTATTGATTTGTCTATCAGAAAAATGTAAGAAATGGAAAATCACATTTTGTAGTATCGCAGCGATCATTTTGTTTTATGGGTATGCAGCTCCTGCATCGGTGGTGAATATGAATGGAAATCCTGACCATACAATGGCACATGATCAATATTATTATGAAGCATCATCAGAAACCAAAACTAAAAATAAAAAAGCAAATTATCATATTACGTCGTACGATATGGATCTAAAGATTGGAAGACTTTTGAAGGCAAAGGTAACTATGGAGGTGAGTAAATCTTTAAAACAGTATCCAATGACGTTATATCATGGATATCGAATCAATCGCATTTGTGATCAAAGTGGAAATGATTTGGATTATGTCCAGAAAGGTGATTATGTTACGATCAGTAACCAGTGGGAGAAAGAGATTAAGAAGATTTGTGTAGAGTATAAGGGATATAGCGCTGCCTATTATTCTAACCACCAAGGAATTTATCTGCCGGGAGATTTTGCATATTATCCGAGAGAGGGATATATTCCGCTTCATGATGATGAACAAATGGCAATGTCTTCTTGCTTTGTCCGAAAAGATACAAAATTTAAAGTGAAATTAGATTATGGGAAAAAAGTATATACCAATTTACCGGCAACAAAAGGTGTCTATGAAGGAAAGTGTGATGGATTTACAATCTTTTCAGGATTTTATAAAGAAAAGAAATTTAGAAATGGAAATCGGCTGATTTATAACTATTTATATGGTGAATGCTATTTGGATGGAGGAATCGATGAGATATGTAAATCAGATGAGAAAAGCTTGGAGGAAATTCAGAAGCAGGGAGTAACGATTTTTGTTGCGCCAAACGTAAATCAGATGAGGAATTGTGATATAGGAGATCGGCAGATTTTATTGAGGAATAGTCCTTGGTTTTAAAAGTGGGGGAAGGATATGTTAGAGATAAGAAATGTAACAAAAAATTTTCGTCGAAAGAGGGCATTGAATCAAATAAATTGTAAAATAGATTCAGGAATTTATGGACTGATTGGCAGCAATGGAGCAGGAAAAACTACATTGCTTCGATGTTTGACCGGACTTTATCGGGTGAATCAAGGAGAGATTTTATGGAATGGGGAAAAGATCCAGCAGTCGCATTCTTACAAAGATTCCATTGGGTATCTTCCACAAAAATTGGAAGTATTAAAAGATTTAAAAGTAAAAGAATATATGGAATATTTTGGGGATGCAAAAGAAATGGATCCTGACCAGATGAAGAAAGAGATACCGGAGATACTAGAACGACTAAATCTGAAAGATCAGATGGAGCAAAAAGTAAGATCGCTTTCCGGAGGAATGACGCGAAGACTTGGGATTGCGCAGGCGCTGTTAAATGATCCAAAGTTATTGATTTTTGATGAGCCGACTGCAGGTTTGGATCTGGAAGAGAGGATGAGATTTAAAAATTTGATAGCAGAATTGGCAGGTGATCGGACGATCATTATTTCTACTCATATCGTAGAAGATATCGACGCATTGTGTGATCAGGTGATTGTTATGAAGAAGGGACGATTGCTGGGCACTTTTTCTCTGGAAGAATTGCACAAACCAACATTGGAGGATGGATATCTATGGATCATGTCAGAAGGAAAAGAATCATAAAGAGAACCATCAAGGAACAGGGGATATTATTCTTTGTGCCCCTTATTATAAATGATGTAATGATACCGTGCATCGTTTGGACTACATATAAAAAATTTGGGACAGCTGATGAGACAAGGAGAGTGATTTTATCTTTTACCCAATATTTTATACCGTTTTTTGCGGGATGGTGGCTCTTTTTGAACATGATGAAATATATTGATGGGGAAGGAAATGAAATTTTTTATATCAGGCAAAGATCTAAAATAGCAGAAGTGCTGATGTTATATGGTTTTTATATAGTAGCCAACACATGGCCGTATCTGATCTACAAAAATATACTGCAAAATTCAGGTTTGGAGTGGCTCAGAATATGCATAGAAAGTTTTTTATTTGTGTCAATGGTTTACTTTTTCGCTTTTTTATTAAAAAGTATGGCATTTGCAATGATACCGACGGTATGCTACGGGTTTGCTTCTGTATTTGATCGAGGAATGCATCGGCCGTTATTTTATTATTATGATGAGCATGCAGTCAGTATGACAATGCTGCAGCAAAAATATGGACTTCTTTTGTTGAGTGCCTGCCTGATGCTGTTTGTGGGATATGTTCTGAATCGTAGATTGGAACGATATCATTAGCACAGAAACTTGGAAATAAAAGCTACGTTAAAACAAACATATAGTGTAAACTAGGAGGATAGATGATAGATATGCAGCAAATTTTCTTTTTAGGATTTATGACAATCATATATATAGTCACAAGAATTTTCTCTCGAATCAAAGGAAATGGAGAAAAAAATTGGAAAGAAGAGATAGGTTCCTTTGTGTTTTGGGAATTTATTTTCGGGTTAATTGGGGTCACGCTTTTGCCAATTTACATAAGGATTGGGTATCAGCCGACATGGTCTGATATCGATATTAATCTGATACCATTTCATTTTATCAAAGAATTTTTTGGATTGATAAAAGAAGATGCTTTTTATATTCAAGTTGCAATAAAGATTGTCATTGGAAACCTGATTTTGTTTATGCCGCTTGGCTTTCTAATCCCGATGCGAACAAAACGACCAATGAAAGTTAGCAGAGTTCTTCTTATTTGTTTATGCAGCTCGTTGACAATAGAAATTATGCAAACAGTGGAGCGATTTCTTGGAATCGGATTAAGAATCGCAGATATCGATGATATCATTTTGAATTGTATTGGCGGGGGAATTGGATTTGTAATTTATAAAATTTATAGAAGACGATAAGAATATGAGAAAACCATATCCGAAATTTATTTGACATAAAATTTCGGATATGGTTTATTCTATGAAAACTTTCCTGTTTTGCTGCAGGTGAGTTTTACTGTTTTTGTAACTGTCCTTAGATAGGAGTTGTTTTGATACTGTTTTGCAGAAGCAGTGGCAGTTGCTGTTGCGCCGGATTTACCGGAAGATTTCTTGGATATTTTCCAATTGGAACTCGGGCAAGTTACAGACACAGATGAACTTGTGCATTTGGCAGAAGTTCCATTATAAGAAAAAGTACCGTGTACGGTAACGGACCAGAGAATCGTGCCGGAAGTACTCTTATATGTTACTGTTTTTTTCTTTTTTACTGTTGAAGCCGACAAAAGAGACAGATCGTTGGAAGCATATTCATTTTCAATTATGGTTTCAATTATAAAATCGTTTTCGATAGTCTGAATTGTATTAGGATCACTATAATTTAATGCGGCATAAGTAGGAGCAGAAAAGCTTGCGGTACAAAAAATAGTTAAAATAATAGCTGCAATAAACTTCTTTTTCATTTTCATTCACCCCATTTATTCATCATCTTCAATAATAGTTTCTTCATGTATAATGATAGAATCTTGTACATCTTGATACGATTTGTATAGAAGTACAAAATGGGTGCCAAAGTAAATTAAGACAATAGCCAGAGCTGAAAATAGTACGATTTTTAAATATTTTACTAAATTGGTTTTTCGCAACAAATAATCATCATCAACAGTGTTGTAATATTCGATGACGATATCTTTCGGGGAACCAAATTGCTCTGTTAATTCTTCGTAAGTAAGTCCTGGTGAAGAATCGATATGCTCTTGAATTCGATCTCTCAGCCTTTTTATAAACTGTCGTTCTCGTTTCCCATAAACTGGGAATAATCGTTTGCAGTTTCTTAGATATTTTCTGATCAAAATAAATCCTCCCCATCATAAATAAATTTAACTATATCCTACGGTGTTTTATTATAACATAAGAAATATTTTAAACAATATCTATTTTAGAAAAACCCTTGTGAAAAAGATGATAAACAATAAAAAACACATATCCTTTGATCTTTTGCTTTGAGATGAAAGATCTGCAGTGGGATATGTGTTTTTCTTTTATGCTTCTTTTGATGAGTCTTTTAAGTTCTTTTCTGCTGCGGAAAGCATTAGTTTGATTCGGTTGAGCTGGTTTACTTCGCTGGCTCCCGGATCATAGTCGATGGCTACGATGTTCGCTTCAGGGAAGGATTGGCGGAGTTCCTTGATCACACCTTTTCCTACCACGTGGTTCGGCAGGCAGGCGAACGGCTGTGTACATACAATGTTTGGCGCGCCGCTGTGAATCAATTCGATCATCTCACCGGTCAGGAACCATCCCTCGCCGGTCTGGTTACCAATGGATACGAATGGTCTTGCGTAAGCAGCCAGATCCTTGATATAAGCCGGCGGGTCGAAACGTTTGCTCTTTGCCAGTTCTTTTCTAAGGGTCTTACGGTAACGCTCGACAATCCAGATCGCAGAGTTGCAGACAATTGCCGTTGACTTGGATTTTCCAAGATAGCGATATTTAAAGTTGCTGTTGTAGAAACCATACATAAAGAAATCCAGAAGATCCGGTACAACAGCCTCTGCGCCTTCTCGTTCCAGAAGTTCTACCAAATGATTGTTTGCGTCCGGCAGGAATTTTACAAGAATTTCCCCAACGACTCCTACACGAGGTTTTTTGATATTTTTTAAAGGAATTCGGTCGAAATCACGAATAATTCCTTTGATATTTTTCTGGAATGTCAGGAAATTACCTTTTGCGACATCACGTTTACATTTTGCTTCCCATTGCTTATGCAGCTTATTCACAGATCCAGGTTTCTTTTCATAAGGTCTTGTGCGGTAAACGACTCTCATGAAGAGGTCGCCGTAGACAATTGCCTGTACTGCCTTATTTAAGAGAGAAGGAGTGAACTTAAATCCGCTGTTCTTCTCGATTCCCTGGGTGCTGATTCCGATGACCGGAATGTGGCCGAATCCGGCTTTTTCCAAGGCACGTCGGATGAAGCTGATATAGTTTGTCGCACGGCATCCTCCGCCTGTCTGGGAGATTGCCAGAGCAACTTTGTTCGTGTCATATTTCCCGGATAACAATGCGTTCATCAGCTGTCCGATTACGATCAGAGACGGATAACAAGCATCATTATTGACATATTTCAATCCGGTATTGACATCGTCCATTCCGCCCTGCGGAAGGATCTTTGCCTTATAACCACAAGATCTCAGTGCAGGCTCCAGGAAAGCAAAATGAATCGGAGACATCTGAGGAACGAGGATGGTGTAATCCTTTGCCATCTCTTTTGTAAATTCTACTCGTTTGATTGCGGCAGAAACCGGTTTTGGCTGAATTCTGTGTTTTTTACGTACACGAACCGCGCTGATCAGAGAGCGGATACGAATTCTTGCAGCCCCCAGGTTATTGACTTCGTCGATCTTCAAAACGGTATAAATACGTCCGGACTTGGTCAGGATATCTTTTACCGTATCGGTGGTTACCGCATCCAATCCGCAGCCGAAAGAGTTCAGCTGAATAACTTCCAGCTGTTTGTTGGCTTTTGCATAGTTGGCAGCGGCGTATAAACGAGAATGATACATCCACTGATCGGATACATTCAGAGGGCGTTCTACCTTGGACAGATGGGAAATAGAATCCTCTGTCAAAACTGCAATTCCGTAGGATGTGATCAATTCCGGAATTCCGTGGTTGATCTCCGGATCAATATGATAAGGACGACCGCAGAGAACGATACCGGTACGTCCGGATTCCGCAAGGTAAGCAAGAACTTCTTCTCCTTTGTTCTGAATATCTTCTCTGACCTGCTGCAGTTCTTCGTAAGCTCTTGTAACAGCTCGGTCGACTTCATCCGATGTAATATCTTCATAATGCTGTTTTAATTCTTCCCAAAGTCTTGGCTTTAAAGCTTCCTCATTATCCAATGCCAAAAATGGATTCATGAAGTTAATATTCTTTGTTGTCAATTCCTCCATGTTGTTTTTAATATTTTCTGCATAGGAGGTAACGATCGGACAGTTATAATGGTTGTTGGTTCCTTCCATCTCTTCGCGTTCATAAGGAATGCAAGGATAGAAGATATCTTTTACACCCTGTTTGATCAGCCACATCACATGACCGTGGGCGAGTTTTGCCGGGTAACATTCAGACTCACTTGGGATGGATTCGATTCCTAACTCATAGATCTTACGGGAAGATTCCGGAGATAGGATGACTCTGAATCCGAGATTCGTGAAGAATGTATACCAGAATGGGTAATTTTCGTAAATATTTAAAACTCTTGGGATGCCAATGATACCACGTTTTGCTTCTTCCTCAGACAGCGGTTCGTAATCAAAGGTACGATGGAGTTTGTAATCATATAGATTCGGAATATGATCCGCATTCGGCTCTTTTCCGATTCCGCGCTCACAGCGGTTGCCGGTAATATAACGGCGTCCGTTGGAGAATTTATTGATGGTAAGCAGGCAGTGATTGGTGCAGCCCTTGCATCTTGTCATAGAAGTTTCTACGCTTAAAGCAAAAATTTCTTCAAAGGAAAGCATAGAAGTTTTGAACCCTTTTTCATAACGTTCTCTTGCGATCAAAGCCGAACCAAAGGCACCCATGATTCCGGCGATGTCCGGACGAACTGCGTGGCAGCCGGAAATACGCTCGAAGCTTCGAAGGACTGCATCGTTATAGAACGTACCGCCTTGTACCACAATATGTTTTCCCAGATCTTCCGGATTGGTCAATTTGATAACTTTATATAAAGCGTTTTTGATAACAGAGTAAGCAAGTCCGGCAGAAATATCCCCGACACTGGCGCCTTCTTTTTGTGCCTGTTTTACCTTAGAGTTCATAAACACCGTACAACGGGATCCTAAGTCAATCGGATGTTTTGCCATTAAAGCTACTTTTGCAAATTGTTCTACAGAATGATTCAGTGAGTTTGCAAATGTTTCGATAAAGGATCCGCATCCGGAAGAACAGGCTTCATTCAGCATAACGTTGTCTACAACGCCATTGTTGATCTGGATGCATTTCATATCCTGTCCGCCGATATCCAGGATGCAGTCAACTTCCGGATCAAAGAAGGCTGCCGCATAATAATGAGCGATGGTTTCGACTTCACCATAATCCAGATTCAGAGCTGCTTTGATCAGGTGCTCTCCGTAACCGGTAGAGCAGGAGCATACGATCTTTGCGGTATCCGGCAGCTGGTCATGAATTTCGTGAAGAGCCTCGATTACAGCAATAAGAGGGCTTCCGTTGTTATTGTTATAATAGCTGTACAGAAGTTCTCCGTCTTCTCCTGCAAGAGCAACTTTGGTTGTTGTAGAACCGGCATCGATTCCAAGATAGCAGTTTCCTTTGTATGTAGAAAGATCACCGCGTTTCACCACATGGCGGTTATGCTCTTTCAGGAAATCTTTATAGTCTCGTTCGCTGGCAAACAATGGTTCCAGACGATCCACTTCCTGCTGAAGTTCGATCTTCTTTTCAAACTGCTTTAACAGATGTTCAAAGTCTGTTGTCACGTCATCTTTTGCGTTCAAAGCCGCACCGACTGCCGCAAATAAATGAGAATGAGTCGGTGCGATGACTTCTTCATCTTTTAAGTGAAGCGTACGGATGAAAGCATTCTTAAGTTCCGGTAGGAAATGAAGCGGTCCTCCAAGGAACGCTACGTTGCCTCTGATTGGTTTTCCGCATGCCAGACCACTGATCGTCTGATTGACGACAGCCTGGAAAATAGAAGCTGCCAGGTTCTCTTTTGTAGCGCCTTCGTTGATCAAAGGCTGGATATCTGTTTTGGCAAATACACCGCAGCGGGCAGCGATCGGATAAATTGTGTCATAATTTTTGGCGTATTCATTCAATCCGGATGCATCCGTCTGCAGCAAAGAGGCCATCTGATCGATGAAAGAGCCGGTACCCCCGGCGCAGACGCCGTTCATCCGTTGGTCAATTCCGTTGGTAAAATAAATAATCTTTGCATCTTCTCCGCCCAGTTCGATCGCTACATCCGTGTGAGGAGCGTAGTCCTGAAGCGCAGTAGAAACGCAGACTACTTCCTGACAGAATGGAATTTCCAAATAAGAGGAGATTGCCAATCCGCCGGATCCGGTAACGGTTGGAGCGAAAGTCATCTCGCCGATCTGATCCTTAGCTTTCTTTAATAAGGAAGCCAGAGTTTCCTGAATCTTGGCAAAATGTCTCTGATAATCAGAGAAAAGAATATTATGTTGTTCATCGATGACAGCGACTTTCACTGTCGTTGAACCAATATCAATTCCTAATCGTTTCATGGATTGTTATACTTCCTTTCTAAAAACCACACAAAGAGCATGACGGCGAATTTTGAAAAATCTTGTCAGTGCTCCAGGTATCACTATATTATAATAGAAAAAAAACCATTTGAAAATAGGCATATTCTAAATTTTTTTGGAGAGAATAAGGGCAACAAATTGTGAAATCTGCATAATCTAATAAAAAAGCAAAGGGAAAGCTATGGCAAATCAAACCAGCTGCAAAGGCAGCGTCTATGTAGTAAAAGAGAAAGATACGCTGTATGAGATCGCCAAAAGATACGGAATTCAGGTAAAAGACATTATGCGACAAAACCCTTATGTGAACGTTTATAACCTTCAGCCGGGCGACGAATTATGTATCCCGGCATTTACGACGGTTATTTCCGGGGCATTTGTTCCATATGTGGTAAAAAAAGGAGATACCGTCCTTGGCATAGCAAAATCCAACAAAACAACAGTAGAAAATTTGGCAAAATCTAACAAGAAAATCAGGGATCTGACCCTTCCAGTTGGTACAGTACTGTTAATTGACAAAGCAAAATGAGTTATTTATAATGAAATTAAACGTGTGCAGATGAGGAAAAGAAAATCTGCGCCATTGAGCAGGAACGATGCGTAAGGCTCTTCCTGTTCAATTAGGAGAGTTTATTGGACAGGCCGTACGAGAGGGAGAGAAAGGAGCAAGACGATGATTAACTACTATCGCACAATGGACCATCAGCTGAACGAGATCAGTGAAGTGATAGAAGGTTCCTGGATCTCGTTGATTCATCCTACAGCGGCGGAGTTAGTACAGATTTCCAGAGAACATAAGATCGATCTGGATCATTTGAAAGCTCCTCTGGATGAAGAAGAAAGATCTCGTATCGAAGTAGAAGATGACTATACACTGATCATCGTGGATATTCCTGTAACGGAAGAACGTAAAGAGAAAGAATATTTTTTGACGATTCCTTGTGGAATTATTTTAACCAATGAAGTTATCATTACTGTATGTTTGATGGAGACGCCGGTATTGATGGATTTCAGGGATGGAAGGGTTCGTAATTTCTGGACCTTCAAAAGGACAAGATTTATTTTACAGATTCTTTACCGTAATGCATCTCTTTATCTGCAGTATCTGCGTTCCATTGATAAGAAGAGTGATGAGGTGGAAAAGCAGCTGCATATTTCGACGAAGAATCAGGAGTTGATTGAGCTATTAGAGCTTGAGAAGAGTTTGGTCTATTTTTCTACATCCCTAAGAGGCAATGAGCTTGTTTTGGAGAAACTGTTAAAGATTGAAAAGATCAAACAATATCCGGAAGACGAAGAACTTTTGGATGATGTCATTATCGAGAATAAGCAGGCCATTGAGATGTCAGATATTTACAGTAATATCTTAAGCGGAACAATGGATGCTTACGCATCGGTTATTTCCAATAATTTGAATATCGTCATGAAAATATTGGCAGTCATCACGATCGTTATGTCGATTCCGACTATGATCGCTAGTTTCTGGGGAATGAATGTGCCGGTTCCTTTGTCCGGTTCACCGAATGGATTTGCGATCCTTGTGATTGCCTCCTTGATTCTGACTGTGATCGGCGGTATTATTTTAGGTAAAAAGAAGATGTTTTAGGAAAGGTTTATTATGTGGCTGAATCGATTAGAAGAAAAGTTTGGGAGATACGCAATACCGAATCTGCCGAAGATTATCGTGATACTTTATGCCGTAGGATTTCTGCTGCAGCAGCTGGTGCCTCAGACCTATGCATGGCTTGCGCTGAATCCTTATCTGGTTTTACATGGAGAGATTTGGAGACTTGTTTCTTTTTTGCTGATTGCACCGAGTAATAGTTTGATTTTTATTATTTTTGTATTATTATTCTATTATTCGATTGCATCATCTTTGGAACAAGTATGGGGAACTTTCCGGTTCAATATGTATTATTTGATTGGCGTGTTAGGTACGATCCTCGGAGCGTTCCTTACATATCTGGTGCTTTCTTATGTTTACGGAGAGTTTGCCGCAGCCTCTGTATACATGGATACATTTTATCTGAACATGACGTTGTTCTTGGCGTATGCCATGATGTTTCCGGATATGCAGGTATATTTTTATATGATTCTTCCAATCCGGGTAAAATGGCTGGCGCTGTTAGATGGAATTTATCTGGCTTATATTTTTGTTACTTCAGGCTTTACAGCTTATGGAATATCGGTTAAAGTATCTATAGTAGTTGCACTGCTTAATTTCCTGTTGTTCTTTTTCTCTATGAAGAGAATTCGAAGCAGGGGAGCATCTTTTGCAAGAAAGACAGTAAACCGGCGGAAGAGAGAATTCCAGGCGGGATCTAAGGCAGGATCTCAAGGCAGGAAGAAAGACGGTGCACTCCATGAGTGTGCAGTTTGCCATAGGACAGAACTGGATGATCCGACATTGGAATTTCGGTATTGTTCTAAGTGCGATGGGGATTATGAATACTGTCAAGATCATTTATTCACCCATAAGCACGTGAAGAAGTGAGTTATAATTTAAATATATATGAGGAAAAAGGAGACTATTATGCTAACGAAGAAGACAAAGATTATTTGTACAATGGGACCTGCGACAGATGATGATGCTGTATTAAAACAGCTGATGTTAGATGGGATGGATATCGCAAGACTGAATTTCTCTCATGGAGATCATGAAGAGCAGTTAGGAAGGATTAATCGTATTAAGAAGTTCAGAGAAGAACTGAATTTGCCGATTGCGATCCTTTTGGATACCAAAGGACCTGAGATCCGTACAGGAGTATTGGCG
>ERZ1643249.3773-NODE-3773-length-13131-cov-9.251759_pt1 | contig 13131 bp, 13 predicted proteins | sample MGYA00579263_ERZ1643249 | MGnify/ENA primary metagenome ERZ1643249 (study PRJEB29033, sample SAMEA4952264) | chicken gut metagenome | biome: Broiler Chicken; feature: Gastrointestinal Tract; material: Caecum | place: Ireland | collected 2018 | study: Broiler...
TTGCCATAAAAATATGCACCTCCAAAAGTCTGTCCAACTTTTGGGGTGCATATCATCATAGCGTCCCTTCTTTTGGTAAAGTACAAACTATCCGAATACCGCTTTTTGAAACAGCAGTGTTCGGATAGTCCTTTCTTGGTGGAGAAAAGGGGACATGAATCGAATAAATTTTTAATATTTAGTGGCTATCATGTTTAAAAACTTACAAACAAAGGCCGATTATGGAAAATGTAAAGAAAAACTTTTGTTAATATAAATTGCTTGGGAAAACGTATAAGATATTGAAATATATGGATTGATATGATATAATTATTTGTAATTATAACACTTGCTAAAACTGGCAAAAAGAATCAGATTCCGCGGATATTTTTCTTCATATCTGTCAGATCCTTGAAAGGAGGAAAAAATGTTTGAATATCTGAAATTGATAGACGAAAAAATTTATAATCGCTATCAGACGGTGGAGCGCAATATCAAGGCGGCCAGCAATTCCTTTTATGATTCCTATTTGGATATGCTGGAACAGTTTGTAAAGCTGGTGATTGAAAAAGCGGGATCAGAATTTTTTGGGACGTGCGGGCAGATGCTCATGCGGCCGGAAATTAAAAATTACTTTTTGGAAACTGTGCGGCTGGATGAGTTTAGTTACAACAAAATGCGCGATTACACGCAAAAGGTGAATACGCATAAGCATAAAAATGAGAAAAATATAATGCCGGACACGATTGTCACGTACATGAAAGTTTTCCATACGGTAACGAGCGCATATGCCTTATATTGCGGAGAAGTTGCCTGTGAGTTTGATGCAAACTATTTTCTTGAGATATTCGGACAATACGAAAAGCTGAACGATCGGCTCCGCAAAAGTGTAGATGACTTAAGGGCGGAACTTTCCCGCTCTATCGAGGAACATAAAATAAAGGAAGAGGATATCAAGACCTATAAAAAGTTATTATCGCAATCGGAAATCGACCGTATGTCGCTTGAAGAGCAGGCATTGGAATTATATCATCAGATCAGCGTGTTGAAAGATATCAAACTCTCATCCATGGAGGAGAAGCTGAATAAAACCATTGATCTTCTGAATGAGCTGACAGAAAGTGTGGTGGAAAACAGGATAATTGTAAGGGCGATAGGTAAAAATGTTTGCGGGTTGATAAACGGCGACAGAGATGTGGATGCATGGATAGAACGGGAAAAAGGGGAGAGTAAAAAATGAGTGAACAAAAAAATTTGTATGAGCAGATTGCTGAGCTGAAAGCACAATTACAGGAGCAGGAAAACAAACCTAAAACAATATACGATCAGATTCGGAATAAAGATCAAAGGCTTTTCATTTTTTTGGAGCATGCAAAGCTTGTGTGGAAATTCTGCGGAGGGAGTTTAGAAAAAAAGGAAAAAGATAAGAGAGAAAAGAAGAGAGCGCTTATTTCGTTGATTCTCTCGTTATTGAATTTGTTGACATATGTAATTGCCGCTTTTTTGATTTCTCCTTATATTTGGATCTGTGTCGGTGTAACTTTTCTTTTACTTGCCTGGTTGACTGCTTTGACAATAAAATCATTTGAGACGCATGCACTGTTACCTGAAGTAGGGTATGGCGAAATGTTGAAAAAACCTTACTTTCGGTATATGAAAGACGATAATGGCGTCGTTGTAATAAAAGGAAAATCATTTTCTGTAGTAGTGGGATATTTGTTGTATTTTTTAGTAACTTTTGCATCATGTATAGCTATCTTGTTATTGCCTGCATCTGGAGATTGGACATTCATTTTAAAACTCATTCCCTATGTGTTTTGTATTTTAAATTATGTAGATATGGGATTTTTGCATAGCCAAAAATGGGAGTTGTGCCTGAAAGATGAACAAAATACGGTTGGCTACAGTGTTTTGAAACAGTTTATATATGAGAATCATATTCGGCTTAAGGATCTGCAGGGGGATAAAAATTGAAAAATCATTATGTGTCACAATTTATAATCAAAAGGTTTTCAAACGCAATCAATATTTTTAATATTCAAACGGGGAAAATTGACGAGAGCAAGAGAGCGGAAAAAATTTTTTACAAAAGGGATGCTTTTGATAAAGAGATCGAAGAGATACTTAATTTTAATATTGAAAGCAGAGTTGCCAACCTTTTGGACCGGAAAATTTGCGGGAAACCGCAAATTGTTTTGACGAGAGAAGAGATCCATGTGCTCAAGTGCTATATGCTCATAAACAGCATTCGGAGTATGTGCCTGGATTATGTTGCGTTTGGAAAAAAAATACGCGCGTTTTTAGAGAATGCAAATGATTATATTGCGGTATTTGGCGAATTTAAGACGTTGCCGGATCTGACGCAAATATCTGTTTCGGATAAAGAGTTGTTTTCGAGGATGTTGAAAGTATTTGCCTCTGCGAAAGACTTAACAGATATTCTCAATAATCCGTTGGCAACAAGGGAAATGTTGGGATGGGCGATCCCGTTTTTCAAATCGTATATCGGTTTTTGGGACGCCCCCCAAAACAGAGAATTTATCCTGACCGATAACGGCATGGCGAGCGAGTATGAAGGCTTTCATCAGATCACCGGGGGAATAGATATATCAAAGATATCTTATCTTATGGACCGTATCCGAAAAGGAGAAGTTGGACATGGTGATGTTTTTGCGACAGATACGGTCATGTTTGAGAATTTTGATTATTTCATCATTAACTCAAAAAGAATGATGGTTATGATCAATCCGTTTTTCAGATTATATCATAATCAACAGGTAATCTTTGAAGACAAAACGGAAGTGTTGCCCGTGCCCGATATCTGGCCTGCGGTGATACAAGACAGAGGATTGTTTGATATTCCTGAAAACCAATATAGATTTTCTCCTCAGTTTTTAGATGACCAGGACTTATTTATATATAACGCAAAGACTTTGTCCGAGGAGGATTATATCTATCTGAATGAACTGAATTTAGGCTATGCAAAGGATGTAATCGGGTTTAATGACCCGCTCTGTATCATTGATACAATTTATTATCATATTTGGAAAAATGCAAATTACAGATCCGTTAAATCGCTGCAAGACAGCGAGTACGCCGTTGCCTGCCGTTTGATGGAAGAAGTGGTTAAATCGCCATACCATTCGTTGATTGCTTATTGCGAACACATGAACGGGCGCAATGTTACTGACTTTATTGAGTTGTTTGAGAACCTGACAGATAATATTTACAAAGATTTTAACGAAAATCCATACATCTGTGAATATTATCTGGAAAATCCTGATCAGACGGTCAACTGTAAGCATTTGGATTTTTTGGGAGAGGGGAAAAAGAAAATAGAGTTTTTCAAAAAACACCTGGAAGAAATTACAGAAGCAAGAAAGAAAAACGACATCCAATCATAAAGAGAGGATGTCGGAAACGGCAATACCAAAGAAATCGGCGATTTGTTCGATGGTGGAAAGGCGGTCAATACCGTGATTGATCCATCTTCCGACCGTACGAACGTCAGTACCGAACTCATAAGCGAATTCTTCCTGCGTTTTATAGCTGGATTGTTTGATAAGCCGTTTTAGATTTGCCCCGGCGACTAAGCCAAGGCTTTGATATTTTTGTTCCATAATATCAACCTCCTTTGCTTAGCCTAGGCAAATGCTCCGGAGACTTCTATTAAGAACAATTTGATTATATCATAATCGGACAAGGAAGTCAATAATTGCCGAAAAAACAGTACATATCAAACAATGTAAAACAGGACAAAACGTGTCCTGGACCATCGATCATTGTTATGCTAAAATATGCTCACAAAAGCAAAAGGAGAGGGACAATGATCGACGACGGAAAAAAGTATTTTGAAGTTGTTGCAAAGTGCGGACATGTAGGAAGACGTAGTTGTATTATGATTCACTTTGCTGTTATAGCGTATAACGGCAAACATGCGGCTGCCGAGGTAAAAAGATATAAGCGTGTGAAGAGAGATCACAAGAACTGTATTCAAAGCGTTGCCGAAATTTCCTTTGCGCAGTTTATGGCGTTGAGAGCAAAGAACGATGCGGATCCGTACCTTCATTGCAAGTCGAAGTGGCAGCAGAAGCTGATCGAAGGATTTGAGGATCGTTTGGAACCCGACGTGTACAATTTGATCAGGGAAATAAAAAAGACGGACAGGCAGGAGAGCAGGAAGTATAGGAGAAAGAAACTTATCTGTGCCGAAAAGGCAGACTTTGAAGAGATAAAGGCATATTCGTTTGGCGGATAAAGGGGAAAAGATGAAAGTTTATATCAATTCTATCTTGTTTAACAGAAGTCTCGTCGATGGCCCCGGTGTGCGGACTGTGGTGTTTTTTCAGGGATGCGATCTGCATTGCAAAGGGTGTCAAAACCCTTCTTCCTGGGATGTCCGGCAGGGAACAGAAATGGAAGTGAAAGATCTGGCAGCGATACTTGAGCAAAACTGCTTGAATAAAAAAGTGACGATTTCGGGCGGAGAGCCATTGTTTCAGAAAGAAGCGCTTTTGGAGCTTGCAGAGCGCCTGAAAGGGTTTGATATCGCCGTATATACAGGTCATGAGGAGAAGGACGTTCCTCAGGAGTTATACCGTTATATTACCTATATCAAGACGGGAAAGTTCGTGCAGGAATTGAAGACGACGGTGATGCCATATGTCGGTTCAGCTAATCAGCGGTTCAGGAGGGTGGACGATGCAAAAGCGCAATGAAAATGCTGCCGACAGATACAGTTATGTCGGCGAAGTGTACTCGATCGGAGCGAGAGCGAGAAAGAACGAAATTTTGCAGGGGCTGGCCCCTTCCTGGAAAGCGTTGCACGAAAAGGGATACATCCATATTCACGATCTGGATGCTTACGGGCTCACGTATAATTGTCTGACCTTCAATTTGCTCGAAGATTTTCCCTACGACAAATTTAAAGGGTATTCGACTGAAAGAAAGATCGTTGCGTATTTTGATTATCTGAAAAGTCTGTTTTCCGAGATGGGCAACGAGCAGTCGGGGGGGATGGCGCTCGCGAATTACGATATCGATACGGCTAAAATCTTTACGGCTCTGCATGTGGACATTTGTGCGAATGAACAGCTGATAAAAGCGTGTACGGTTGACCTGATCGAGTGGTGTAACAATACGCATACGAGGATGGGGCAGACGAGTTATTATGTCACATTGAATATCGGGCTGGCCGATACCGAGGCGGCAAGAAAAATTGCCCGGATCCTGCTGGATGAATTTGCGGACAGCGGCGATCTTGTTTTCAAGCCGAACATTGTTTTTAAAGTGCATGACGGCGTCAACGCAAAAGAGGGTGACAGGAACTTTGATCTGTTCCGAACGTCGCTTTTGTGCACGGCAAAGAAAATGATCCCCACTTATTTGCTGTGCGACTGTACTTGCAATCAGTCGGTCGCTCCCGAAAAACTTGCCGTTATGGGGTGCCGTACGCGGGTCGTTGCCAACATTTACGGGGAGGATTCGTCTGTCGGCAGGGGGAACATTGACAATATTTCCATCAATCTCCCCAGGCTTGCGTTGGAAACCGTGCAAGAAAATCCGACAGCGGATGCCGAAAGGCGCGTGCAGTTGTTTACGCAAAAATGGGATGAAGTGGCAAGGGAAACGAAGGACATTTTGCTGGACCGATTTTCAAAAGTCTGCGTACGGGAGGTGTCCGATTTTCCCATCAACAGGAACCATCATTTGTGGCTCCGAAAATTCGATAATGTGCGTGAAGTGTTCAAAAACGGCACTCTTTCGCTCGGATTTATCGGACTTTCCGAGGCGATGGAAGTGTTGACGGGGAAAAGATTTTACGAGGACGCCGATGTTTACGTGTACGCGCTGGGGTTTGTAAAACATATGCGCGGTTATTGCGACTTTTTGCGCGAAGAGTATCGGCTCAACTTTTCGCTGCTGGCTACGAGCGGCGAACTCATCAGCGGAAGATTCATCGATATCGACAGGACGTTGTTTGCAAATGTGAACGGTATTTTCGATAAAGGCTTTTATACAAATTCGTTTCATATCAATGTGGACAGCGATTTGCCTGCGTATCGTAAAATTCAGTTGGAAGGGCTGTTTCATGAACTATGCAACGGCGGGTGCATCACATACATTGAATTGAAAGAGGCGCCTGTCGGCAATGACGAAGGGTTGCGCGAACTTGTCGGAATTGCCGTGAAATCGGGTACGCATTATCTCGGGTTTAACTTTCCGAAGGACGTATGCGGCGATTGCGGAACGTCTGGGGTATTTGACGTTTGCCCCGTCTGCGGCAGCGATCGCATAACGAGGGTTCGGAGAGTGAGCGGTTATCTGGAAATCCTGGACGGTTTTACCGAAGGCAAGAAAAACGAAGTGAAGGCGCGCAAGGAGAATTGACGTTGAAACATATTGCAATCGAAGGAATGGACGGCGTCGGAAAGACGACAACGGGAAAATTGCTGGCACAAAAGCTTGGGTATGAATTTGTCGACAAAAATCTCCGCTTTTTGTTCGACGAAGGGGACAGTTATGAAAACTACTTCCGTATCCGCGACAAAGTGAACGCTTCCCCGGACAGATTGTTTACATCCTGGTTTTACGGGTTGGGGAATATTTATCTGCACACGCTGTTTTCGGATAAAAATATCGTCACGGACAGGTATTTGTTGTCCAACTATGCGTGGAGCGGTACGGAAGACAATATCGAAGTTTACGACCTGTTGGTGAAGAAGCTCGGATTTCCCGATCTGACGGTCATTTTGTACGCAGACGATACAGCCATCGCCAACCGCATTCTCGGCAGAGACATAGAGGATACGGATATAGAAAAAGTGAAGCTGGCAAAAGAAAAGTATGAGAAAATGATCTGCTTTTGCGAGCATTACAAAATGCCGTATATGGTGATCGACAGCAGCGTACTCTCACCCGACGAAGTCGTGGAACTGATCTTAAAGCGAATAGAGGGGCGGGAATGATTTTTTATACCTCTGATATGCACTTAGGGGACGAACGGATCCTGAGATTATCTTGCAGGCCGTTTGCCTCTGTTGAAGAAATGGACGCCGCCCTGATCAGGAATTGGAATCAAACGGTCTCAGAAGAGGACACCGTTTATATTTTAGGAGACCTTGCTTTCAATGACGAAGCAGCGCAGAAAGTCAGAAAGCTGAAAGGCAGAAAGGCCTTGCTGCTGGGCAATCACGATGCGGGGCTGACGTTGGAGACGCTGAACTGTTTTGAACGGGTGGATAAAATCATGACGATCACGGACGGGGGATATTCCGTGTGCCTGTGTCACTATCCGTTACTCAGCTATGAAAATTCAATTTATGGCGGGTATCATGTGTTCGGACATCTGCACAACAATGAAAAAGACCTTGCTTATGCGATTATGGAAAATTTTCCGAGATCCCTTCCCTGCGGCGTCGATGTCAACGGTTTTACCCCGAAGACTTTGGCGCAGTTGATCGATGCGCACAGGAGATGAAAGAATGATCAGCAAGGACATGAAATATACTGCGCTCTATTGGGCGCTCGGCTTTGAAGAAGTCGATCTGGATATTTACCGTAAAATCTATCCTCAGGCGCAAATTGTGATCGATGCGGAAAAACAGACGGTCGATTACCGTGGCGGTATTGCCGTGCTCGGCGATGCTTGCAGATTTCTGAAAAGGCACAAGGACTTTGTCATTCTGGAATGTGTGGACAGGCTTTTAAAAAAGGGTTATGCGCCCGATGATATCGTCGTGGACGGGAGGACGGGATGTCCCGATCTTCACCTGAAAGACGCAGACATCATCTGCGAACAATGGGGGAAGGATTATCGGGAAAAATTAAACATTTTTCATCCGAAAAAAGGAATTGTGGTATTGTATACGTCCCGACTCGTGAGCGGGTTGTTGGAGTACAAAAATTGTATTTCCCGCGACGGGGAATTGTGGGACAAGGGGATCTTCGAGGAAGAGATCCAGCCATACAAATGGAATTTTTCGCGCTTTAAAACGGAAGTCTTTCCGCAGGCGGAACAAGAGGGATTTCAGATTTTTGAGAGAGAACTCATATTTTATGGCGGAACGGATCAGCGCGTTATCGTCCCGGAAGGAATTACTTCCATTGCGGCAAGTGCTTTCTGGAACAATACCTGCATTGAAGAAGTCGTATTGCCGCAGAGTCTTGAAAAGTTGGGCGGAGATTGCTTTTACTACTGCAAAAATCTGAAAAAAGTCAACATTCCGAAAAATGTGCGGATCATGGGCGATAATCCCTTTGCAGGGTGCCCGAAACTGGAAATAACAAACGAAAGTCCGAATTTTATATTGCAGGACGGCGTTCTGTATAACAGGGAAAAAACCGTCATCATCTGTTATCCGATCAAAAAAACTGCAGAAGAATTTTCTCTCCCGAACGGGATCAGAATTGTTGGCAAGCATAGCTTCTTTGCCTGTAACAATTTAAGGAAAATTATTCTTCCTTCTTCCGTTATTCTCTTGAAGAACAACCCTTTTTCCGGGTGCGGACAGTTGGAGGTGGAAAATCACTCTCCTAACTATATTTTCGACGGTGGCATCATCTATAACAAGTATCTTACAGCGGTTATCGGCTGCCTGAACGGGACAAGGGCAGAAGAGATCGTTCTTCCCGAAACGCTTACGGCAATCAATCGAAATTCGTTCTGGAATTGTAAAGGGATCAAAAAACTTGTGATTCCCCGAAGCGTTACGAGGATCGGATACAATCCCTTTGCGGGTTGCGAAAATATGTTGCTGTGCGGGGATCCGACAGGTTATCAGATACAGGACGGCATTATTTTTTCTTCAGATAAATCGGCGTTGTGCTGCGCAACAGACCGTGCTGTCGGGGAAAACTATGTTGTGCCGGACAGTGTCAGGACGATCAACCGCGGCGTGTTCAGCGGATGCAGAAGTTTGAAGACAATCAATTTGAATCGTGTGACGTATATAGACAAGAGTGCCTTTACAGAGTGCATAGGTTTGAAAACAGTATATATACCGGATGGCGTAACGTATATCGGGGAATGGGTTTTTGCCTATTGTATCAATTTAAAGCAGGTCAGCATTCGGAGGGGAACAAAGGTCGATCGGAACGCATTCAACGAATGTCCCGCTGAAATCATATGGAGAGATCGATGAAAAATTTGATTATCGAAAGTGAAAATATAATCGCGTTGCAAAGACTCTTGCCCGACTATGAAGGGAAAATCGACGTGATCCCCATCGATCCTCCGTACAATACGGATATTTCTTATATCGAGTATCAGGATACAATAGACGATTGGTCCGCTTTCATGAGAAAAAGACTGTCGCTTGCCTATCGTTTGCTGAGCAAAAAAGGAGTTGCTTTCATTCATATCGATGAAAATGAACTGATCAATCTTGTCAGGCTCTGCGCGGACGTGTTCGGCGCAGAGAACATCATGACGTTGGTATGGAAGAAAACGAATGAACTGTTTGATAAAAACAGGAGGGAAAAGCCGTTGGAAAGCGGCGTCCGAAGGACGCATGAATACGTTTTACTCTGTTTCAAGGGCAGAAAGAACACTGTTTTACATCCGATCAGACAGCCGTATTGGAATGGGAAAGGATTGTCGGAAGAGGAGAAACCGTTGGAAACGGTGCTCGATTTTCTGGGAACGACCAGCTCTGCAAAGGATGAGCTGTACGAATTGTTGGGAAACAGGGATATTTTTTCTACGCCGAAACCTGTCAAGCTGATCAAAGAATTTGTGCGTTCTGCGTCAGATCAAAACTCGATCGTACTGGATTTTTTTGCGGGGAGCGGTACAACCGGGCACGCCGTAATGGATCTAAACAAAGAGGACGGAGGGCAAAGGAAATTTATCCTTGTCACAAACAGTGAAAACGATATTTGCCGGCGTGTAACAATTCCGCGCATCAAAGCTGCAATCTTAAAAAACGGTTATTCCGAGGAATTTGAATATTGTCAGATAACAGAAGGCAATCATGAAAGCGATTGTTTGAACACGTCAGAAAGATTGCATTGACAGCTGGTTTACTATTTAAACAGGGCTGTGGAAGTAAGCGTCGGATCTAAAATAATTGCAGACGGGGATATATTTTAATACAAATGAAATATTTATTTTTTGATATTGAGTGTTGCGACGGTGTGCACATCTGTGAATTCGGATATGTGCTGATCGATGAGCAGTTTCATATTTTAGAAAGAGATTGTTTAACCATAGATCCTGAATATAAGTTCAATTTAAAAGGAAGAGATCACGAAAGTGATATACAGCTCGCTTTCCCGGAAGAGGTGTATTATTCAAGCCCGAAGTTTGATTTTTATTATGATAAAATCAAGGCTTTATTGACCATGAAAGAGTGCAAAATTATTGGTTTCGCGTTATCCAATGACAGAGGCTTCCTGGCAACGGCATGCGAACTTTATGGAAAAGAGCCGATACCTTTTACATACTACGATTTTCAAAAGTTGTATCGGGGATATACGAAGGCAAGGCATGTAACCTCCGTAGAAGGTTTTGTAAAAGAGATGGGTATTGACGGCATACAGCTTCACAAAAGTGACGATGATGCTTATGCGGTAATCAAAGCATTGCAGATCATAGGGGAAAGAGAAAGGTTGACGCTTCCCGAAACGCTTGCAATGCTAAAACAGAAAAATAAAAGTTATAAGGCTGAAAGAGCAAGGGAACATAACCTGTCGCTTATAGAAAAGGTCAACAGCGGAGACCTAAAAGCGCAGAGAGAAGTTCTTAAGGATTTTATTCGTAAACTGAAAATATCGGAAGAAAAGAAGGAAGATATATTCTTCGGCAAAATCGTATGTATCAGTTCTCATTTTCAGACAACAAGATTTAATGAATTCCTGGCAATTATAAAAAGGGTATATGAGTACGGCGCGACCTATACGGGAAAGGCCAGTGTGTGTGATATTTTCATCGAATATCAGGACGGAGAAGAAGAGGATGTCCGTATGGCAACCGTTAAGAAAGTTGTCCAAAATGGAGAAAAAGAGATCAGGATCTTATCTCTTGCCGAAGCGCTGAAATTATTGGGGCTTACCGAAAAAAATTTAAATAAGGTAGATTATATAAACTTTCATGCTGAAAGAAAAGAACGGAAATATCAGAAGAGCCAAACCTATATGGACAAGAATGTCAAGCCTACTACATTGGGTGATATCTTGAAAATGAAAGGTGTGGATTTAAGTAAATTTTATAAGTGAGGTAATATATGTCAAAAAGAGAAGAGAGACTGGTTTATCTTAAGGAAGTAAAAAGCAAAGAAGTCGCTGAGCGCATCAAGGCTGCGAAAGAACTCGGTGACCTTGAAAGCAATGAGGCATATGATTTGGCAAAAATTGAACAAGCCGAGATTGAAAAGGAAATTGCAGAGTTGGAATGTCTTATGTCCAGAGAATATGTTAGAAAACAGTCTTTGATGGAGTCCAAAGAAAATAAGGAGATATTGGAATTTTTGGGGAACAATGATTTTGTTTTGGCAAACAGATATAGAAAGTTTACCCCTGAAGAAGAAGTCGTAATTATACTCCATTCCGATAATGTATCACTTGAAAAGAAAATAGAAGCGCTTGAAAATAGAAAGCCGTTTGTATCCGAACAGCAGGCGGAAGCAATAGATACGTGGATCTCACACAAAAGGGAAACATTGGAAAAAATAAAAAAGATTAACCAAAGTGATATAATTTTTGTGGTGACCTTTGTGAATGGTAACGATGGAGAGAATTTTTCTATGTACTGCAGAACCTATGAGCTTGCAATGGAAAAGGTTGTCTCTAATACATTATGTATAGAGATAGAGAGAATTGAAGAAAGCATGGAAAAGCAACGGACGCACTTGGGCAGAATCAATTTTGCGAAGGTGGATAGTTGCATTAGAATATCCGATGTTTATTTAGCGGAAAACGGCGTAAAAAGAACCGGTGAAAAGAAGGGGGCATTTGATGATGTTAAGGTAAAGTTAAACAATCCGTATAAACCTTACGACCTTCTTAAAGTACCCGCTTGGTTTGGATATGCTGTCGTGGCAGATGCTACGAACCCGAGAGTAAAACAATTTATGGAAGAGAACTCACATGTAGATGATGAATATGCAGGATGGGCTGAAATAGCAATGCCTATTTGGTTTTTAGAAACTACAAACCATGCAGTCGTACCATATGATCACATAAATTTGTCCTATGAATTTGAAACTTTTGCCTGGCCGCTTTCTAAGATAAAAAAAGTCTCCAAGCAGGAGATGACTATGGGACAAGCTGATATGATTAAAGAAATAAGAAGGCAGGTTGAGGAGACGGATAATCTTAACGAAATTCCTATGAAAAGAAGATAGAAAATATTTTATATCAATTTTACAAACTATAAATAATATAAATAAGTCAATTACAGAAAGTACGATGTGATCCTGGAAGCATTGCAGATTACCGAATTGGAACTTGCCATCCTGAACTGCTACATGAACGGCATGAGACAATCGGAAGTCTGTGCAGAACTCAACATTGGCAGAGGTACGATAAACCGCAGAAAAGCAAGCATTCGGCAAAGGTGCTTTACATGCTTTGGCTCTCTTTGACATATCGATAAATTTTATACAACGTAAAAAGGCGGCCTTTACAGGTTGCCTTTTTGTATCGTGATAGGGGAATCGTTGAAAAGTAAAAATCCTAAACCGAAGTAGTTCGATTTAGGTTTCTACTGGTGGGAAGAGGTACATGTTGCCGAACCCCCGCAGGTGGGAGCCCCTCGGCAAAGCGTCGCCTTGCACGAAAAAGCAGGGGACGTATCCCAAAAATCAATGCCGCAAGGCTCGCGCGAACTACCGCGAATACGGTAGTTCTTTCTACTACCTTTTCCCGTAACACAAAAGGCGATGCCCGATAGGGGTATCGCCTTTTGCGTGGTGGGAAGAGGATACATATTGCCGAAACCCCGCAGGCGGGGTCCCCTCGGCAAAGCGTCGGGCGATGCCCTCGCACGAACGACGCGCGGGTTGTTCACCTCTTAATTGTTGTAGCTTTTCAGCGCGCGTAGTTCTCACTTGTCCATAGCACAAAAAGGCGATACCCGATAGAGGTATCGCCTTTTTGTGGTGGGAAGAGGTAGATTCGAACTACCGAAGTCAGTGACGTCAGATTTACAGT
>ERZ1643249.3778-NODE-3778-length-13117-cov-11.210381_pt1 | contig 13117 bp, 14 predicted proteins | sample MGYA00579263_ERZ1643249 | MGnify/ENA primary metagenome ERZ1643249 (study PRJEB29033, sample SAMEA4952264) | chicken gut metagenome | biome: Broiler Chicken; feature: Gastrointestinal Tract; material: Caecum | place: Ireland | collected 2018 | study: Broiler...
TTTCTTTAATCCTTTATTATAACTAGTAACTTCTCCGAATACATGAGGAAATGCTTGACAGCAATCATGGTCAGTAATAGCAATACCCGGGTGCCCAAATTTAATTGCCTGTTTAACTAATTTTACTTCATCGCATACTCCATCCATTTGACTCATCATTGTATGAGCATGTAATTCAACTCTTTTTTCTTTAGCATCATCTACTCTTTTATTTTCTTCTTGCCCTTCTATTGCCGTAATATCTTTAAATCTTGTATTAAATACTAGTTCTTTGGCAAATTCATCTGTTACTACTTTTCCATAAAAACGATAATACTTGCCTTCCTTTAATAAATCTTTAAGCCTAGCAAATTCATCTTCACTTTTTGTAAATATTTTTGCATACATACTATCTGTTTCATCAGTTACTTTTAGTGTAAATATTTTATATCCACTTTTAGATTCAAACACATCTATTCCAAATAATTTTACTTCAATATTAATATTATCTATTTCACTTTTTATATCTTTTATCAATATAACATCTTCACTTTTTTTCTCACGATAATTATTCTTAACTTCTTTTTTTTCTTCAAATACATAAGTTTCATTAACTATTTTATCTTCTTCTATTTCTCTTTTTATTTCGTCTTCTTTAGTTTCATCCATTACAATATTCAATTTATATGTATATCCATATTGTAATAACTTATTATTAATTGTATTTTGCACTTGTAATAAATAAGCTTTTTCAACTTTATTATATACTTTTATTTCTATAGAATCTTCTTTAATCTCAAATTCTCTATCTTTAAAAACATTATATTTATTACTACTTAAAATAATATTATCAATAATTAATTTAAAATAATCTTCTAAATATTTATTGCCTTTATCATTAGGTATAATAACAAGTATTATATTTTCGATATTAAAAGCTTCTGCTAATTTATTATTCAAGTAATTATATATATAAGTAGGTATATTACTTTCTACCTTAATATCAAATTCCCACAACTTACTTTTATCAAAGACAACTATTCTATCTATATCACTATTACTAAAATATTCTAGATACTTATCCATATTTATTTGTTTAAATAATTTTTCTATTTTACTGCTCATGACAAGGTTCCACCTCTTTTATATATAATTATAATATAATATTTTTTAGTATGAAAGATAATATTTAAATAATTATTCTGTAATCGCATTATATGATATGATTTATTCTTAGTCAATAGCATTTTAGTATTTTTTTCAATTTAATTATAAAACCTAAATTATAAAAATAAATTGCACTATTATTTAACTAAAAAATAGTAAAAATTATTGGTTATACAATTTTGTGTAGGTAAGATAATTTACAGAAATAAAAAAATTATGTTGAACTTTTTATAATGGAAGTCTTTATTTAATGGACTTCTTTTTAAAAGTTCAACATAAATAAAAGTTCAACATAATATAAAAAAGAGACATTAATAATTCCCATGATACAATGTAATTGTAAGAATACAAATAAAGGAATTGATTTATATGTCTCAAGATTATTATATCTTAAAAACTCTAAACTTAAAAGATAAAAACATACATTTTTATGAATAATATGTAAAAAAATAAATAAAACTATAATAAAAGAAAAAGAAGGAAAAAATTATCAGTTTTAAACTTCTTCATACTGTTTATCATAGTTAATTTTTATTAACCAACACCATTTGATAAAAAGCCCTTTTTACTCAATTTCTTTAATTACATAAGTGGAGAAATTAATCTAAGTATTTTCCTAATTATTCTTTTAAATATATTATATTTATCTACATCATTTTTATCTATCTTAATACTTTCTAAAATAGTATTATCATAGTCTTTTTTTATACTTGAAATAACATTATTTTTGTATATATAACTAGCACATTCAAAGTGTAAATATAAACTTCTATAATCTAAATTAATTGTGCCCACAACTGCTTTTATATCATCACTTATAAACATTTTAGCATGGGTAAATCCTTTTTTGTATTCATATATAGAAATACCATTACTAATTAAATCTTTATAATAACTTCTACCCAAGTAATATACTAATTTCTTATCAGGAATATGAGGCATTATAATTCTTACTTTAACTCCTCTATTACTCGCATATATTAAAGAATTTAATAACTCTTCATCTAATATTAAATAAGGGGTTATTATATCTATATAATCTTTAGCAGTATTTATTATATCCATATACACTCTTTTACCTATTTGCTTATTATTTAAAGGATTATCACCATAAGATATAATATATCCATTATTATTTATAACATCACTATTATTTATATACTTACTATATTGACACTTATCAATCCCATCAATATTCCACATTTCTATAAACATAACTGTATAACTATTTACACAATCACCATTAATTCTAATTGCAGTATCTTTCCAATATCCAAATCTTTTCTTCTTATTAATATATTCATCTGCAATATTAATACCACCAGTATAAGCAATATCCCCATCTATTACACATATTTTACGGTGATCTCTATTATTTTGATGTAGTGATAGCTCTAATTTAATTGGAAAAAACATCTTACATTTAATATTATATTTAAGAAGTTCATCTTTATAATTATAAGGAAGCATCATTAAAGAACACATTCCATCATACATTACTCTTACTTCAACATTTTCCTTTACTTTTTCTTTTAATATTTCTAAGATGGTATCCCACATATAGCCTTTTTCTAAAATAAAATATTCTAAAAATATATATTTTTTAGCGTTCTTTAAGTCATTTATTAATGAAGAAAACATATCTTCACCGCATTTAAAATATTTTATATCAGAAGGATTATATACGGAATTATTACTTGTGTTATTAATATAATTAATTAAATTATATGTAGATTTATCTTCTTTTTCTAAATTAGATGATATTTCTTTATTACTAGTTAAATATTTTTTACTTATAGATTGTTCTTTAACTAGAGCTTTTTTTACTTTATATATAGATATTTGTAAGTGACAAAAGCAATAAAAGGCAATACCTACGACTGGGAATATCAAAATTGGTATAATCCATGCAATTTTATAAGATGAGTTTTCATTACTATTAACAATATATAATACTAATAATATTGATAAGAAAGTAAAACCACCGAATAAATATACTATATATTCATAAAATAGCATAAATAATACATATAAAACAATTACTTGTAATATTAATAATAATATTGCAAAAGTTAGTTTAGAAAAGATTATCTTAAATAATTTATTTATTAATTTCATCTAATATCTCTTTTATTATTACTCTCTCATCAAAAGGATGTCTTTCACCATTTATCTCTTGATAGTCTTCATGACCTTTTCCTAACAAGAGAATAATATCTCCTTCTTTTGCATTTTCAATGCTATATTTTATCGCTTCTTTTCGATCAGGTATGGTAATATACTTTCCATTTGTTTTATGCATACCAATTAATATGTCATTAATTATATCATTAACATTTTCATATCTAGAGTTATCCGCGGTTATAATACTAAAGTCTGATAACCTACCTGATATTTCTCCCATTTCATATCTTCTATCTTTACTTCGATTACCACCACATCCAAAAATAGATACAATTCTCTTAGGATTATATTCTCTTATTGTTGTAAGTATACTTTTCATAGATACTCCATTATGAGCATAATCTATAAGTAAATTAAATTTATCTGATACATGTACTGGTTCAACCCTTCCTTTTACCGAAAAGTTTTCTAAAGATTTTTTCATAGAAGTAATAGAGCAGCCAATTAAATATGTAGTAAGAATTGCACACATGGCATTATAACTAGAAAATTTACCTGGTGTACTTACTTTAAAAGTATCATTAATAACTCCTTCAGTAGTTAAATTTATTCCAATTAAATTATTCTCTCTTATTAATTCCACATTTTTACATACTAAATCAGCATCTTTATTATATCCAAATGTATGTATATCGCATGTAGCAGTTTTTATCATATTTTTATAGTTATCATCATCAATATTAAATACTCCATGACGAGAATTTTTAAATAATAGCGATTTAGAATGGATATAATCTTCCATATTAGGGTGTTCTCCATCTCCAATATGATCATGTGTTAAGTTAGTAAATACCCCATATTCAAAAGTTATACCCCCAACTCTTCCATATTTTAATGCTTGAGAAGATACCTCCATAACTACATATTCAATACCATTATCTACCATTTCTTTAAAGTATTTATGTATATCATAAGATTCAGGAGTAGTATTTACTAAATCATAATGTTTATCTTTGATAAATACTCCGGTTGTTCCTATTACTCCAACTTTTTTATTATCACATTCTAATATTTTTTTAATCATCCAGGCCGTAGTAGTCTTTCCTTTAGTACCAGTAATTCCTATTATTTTAAGTTTATCTTTAGGATTTCCAAATAAATTAGAAGACAAATATGATAAACTTTCTCTTGTATTTTTTAGTTTTATAACTGTTATATTTTCTTTTATATCAACATCTTTAGATACAAATATTACATTAGCACCTTTTTCTATAGCATTATTTATGTAATTATGTCCATCGCTATTATGGCCTATTAATGCTATAAAAGCATCATTTTTCATAATATTTTTAGAGTTATAACATAAATTATTAATTTGGGTATTTATATCCCCTTTTATTATTTCGTAATCAATATCTTTTAGAACTTCTATTAATTTCATATATTCACCTCTTTTATACGCTTATTATATCACAGTTTTGCAAAAGATATGACTAACATTATCACACTTTTGTAATTATTTACATATCAATTATCACACTTTTGTAAAAATAAAAAGAGATATTAAATCTCCACATTTACTTTCTCTAATGTTAATTCTTCTTTAAATTCTTCTTTAAATACTGCCAATTCTTTTTTTATCACGTCTGGGTACACTGTTTTTGTATTCTTTATAGCTTCATATATTTCCCTAAACGTAACCATACTTTTATTTACATATAAAGCGTTTGAAAAAGCTTGTCTTAATATCATAAGAGCAACATCGGGATACCTTGCTGATATTTCATATACTCTTTTATACTCAGAAGTCATATTTACAATAAATTTCATAATATTTTCTTTAACAAAATCAGTATATGGCAAAACTACTCCGGTTTGTTTTTCAAGTTTTGGAAGTGTTTTCATAAGAATTTCTACGCACATCTCTTGAGTTGGTTCTGATACATCTATTTTTTCAAATCTTCGAACAAATGCTTTATCCCTTAAAATATATTTTTCATATTCGTAAGTAGTTGTTGCTCCAATTATTTTAATTGAACCTCTACTTAGTCCCTCTTTAAACATATTAGCAAGATCCAGTGCCCCTTGAGCTTCATTTCCAATTAAAGTATGTATTTCATCAATAAAAAGTATGACTTTATCTAATTTCTTTAATTCTTCCACTAATTTTAGAACTCTATTTTCGCCATTATCATTACCTATTAGTGCTGTTGTATTAACTCTATATATTTTATATCCTTTTAAAACATTGGGAACATCATTTCTTGCTATTTTATATGCAAGTCCTTCCACAATAGCAGTTTTACCAATACCCGGTTTACCTACTAATATAGCAGATTTTTCTGGCGTCAATAACACTAATATCAATTTTTTTATTTCTTCATCTCTAGCAATTGCGGGATTTGTTATATATTCTTTACTAGTTAGTTCATCTGAATATCTTTGTAATATTGAATCACTATTCATAGTTCCTCCTTATTTATTTAATACAACAATCAAAACCCACATAAGTACAGTGGTAAGTAGTCCAGAAATAAGCATAACATTAGCATACCCATAACTAGATTTATTCCTTTTTACACTATAGCTATCTACCGGCAAAACTCTATCTTCTATTATTACTGGAATATCTTTATTCATTAAAGCACATCCTTTATTTTTTTAACTAATTCTTCATCATCAACTTTTTCTAATAATTTATTTATTTTTTTTCTTTTTTCATATAATTTTAGTTTAGATTCATATTCATCCAATTTTCTTTCCATAAGTCTTAATGCTTTATGAACAGCAGTTCTACTTACTCCTAAATTTTCTGCTATTTCTGATAGAGTATAGTCATTATAATAATACTCCTCAAAATATTGTCTTTGTCTATCACTAAACATATTGGTATATACATCATATAACATACCTGTATAAGCTTTCTTTTCCATATTAACTCATCTCCATTAATGAGAAAAACACTGCAAATAATAATATTCCTATTCCAAGACCTAATAAAACTCCTAATAACATCGTTTTCTTTTTATCTTCTCTAAAATAATAGACGATACAAAACATGAGAAGTGAAAACATTATTAAAGTAGCAGGAATAAATTCTCTACGATTAAATGATAATAACAATAACAATATTAATAATATTCCCACAATAACACATGTTAATTTTTCAAAGAATTTATCGTCTTCTATTTTATTTTTTGGTTTAGCATTTTTCCTCATTAATATTTCCCTTTCTATTATAGTTCTTTAAACAAACCGTAAATATATTTTTCAATATCAAATGGTTCTAAATCCTCAACCTTTTCCCCTAATCCTACATATTTAACAGGAATTCCTACTTCTTCCTTTATAGCAAGGACTATTCCGCCTTTAGCGGTTCCATCTAACTTGGTTAAAACAATTCCTGTAATATTAGTTATTTCTTTAAATGACTTGGCTTGTGATATACCATTTTGTCCTGTAGTTGCATCTATTACTAAAAGTGTTTCATGTGGTGCACTAGCAATATGCATCTTTATTACTTTGTTTATTTTGGCAAGTTCATTCATCAAGTTTACTTTATTTTGAAGTCTTCCTGCAGTATCTATTAATACAATATCATAATGCTCTTTTTTTGCAATATCTAATCCATCGTATACCACACTTGAAGGATCTTTTACATCCTTTGCAATTACTCTTACATCTATTTTTTTGCCCCATTCTTCTATTTGTTCTATGGCTCCAGCTCTAAAAGTATCAGCTGCTACTAATAAAACTTTTTTCCCATCGCTTTTTAATTTTGCAGCAATCTTACCGATAGTAGTCGTTTTCCCAACACCATTTACACCGACAAATAGAATAACAGTTGGTCCTTCACTATTATAATTTATTTTGCTATTTAAGATACCATTATCAACATACATTATAAATAATTCATCAATAATTACATCTTTTAGCATCTTACTATCACTTATTTTTTCTTCTTTTACTCTTTTCTTCAACTTATCAACAAAATTCATAACAGTATTTACTCCAATATCTGCCATAATTAATATATTTTCCAAATCTTCGAAATAATTTTCATCGATGAATTTATACTTATTAGATAAATTGTTTAATTGTGATATAAATTCTTTTCTAGTTTTTGAAAGACCTTCTTCATATTTTACAACATTTTCAGGTTTTTTTGCAAAAGTTGCTTTTAACTTATCAAACAAGCCCATGTTTACCTCCTTTAAATTATTATATCACACTTCCAAAAGAAAAAGAAGGTTATTTTGCTTCTTCTGTTGCTCTTACTTCTCTTATGACAGTTACCTTTATAGTTCCAGGGTACTGCATTTCTTCTTCTATTTTCTCTTTTATTTCTCTAGCAATTTGATAAGACGACAAATCATCTATCTCATCAGGTTTTACCATTACTCTAAGTTCACGACCTGCCTGAACTGCAAAAGTCTTATCAACACCTTCAAATGAGTTTCCAATTTCTTCTAATTGTTCCAATCTTTGAAAATAATTTTCTGTTGAATCATTTCTGGCTCCAGGACGTGATGCCGAAATAGTATCTGCTATCGCTACAATAGATGATATAACGCTAGTAGCTTCAACGTCTCCATGATGAGAAGCTATTGAATTAATAATTACTTCGTCTTCGCCATATTTTTTAGCTAAATCAACACCTATTTGAACGTGACTACCTTCCATTTCATAATCAATAGATTTACCAATATCATGTAAAAGTCCTGCCCTTTTAGCAAGTAATACATTTTCTCCTAATTCACTTGCAAGAAGTCCTGATATATTAGCAACTTCAATAGAGTGTTTAAGAGCATTTTGACCATAACTACTTCTAAAATGTAGACGTCCTACTAATTCAACTAATTCTGAATCCATTTTAGAGATTCCCAAACTATAGACAGCATCTTTACCATACTCTCGTATCTTAGCATTAACATCACTACACATTTTATCATATACTTCCTCAATGCGCCCTGGATGGATACGTCCATCTTTAATTAATGCATCTAATGTTAATTTAGCAATTTCCCTTCTTAATGGATCAAAACTAGATATTACAATTGCTTCAGGAGTATCATCTATAATTAAATCGACACCTGTTACTGATTCGATAGTTCTTACATTTCTGCCTTCTCTACCTATGATTCTTCCTTTCATTTCATCATTAGGTAATTCTATTACTGATACTGTTTGTTCATTAGTAACGTCTGCCGCATATTTTTGCATTGCACTAACTATCATTTCTTTAGCAATTCCATCAGCTTCTAATTTTGCTTCACTTTCTCTTTCTTTAATGTATAAAGAAATTTCTCTCCCCATATTTGCTTCTACAGTTTTCATAATTTCATCATGTGCTTGTTCTTTAGATATTTTACTTATTCTCTCCAATTCTTCTAGTTGTTGTTTTTTAATTCCTTCCATTTTATCTTTTTCTTCTTGGATTTCTTTTTGCTTTTTTATTAAAGTATTTTCTCTTTCCTCTAGAGCATTTTCTCTATTTTGAAGAGTTATATCTCTTCTATCGATATTATTTTCTCTTTGCAATAGCCTATCTTCAGAATCTTTAATTTCTTTTTTCTTTTCTTTTATTTCTTTGTCTGTTTCTAATTTTAATTTGTGAATATCTTCTTTAGTTTCAAATAGACTATCTCTTTTAATTTTTTCTGCTTCCTTCTTAGCAGCTTCAATAATATCTTCTGCCTTCTTATTATTAATTTTTTTAGTTATATAATTAAATATTAATACCAATAGTACTCCAACTACAATCCCAAGAATAATAAGTAAAATGGAGAAAAATATACTATCACCCAATTAGTACACCTCCATTTCATTATTTATTTATAGAAAAAATTTAAATATAATTTAATTTAGACTACAATATTATTGTATCTATCTTTTTTAGTAATGTCAAGTGCATTTTTTGTAAAGAAAAAGAAGCTATTTTGCTTCCTTATTATCCTTTTTTTCTTCCTTAGATATTCCATAATGTTGTCTTACTTTTTTCTCTATTTCTTTGCAAATCTTATCATTGTTTTTTAGGAATAATTTTACATTTTCTTTGCCTTGTCCTACTTTTTCTCCATTATATGAATACCATGCTCCACTTTTTTCCATAATATTTGCATCAGATGCTAAATCAATTAATTCCCCTTCTTTGGATATTCCTTCTCCATACATAATATCTACTACTGCTGTTTTAAATGGTGGAGCAACTTTATTTTTAACTACTTTTATATTAGTTTTATTGCCTATTACATCAGAACCTTGTTTAATTTGCTCTCCACGTCTTATATCAAGTCTTACTGATGCATAATATTTAAGGGCTTTACCTCCAGGAGTAGTTTCAGGATTTCCGAACATTACTCCAACTTTTTCACGAAGTTGATTTATAAATATTACAATTGTATTAGTCTTATTTATTGATCCAGATAATTTTCTTAATGCTTGGCTCATGAGTCTTGCTTGAAGACCAACGTGCGAATCGCCCATCTCACCATCAATTTCTGCTTGCGGTACTAATGCCGCAACTGAATCAATTACAATAATACTTACTGCTTCACTCTTAACAAGAGCATCACATATTTCTAAAGCTTGTTCTCCAGTATCAGGTTGAGATAATAGCAAATCATTAATATTTACTCCTAAATTACTTGCATATACAGGATCTAATGAATGTTCGGCATCTATAAAAGCAGCTCTTCCTCCTTGGCGTTGAACCTCGGCTATGGCATGCAACGCAAAAGTCGTTTTTCCTGATGATTCAGGCCCATATATTTCTATAATTCTTCCCTTAGGGTATCCTCCAACTCCCAACGCTATATCTAAAGATATTGAACCACTTGGAACAACTTCTATTTCCATTTTTTCCTGTTCTCCTAGTTTCATAATTGCGCCTTTCCCAAATTGTTTTTCAATATCTGCTAAAACTTGGGCTAAGGCTTTATCTTTTTCTATTTTCTTTTCCATATTTAATTCCTTTCTCACAGTACAAATTCATTTTATTATAAAGATTTTATTTTGTCAACTGTTTTTCGTACATTTGTTTGTGCTTTTTGCAAAAAAAGAACTAAGCACTTTCTTTCATAAATTGCTTAGCCATATTATAATATTTAATTCCAGATATAACGGATAGTATTGCTGCTATTATTAAAAGGAAATCAGATATATTAATTCCAATTAATTCAAAAGGTAAATTATAAAATAAAGTTAAAGCTAATCCTACCATTAATGTTGCTGTTTTTACTTTAGCAATAGGAATTGCCGCCACAGCACTGCTTCTATTTCCTATAAACATTTTAAGAGCATCTACCACAATATCTCTTACAACTATAACTACAGGAATTATTAAACTAATCATTCCATTAACTGCTAATATTATAAGTAGTGAATTAGTTAATATTTTATCTGAAATAGCATCTAACATCTTGCCGTAATCAGATACTATTTTATACTTTCTTGCCAAATAACCATCTAAAAAATCTGTTGTAGATGCTATTATAAATAATACACCTGCAATTATATATCTAGTGTCAACTAAAATATTACCATTTACTAAAAAAGTTGGAAAATTTATTTTAAATTCATAAAATGGAAATATTAACAATATCATTATAATTACTGATAAATATATTCTAGATATTGTAATTTTATTAGCAATATTCATACTACCTCCCTATAGCATACGTTATGTTATCTTTTTCTAAATCTTTATTAGTAAAGTTAACAACAAATACTATTCCTATTACGATTATTATAAATGCTATAATGCCAATAATTATTTTTTTCTTACTATTATCATTAGAAATTTTAGTGTATGGAGAAACAACTTTTTTTGTCTCTTCATCTTCTTTTTTAGCATTTTCTATATCCTCTAAAGATATTTTTGATGTAACATCAAACATATATTCATTAAATTCATCTAGTATTTTTTCTGAATCCAGTCCCAAATATTTAGAATATTCTAAAATGAAATCTTTTAAAACAAAAGAATCATCAAATCTAGATTTATCACCAGATTCTATAGCCTCTATTTGACTTGGTCGCATTTTTAAGTCTTCTGCTACCTCTTCAACCGAGACACCATTTTCTTCCCTTTTATCTTTTAATTTTTGTCCTATTTCTTTCATTATTTCCTCTTTCTTCAATAATAATCTTATAAGCCACGTTCTGTACCTATTAAAGGCGACAAACATTTATCTATGACAATTGTCATCCATCCCACAGATTCATTTCTCCTAGGATAGTTCCCCTACCAAAATTTGGGTTTCTCGCTTATGGGGTTTACCGCGTTTCACTTATTTATTTCTAAATAATTCGTCACTGTGGCACTTTATATTCGTACTCCATAGTTTCCCTTAGGATTCCGAATGCCGTAAGTTTTACCTCCCTTAGGTTATTTTTTCCCTAAGCATAAACACTACTACCATCTCAGGATAGTGCGAGCGTGGACTTTCCTCTATATATAAATATACAGCATTTGTCCAGATATTATTGTTCTTTTCCTAAAATAATTTTTTCTAATTGTGATATTCTTCTAAGTAAATCAACATTAGTAATTTCTTTTTCTTCGCTCTTAACCGCTTCTATACTAGATTTTAAGTTTCTAATTTCTTGTTTTAAATCTTGATTTTCAGCAAGTAATGCTTTTCTTTCCTTTTCAAGAGCTTTAATTATATTATTATATTCATTATAATCTTTTATAATTACGTCAAGAAACTTATCTACCTCTTGAAGACGATATCCTCTTGTATCTATTTTAAACTCTTTTTCTAAAATATCTTGAATCGATAATGCTATTCTATCCTTATACATATAACACCTCTATTATAATTGTATCCCCTTTAATATCATTTGTCAATTTAAAAAGAAAAAATATCAGAAAACGTTTATTATTTTAGCACAATATTTTTTTTACGTCAATTATTGATTTATTTTGAAAAAGGTAGTATAGTACTTGCAAGGAGGTTTTTATGACAATTGGGGAAAAAATTAAAAAAATAAGAAAGGACATGAAAATATCTCAATCAGATATGTCGAAGACATTAGGTATCAACCGAAATCAACTTTCAAGAATAGAAAATAATCACTCAGAAATTAGTGCTAAAAATATTGAAACTTTATGCACTAAATATAATATTAGTATTAATGAATTATTAGATTTAAATAACGAAAATACTAATAAAGAGAAAATTGATTATATATATAATAGTTGTAATAACCTATCTGATGAAGAACTAGATTTTATAATTAAAGCTGTAGATATTATTAATTACAAATACTGTAATAAATAATATCTTTTTTATATACACTTTTATTATGAGAGGGATATTATGGATAATGATAAATTGAAAAAAATTAATGCAGATATTGTCTTCTTTTTCTTTTTAGTCATTACCGCGTTAATATCTTTATTGATTATTATTGAAAAGAAGAAAACCATATATGGAATAAATAAATTATCAAAAAGTGAGTTAAATAAACTTTTTAGATTTAATAGATATTTTATAATAATTATTGATATTTACTTTGTTATAAATGCATATAATGCTCTAATAAATTTCATTAATAATAATGAAGATGAAGAAACAATTAAAGAACAAACTATTTTATTACTTGCAAACATTTTCTTTTTAATTGGAGCTTTATTATATATTCCACTTACTAATAGCGATTCAATTATAACTAGATAGTATTTTAATAAAAATTTAGTTAATAATATTATTGAAAGCGAGGATATTTATGGAAAAAAAGACCAATGAAAAAAATTTTTTTGATATTCCAATGATACCTGATACACAATATATGAAAGCCGATATTTATGAGGATAAAACTAGATATAATATTGATATTG
>ERZ1643249.3781-NODE-3781-length-13104-cov-5.339720_pt1 | contig 13104 bp, 14 predicted proteins | sample MGYA00579263_ERZ1643249 | MGnify/ENA primary metagenome ERZ1643249 (study PRJEB29033, sample SAMEA4952264) | chicken gut metagenome | biome: Broiler Chicken; feature: Gastrointestinal Tract; material: Caecum | place: Ireland | collected 2018 | study: Broiler...
CCGCTTCATCAAAAGGCCCCATGTACTGGGTCAGAAATTCGTCCCACGGCATTTCCGCCTTATTGATTGGATCATAGCCCTCCCAGATCCAGCCCATATCGATCACCAGTTCCCGCAGCGTGCCTACCGTATCATCCTGCCCCTTAGCTGCCAAAGCGGCGGCATAGCTTGTAAGGCCGGATATAGCGCTCAACATTCGTTCCGAGTATTCCTGATACCGCAAATCGTTCGTTGTCCAAGGACTGGTTTGCACAGGTCCCTGCATTTTAGAGGATTGTTCCAGTTCCTGCTGCAGTCTCTCCACAGCGCCAGAGATCACAGGGTCATTTCGGAAACCACTCAGATTGCGGTAATCCTCGAAGAATTGCTGATCTCCATCCAGGAAACGAACTACATCCACTGTTGCGATTTCATCTTTTGTAACACCGATCCGCTTCTCCGGCCGGTCGCTGTCTTGGTAGAACTGGATCGCCTCCTCCAGCGTCAGCCCCTGATGGATCTGTTCCTCCGGGGTGTTGCAGTCGGTCATGACGAACCAAGCGTAGGTGTGGAGCTTACTTGGGTCAGAGGTATCCTGCAGGGCTTGTCTGCCGGCCTCGGTCAGCCCGTAGTTACAGGCCCGGCGGGGATTTTCCTCTCCGGCGAAGTTCAGCAGAATATCATCTGCTGCTTTCCGCACCTGGGGATCGTCCGTTAGGGTCTCATACTGGAAGCCGGTGGTATTCCAGTAGGGCAGTTCCTCCCGGATAGTCTGGAGGTACTGCCCGGCATCGGTGAATTCCTGCCGATCCCCATTGGCGTAGGTTACCTGGCCCACCAGACAGTTTTTCTGCGCCATTTTCTGCTGCCGCAGATCATAACAGTACAGGTATCCCTGATAATCAAAAGGACTGGGCGTGCATCTAAGGCAGAAACGATATTGCTCTGTTTCCCAAATATACCCGTAGGTCTGCCCATCCTCTGTGATAGCCCCACCGTGTTTCTGGCAGTAATCTTCCATAGAGGACAGGCTTTCCAGCGGGCCGTTCTCCTGCATGGCCGCCAAAAACTCCCGCAGGAGCATCTTAAATTCCAGCGTATCGAATTGTTCGTCATTGTGGGGATAGCCTGTAGACCTTAATTCTAAAAAGCCGTGTCCAAAATCCAGGCGGAGATGGCCCACAGTGCCCAGAGCCACATCCTGCTCATCGTTGGAATAGAAAAGGCCCGCTTCCTCCATAGAAGCGGGCCGCAGATCAAAGGAATATTCCTGATCCAATTTTTCATTTTTCATTTTCGACACCTCCAGTTCTGTGAACACAACCAATACCACAACTTGCGAGGAAAGTCTACTTTTCATTCAATTTTTTCACTCTGGTTCTCATGCAATCTTCCTCGCTGCCCCAGCAGAGAAATCCGTGGGCGGGATAGGGACACCCCTCACAGCGGGAGAACTGCCGGCACACTGGCTTTTGTTCCGGCTCTGGGGCATAGCCGGGTGCAGCCATGGCCCGCACCCGGCGTAGGATGGAGACCGCCTGCATCTGTTCCACTGCGGCAGCATGGGGCAGGCAGTGATACTCACTTTTTCTGATCATGCCTGGGTTCTCCTCTCAAAACGCAAAAAAGGGGCCGTATCCTGCGCTCGGCAAAATACGGCCCCTTGGGGTTCAGCGTTGGATTTATAAATTCATTTGCAGTTCCTGATTCTGTGCTTGCTCCAATCGGCTCTGGAGATCCGGGACGGTGTATTCGATTTTCGTCCTGGCATCCTGGAGTGCTCTCAACTGCTTCTCATCCGGTTCAGGACCTTCCTCAAGCAGAAAGTCCGTGGCCCGGTATAGTTCTGCCAGCTGCTCCGGTGAGAAGAGCTGCGCCCTGGAAATTAGGCCGGACCGGACAGCGAAATCCTGTTTGGCTGCCTGATAATTTCCTTCGTAGTAGTGGCCGTGGCTGATACCCTGCCGGTTATAGTCCCAAATCCATGTGACGAATTGGTATCCCCGACTGTTTTCCCGTTCCCGCCCGGCCAGCACCGCACCGCCGAAGTCTGCCAGCAGGCGGAAGTCCTCGTTCAGTCTACTGACGTGTAGGAGAGGAGCTCTCTGAAGCACCTTCACATATTCATAGACCTCGTCTGCCACCGCAGCTACCCGGTGGTACAGCTCACTGGCCTCCTCACTTTTGCTTCCGGCAGGCAATAAGAAAACATCGCTTGTCGTGGAAACATAAAGGACCGGCTGGCCGTGGAGCAGGATAGCTAACCGGCTTGGATTGTCTATAAACGATTGAATCCCGTCTGTCGACAGGCAGTAGGAAAGCTCCGCTAGAAATCTGTTTTGCATAATAGACTCCTTTGGTATAAGGCAAGTGTACTGTATATCCGCTAAGTAACAAGCATTACAGTACTATGATTTTAGTTTGTATCATTATTTGATACAAACTATGGTGCTCACAAAAAATTGACAGATTAATTTGTAGTTCTACCTTTTGCACTGCAAAATATGGAACCGATAGGCTTGTAATCTCACTTGCATCGATTCAAGTCCTGCCTGCTAAACGAATTTATCAAATGTGCATCTATAAAAATCACTTATCTAGAAATAAGGAAGCCCTAGAACCGTTTCGGTTCTAGGGCTTCTTGGTACGTATCTATTTTAGCCGTATAACGCATCCAAAATAGATACAATACTCTAGTCCATGTTCCAAGTTGAAAAGGTCCCGTAATACAATGCAAATAGATTTTGGGACAGCTGTTCACTTACAATTGACACTCTGTTTGAATATAATCATAAAGAGCCTCTGGTTCTTTTAGACACCATTCCTTTTCCCCATCTTCAGAGCAGACCATATAATCCGGCGCAGCTTCACAAAACCACCAATCAATATAATCATATTGATCGTTCAGCGCTTCTTTCAGTACCATCATAAGAGCTTCTCGGTTTTTATCCCTGGCGTTAAATCCGAGTCCCCTGTCACAGAAGAGATTGAGTGCTGCATCCACTTGATCGTTTGCACGATCCTGCTCCTGCATCATGCGAATCGCTTTCACAAAGGTTTCTTTTGAAATCATGTTTTTTATACTCCTCCTTTGCCATCTTCAGCCAGGCAATAGCCTCCTCCTGTGTATCTAGATTTACGCACCACCTGAAAAATTGCACGATTAGATCTTCAGGTGTCAGCCCCATGGAGGTGATACTCTCCTTCAACTGCTTTAATAAAACGGTATCTATTTTGATCTCTACAGTTTCATATTCTGGCTCAAACCAGCGATATGGACAGAGAACCATAGAGTCCCGGCCGGCGTTTGTCAATACAAAGCCGATGTTCTCTTGATCAGCACGGTTGAACAAATCCTCCATTTTGACGGCCAGTTCTTCTACCGGAATACGTTCCATTTCATCAATGGGATGATATTCTTTAAGCTTCATTGTGTTCCTCCTATCCCCAAAGCTTGATTTATTTTTCGCAGTGGCAGCCAGCGGCCGGAGAAGTTCAACCGATATTCAAATCCTCTGGCATCTCGCCTTCGTCCGCCTCCTCAAATTGGAGACGCCACAGTGCTACGTGTTCCCCAACTATATCAGGGTACTTGTAATACACATGGCAGCAAAGCTTCTTGTAAATTTCAAGGAAACGGCCATCGTCACCAAAGACTATGAGGCCGTCCATAATCCTTTCGATTTCTCGCTGTTCCCGGATTTCCCCGGCGGCAACCGCATCTGTCAGGGTACTGTACTGCTCAAATGCAGTGTCGGTCAGCTGTTGAATCGCACTGACCGTATCCCTCACTTGTTCCAACAATACGTCATAAGAATTCATCCGATCATCTCTCAGCCATAAGTATATCTTGGAATAGAAAGTGCAGCTTATCAATTTTCTTATTAATATGCCAATGACCGCAGTACCAGTGTCTATAACTTAGACGCTGTTCTATGTTTTCCAGCCAGCGCTCGGTCGAATCGTCCACTGTGCTCTGGTCAATTGAAGTCAGAAAGGCCTCTTGCGGTTTATATCGATGGGGACAGGTATGAGAAATCACAGTATCGACTGTCCAACCGCACTGATCCAGCGCTTCCTCTACCCTCTGCCGAATTTCTGGGGATGGCTGTTCATCCGGCCACCAGCCCATTCCCTGCTCGAGCCGGTAATACTTGTCCACGCTGTATGCTCCGCCGATAGTCAGGTGGCGGAGTCCCTCCACGTTGTATATCTCACCGTCTCTGGCAAAAAGCAGGTTTGGATATTCCTCCTCATACCAGACCGTTCCGTCACACCAAGTTTTCATGTGGTAAGAGGGAATATTGTGTGGACGCATTTCATGGTTTCCGTGAATACAGAGAACCGTTGGATTGAGTCCATTCAGCCGCTCTTTTACGTCCTTATCCCGCCAGTCCAGAAAGTAGTTTGCGCCGACATCACCCAGCAAAATCAGCGTGTCCTCTTCCTTTAGATCAAAAATCCGGCAAAATTGTGCAACCTGCCGTGGGTTGCCGTGAATGTCGCCTGCGCAGTAAATCATTGAAATCGTCCTTTCCTGTCGTCTCAATTATACCATGAAACCTCCTGACATTCAGAAGAATTCGGAAAACATAGTGATAATTTGAAAAATGTAGTGACATGTAAACGTACAAACCGGAAGTCGGGCTCCTGATTTCCGGTTTCTTGTTTTCCGGACGGCTCCGCACAAGATTGATTTAGTAACGCTTGTCGGTCAGCAGGTGTTTCTGCTCCCGAAGCGCCCGCTTTGCTGCTTTCATGATGTCCAGAATAATGTAGGTCTCATAAGGAGAACAGTTGGAAAATACGTTGAGAACTTCTCGATTGACGATTTGCTCCGCCGCGGTGAGCTGCCTGTTCAATAGAGTATCGGTAGATACTTCCAAGGCGTTCGCAATGCTGACAAAAGTCTCCAGACTCATCGTTTTTGTCCCCTGCTCAATATAGCTGATGTATCCGGGGGACTTGTCGATCATGACTGACAGCATCGCTTGAGACAGCCGCCTCTTTTTTCGGATGTCCTGAATCCTTTGGCCGATCGCATAATAATTAAGCTGCATTTGAGTTCCTCCTCATAAATTTTTGCAGCTTCATTATATTGTTCCCATGATGGGATAGCTTTTTCGTGATATATTCAGAATCCCCCATGGGATTTATTCAGTGAAAGGATACAGGCCTTCTGCGTTAGATGAAAGCCGTCAAAGATGCCGGGAATCAAAAAACCTCGGCAAGAAGAGCCTATAGGTCAGGATGCTGACTTATGGGCTCTTCTTATTTGCCTGCCTTTTCCCTATAATTCTTCCAAACGGGCTGTGCCCATATGCGGGAGGCTTTTATGTTAGATAAAGATTTCATACTCGAAAATGATGAAATGGAGCAGGTTACATTTCCCTCTTTTGATTTTTGTTCGGAGAATCGAGCAGAATCTGCTCTCCTGGCCAGCCACAGGCAGTGGCTGAGAGAGATCCGGCACGAAAAGCCGAGCCCGCGGGCTTCTTTCAAGGTTGCTGTCTATATTCGATATTTTAACCAGACGAAGTATAAAAACTATCTCGATTACCATAAGCAGCAGTTTCTCAGCACGCTGAGTCAATATCCTAACTGGCACTTTGTTGACTTCTATGTGGATGAAGGTTCTACTGCTCCGAATATGGAATCTGCCCCTGCATGGTCCCAGCTACTCTGCGACTGCGACGCCGGGAAAGTTGATCTCATTATCACACAGAAAGTCAGCAATGTTTCTAAGAAGATCCAGGAGGTTACCTTCTGCGCCAGGATCTTAGCGGCGCGGGAGAAGCCGGTGGGCATCTACTTTATTTCCGAGGATCTCTACACCCTTGCGTCGTACTACAGGGAGGATTTGAGGGATCCGTACTTTTTGCCCTCGCCTGACTGGAAAGCACTGCCTGACGATGACATAGACAGAGGAGACACCATTCATGATTGATTCTAAAAAACGGGCGTCAGACGCGGAAGCAAAGGAAAGGGTTGTAAAGCGCTACCAGAGGCGAGTGGAGCCGGACGTCATTTATCCAGCCAAAAAGCAAGTCGATTTTTATGACGATGACGCGGAGCTGAGAGTGGCGGCCTATGTGCGAGTTTCTACTGATACGATTCAGCAGGCGACCTCATATGTATTGCAGAAACGGCACTATGAGGAATATGTGACAAAGCATCCGAAATGGACGCTGGTGGGAATTTACGCGGATGAGGGGATCAGCGGCACGTCCACAGCACACAGGACAGAGCTGAACCGCATGCTGACAGACTGCCGCGCTGGGAAGATCGACTTAGTCATCACCAAAAGCGTGTCCCGATTAGCGCGGAATGTTGTTGACTGCATCACGATGGTCCGCAACCTCGCGGAGCTCTCCCATCCAGTAGGCGTGTTTTTTGAAAGCGAGTGCATTTTCTCGTTGAATCAAGACAGCCAAATGCCCCTTTCCTTTTTGGCCACCATTGCGGAGGAAGAGTCGCACATTCGAAGCAGGAGTATGGAGGTATCCCTCTCTCAACGGCTCAACGGCGGGCTGCCGCTTACGCCGAAACTGCTTGGATACTCCCATGACGCCGACGGCAACCTCGTGGTAAATCCGGAGGAGGCCCCCACGGTCAAGCTGATTTTTTATATGTACCTCTATGGGTATTCGTCTGCGGAAATCGCGGACGCGCTTGAGTCGCTCGGGCGGAAGACCTATCTCGGCAATATCAAGTGGTCGCCTGGCGCCATTATTCAAATCCTCCGCAATGAACGGCATTGCGGCTATGTGCTGACTCGAAAGACCTGTACGCCGAATTTCAGAACGCACCGGTCAGTCAAAAACAGAGGAGACCGGGTTCAGGCGCTTTACAAGAATCATCACGAGGCGATTGTATCTAGAGACGACTTTATTGCCGTTCAGCATCTCATTGACAATGCCAAGTACGGAAACAAGTCTATCCTGCCGGAACTTCGGGTCATAGAATCGGGGTTTCTAAAAGGATTTGTCGTGATCAGCCCCAAGTGGGCGGGGTTTAAAGCCGCTGACTATTATCAAGCCTCATTGAGTGTGTATCGTGAAGAAGAGCTGCAGAATGGATCGGACGAAGAGAACGACCTTGCTGTGGAGGTCTCGGCTGGTGATTTTGATTTGCGGGGATTTGAGGTCTCTCGCTCCGCACTGTTCGATTCGGTTCAAAAGCCGTATGTTATCCTCCAGCAGAAGCAAATCAAGTTTAGCTCTGGATGTGTACGGAAATTTGCCAGAGGTGAACGGGTCGAACTTCTGATCCATCCGCGCCATAGATTGCTTGCCGTACGGGCCGCCCCCAAAGAGAGCAGGCATTTTGTTACCTGGGCCAGGACGAGCGGCGGAAAGCTGTTCGGCAAAGTGATCCCGTGTGCGGCATTTGGCGATACGTTATTCCATTTGTTCCATTGGAGCACCGACTGTAAGTATCAGGTGCCTGGCACATTGATCGAAAGAAGCGGAGAATCCGTCATGCTGTTTCATCTGGCGGATGCGGAAGCCTATATCAAACAAAGTGTGATCGGCGGTACAGAAGAGTACACAGCAGACGTTGAGCCTCTCGCAATGTCCGGGAAAAGAGTCCGCGCAATCCCGGAGGCATGGGCGGATGAATTTGGAAGCCAATATTATTTGCACCGGCTTGAATCCTCTGCGGCTATATCGCAGGATGAAGAAAGCTGGAACCTGCGTATGGAGAGCCAGCTCTATGAAACCGGGCGCAAACTGAATGTAACCAGCTTTGCCGAGCTGAAACGCTATATTCGTCAGGAGCTGAGCCGGGGCGCGGAGGGGGCCGATGGGAATGGGAATAAACAGGCATAACAGAGGAGCAGCATTTCAAATGAAAAATCAAAGGGGGGACATTGCCGGATGGATGGCAACGAGAAGGCAGTTTTAACGCAGATGCTGCAGAGAGTACAAGACGGCAACTCAGATGGGGCCTCCACAATCGTACTCACTGCGGAACCGGAGCATCCTCAGGATCATGAGCCGACGATTCCTGGGGAAGTATTAGAACTCGACGGTAATTTTGATTTTGATGGCTATCAGGTTGTACGGCGTGAGTTTTTTGCTCATACTTACGAGCCCTCTCTGACGTTCAATAATTACAAGGTGTATGTCAATGTCGCATGCCTAAATAGGTTTCCAAATAACAACTTTGTTCAGGTGCTGGTCAACCAGGATAGACGGATCCTGGCGATCCGCCCTTGTATGGAGGAAGAACGGGACGCATTTGCCTGGTGCTCTTCCGGGAGTGGTAAGAGAAGGCCAAAGCAGATCACCTGCAAGTTATTTTTTGCGAAGGTCTTTGCTTTGATGGGGTGGAACCTCGACTACCGCTACAAACTGCTTGGCAAGGTGATCCACGCAAATGGGGAGTACTTGATTGCATTTGATTTGACCGCGACTGAAATCTATCAGCGCATTGCCAAGGACGGAAGCAAACCGAAAACCTCCCGCATCCCGGTATTCCCGGATAACTGGAAAGCCCAGTTCGGACTTCCATTCAAAGAACATCAGAAGTCGCTGCAGATCAACATCTTTGATGGATATGCGGTGTACGGAATCAAAGAAAAGGCCGTGCAGAAAGATGAGCATCCCAGTACTGGGCTTTCCGTTCCAGGAGCGGAGGCGAGTACAGAATATGTGAAGGAGGAACATGGGAATGAGCAATTCTGATACCACCGCCCTTATGACGATAGATTTGAAATGGTCACGGTTTCGTATTCACAAAGCGACGCTGCACAAATTGAAAGATCCCGAGTATATTCAGTTCCTCATAAATCCAGAAGAGATGTTCATTGCCATCCTTGGATCTGACAAGCCATTGACCGGAGGGACAGCAAATAAGGTGCGCTTGGTGGAGAAACGGAAGCGCTATTCAATTGATTTTCACAGCAATCTGCTCCTGGAGGGATTGGTGCGCATCATTGGAACCATTGATCCCGCCTATAGCTACAGATTGAGCGGAGAGGTTGATGAAGACAATCGGATCGCGTACTTCTCACTGCATACTTTAAAGAGGAATGAAAGGAGACCGCCAAAAGATGGAGCGGGGATTTGAACAACTAATGATCGATGAGGAATTTCGAACGCTGATCCGTCCGCTTAGACGGGATGAATACCAGCAGTTGGAGATCAACCTCAGTGTGGATGGCTGCCGGGATCCCATTATCACTTGGAATCATATCATCATTGACGGCCACAACCGGTATGAAATCTGCAACCGCCGTCACATCCCATACGCAGTGACCGAAATGGAATTTGACAGCCGGGAAGATGCGATCATCTGGATCTGCACAAACCAGCTTGGGCGGAGAAATATCACCGAGGAAACTCGGAAATATTTGATTGGGAAACAGTATGAGCTGGAAAAGATGCACGGCAAACAGAAGAATGTCATGGGGTTTAACCGATATAGAAAGCGAGGGCGCCCAGAGCTGCCGGAAACAGAAACCTACCGGCGCACTGCCCAAAAATTGAGCCGGCAATACCATGTGTCCACTGGAGCGGTTCAAAAGTACGCAATATACAGTAAAGCGATTGACACAATCAGCGATGCGGATGCTGAGTTGTCTGACCGCGTACTGAATGGGACCTATAAAATTTCTCATGAGAACCTCGTGGCTCTTTCTAAAATGCCTCCGGAGGAGATCCGTAAAATGTCAGCCAAGCAGCAGAAAGGGCCGGCACGTCAATTTGTCAGCTATAAAGAATCACGAAAGGATTTTATGTCCAAAGAATCACCCGGCAAGGAGAATGGCCGGTATCAGGAAGAACTGCCTGCAATAAAGACAACGCCCGCCTACGATCCGGATGCCGAAATCACAGGGCTAACGCTTACAGTCCCCTCTTGGGTTAGTTCCATTGAGAGAGCCCGGCAGAATTCTAACCTTGCGCACGTCTCGCAAAAGGCCAAGCGCAATTTAGAGGCCGCGCTGCAATCGCTGCAGGATAAGATATCTGAAATGTTATCGGATATCAAGGAGGGGCGGTCATGAAGGATTTCACCAGCTTTGTTCCGGACGTCCACTTTGAATTGATTCCAATCCGAAATCTGGTATCCAATCAAGAATACCAGCGCCCTTTGTCCCAGGCGCAAGTGGAAAGCGCGATTTCCGACTTTGATCTCAACCAGATTAACCCGGTCAAGGTGAGTCGGAGGGATGGGATCAACTATGTTTTTAACGGACAGCATACAATTGAAATCATCGCTGCGGTCTCCGGTTCCCGGGACTGTCCTGTCTGGTGCATGATTTACGACAACCTGGACTACCAGAATGAGGCCGATATTTTTGCCAATCAGATGAAGCACGTGCGCGCACTCCGTCCTTACGAGATCTTCGTGGCAAATATTGAGGCAGGCAATGAGCAGCAGCTCATTATAAAGCGCCTTGTGGAATCGTACTCTCTTACAATAGCACCCTATAAAGGATATGGAATCATCTGCGCGGTCGCAACGCTGGAGCGAATTTATATGAAGTACGGGTATCATGTTTTGGATCGCACTTTGCGTCTCTGTGTAGGCACATGGGAGGGCGATATCGACTCGCTTGGGGCAAATATTTTGAATGCGGTAGCCAGAATGGTGGTCGCCTATGGAGACCAGCTGAGGGACGAAACCTTTAAAGAAAAAGTGGGAGCCTTGTCCATTCGCCAGCTTTCACGAACGGCAAAAGAGCGGGGAGGCGGCTCCCTGAGTTATGCGGAAGCGATGCTCGTCGCTTACAATCGGAAATGCAAATATACCCTGAAGTGGTCCAAGCTCCATATTGATAAGACGACGCAGAGCGTCTTCGATGACGACCGTGAAACGTCCGAAAATGGTGATGAGTAATTATGATAATTCTCCACAAAGAAGTTGCGAACCCTCTTGTACGATTTGCTTGGATGTGAATGACTCGTTTCTGCTACTAAATTCTACTCCTTGCCGAGCAGAGAATGGAAGAGGTAATATCAGCAAAACGGTAAATGAGGAGGGATGCGAACGAATTGGGGGCAATTTTTGAAAACAGACTGGAAACGCCTGAGCTACAGGCCCACAACATTCTTAAAAAAATTGAAAAAAAGCCGTGAAATTTGAAATTTCACGGCTTTTTTGGTGGACTCGAAGGGATTCGAACCCTCGACCTCTCGGATGCGAACCGAACGCTCTCGCAAAGTGGTAAGTTTTCTGCCAACGGACTGCGGTGTATGGTATGCCAAAAATTGATTATACAGCATTTGCAGAAACAAAAATTTGCAATGGCTTTTTCTATCGACTTGTGACGCGGCGTTTTGTTACAAGTGGGCACTGATGTGGGGATAACTTTTTGCTCAAATGGTCTTGCTTAATTTCGTTCAAACGAATATACTAATAATAATTGAGTGTAAGCCCATAAGAGAAACTTTGAGGTGTCACAAGTGAACGGATATATGACAGTGCAAGAAGCTGCTGAAAAATGGGGCGTGACCCCCCGACAAGTTCAAATTTTGTGCAAAGAAAACCGAGTTGCTGGGGCGGCGCGCATGAGTCGGATTTGGATTATTCCAGACAATGCAGAAAAACCGACAACTGATAAAAGAGGACAAGGTAGGGAAAGAAATGATTCTCAAAAGCACCATGTATCAAAAACAGAATATTGATTTATCTTCCGCACCTTGGACGATGCATGAGTTTTTTGCTGGCAGTGGTCTTGTTGCGTATGGTCTAAGAGAAATGTTCTCTCCCGTTTGGGCAAATGATATCAGCGAACAGAAGGCCGCCGTTTATGAGGCTAATTTTGGGCGTGAGCGGTTTGTGCTGGACGACATCAAGAATATCAGGGGGAGCAACTTACCTTTCGCTCACCTCTCCTGGGCCAGTTTTCCTTGTCAGGATTTGTCTCTGGCTGGTTCTATTGGCGGAATCCATGCGTCCCGCAGTGGCTTGGTTTGGGAATGGCTACGGGTACTGGACGAGATGGACGAAAAACCTAAGATTCTATTGTTGGAGAATGTGGCGGGATTGCTGTCTACAAACGGTGGCGACAATTACCGTGTTCTTCATCTGGCGCTCGTAGAGCGAGGATATCGTTGCGGGGCCATCTTGCTGAATGCTTCCCATTTTGTGCCCCAATCCCGACCGAGGGTGTTCATTATTGCTGTACAAGAAGACTGTTCTATTCCAAAGGAATTAGTTGGGGATGAACCATGCTGGCTACACAATAATGCAGCGATACAACTGGGCCACGAACTGCCGGGCTGGGTGTGGTGGTATACAGAAAAACCTCCGCGCCGTGTTGTGTCTCTTAAAGATATTGTGGAGGACAGCGCGCCATTTGATAAAGATGACGTTTTACGGCTGGTTCCCGAGCGGCATCAAGCAAAATTGCGTGCGCACGATGCCGTATACGCCACAGGCTATCGTAGGACGAGAAACGGAACACAGCAGTTGGAGCTGCGTTTTGATGGGATTGCGGGTTGCTTGCGAACGCCAGAAGGCGGGAGTAGTAAGCAGTATCTGGTGGTCAAGAAGAACGGCCAGACTCACGCGCGTCTCTTGACCGTGCGCGAAGCTGCCAGACTGATGGGGGCACCAGACAGTTTTCTACTTCCAGGTAGCTATAACGACGGATATAAAGCGATGGGTGATGCCGTGGCCGCCCCGGTCGCACGGTTTATAGGAGAGCGTTTCCTGACAAAAATTGCGGAGGCTGTATACGATGATTAGTCCTGAAGAACGCCTGAAAGCGTTTCAATCTGAAAACCATATCACCACGAAGGGGCCCCTGTCTTTGGTCGTACAATTTACCCGTATGGTGAAAGATAAGGACTTTCCGCTGAATCCAGATGACTTCCAGACGAGCAGTAAAGGGCAGGTTGCCGGGCTTGGTGGAGCCAATCTGAAAAAGATACTAAAAGAACACGGCATTACCCAACAGTTGTCCTCCGAAGGCGGGAGAACCAGCCGGGGTAGCATGGGCCTGATGATTAAGTACGTGGACTTTTTGAACGAATGGAATGCAGAAGAATCCGTGGATTTTTCCGTGATCGAGGACTTTTGGGCCGAGCAGGTGCGTGAATACTTTAGAAATCAGCCGTTCGTTCTGACTGCAGACACGTCTAAAAATATCGGAGCAAATCTGGATGAACT
>ERZ1643249.3782-NODE-3782-length-13103-cov-19.092351_pt1 | contig 13103 bp, 5 predicted proteins | sample MGYA00579263_ERZ1643249 | MGnify/ENA primary metagenome ERZ1643249 (study PRJEB29033, sample SAMEA4952264) | chicken gut metagenome | biome: Broiler Chicken; feature: Gastrointestinal Tract; material: Caecum | place: Ireland | collected 2018 | study: Broiler...
TAGGTAGATACAAATATAATAAAAAATTAAGTATTGCAGAAAGAACTGTTGGAGAGATTGCTGCAGAAAATGTTATAAATGAAGATGGAGAAATATTAGTTTCTGCAGGAGAAACAATTACAGAAGAAGTTGCACAAAAGATAAAAGACTCTGGTGTAAACATTGTATACATTACAAGAGATGATAAAAAAATAAAAATAATTGGAAATAACACAGTAGATATATCTAAATACTTAGGTATAGATATAGATAAAGAAGTAATAAAAGAAGATGTATATATACCAGCATTAAAAGAATTGTTAGAAAAAGTTGGAGATGCTGATGAAAAAGAACTAAGAAAACAAATAAAATTAAATAGAGAAAAATTAGTTTTAAAATGTGCTACATTAGATGATATAATGGCATCAATAAACTATTTTATGAATTTAAGATTTGGTCTTGGTTCAACAGATGATATTGATCACTTAGGAAACAGACGTGTTAGATGTGTTGGCGAGTTATTACAAAATCAATTTAGAATTGGTCTTGCAAGACTTGAAAGAGTTGTTCGTGAAAGAATGGCTACACAAGACTTAGATGTTGCAACACCTCAAACATTAATAAATATAAAACCAGTTGTAGGATCATTAAGAGAATTCTTTGGAAGCTCTCAATTGTCACAATTTATGGATCAAATTAATCCATTAGCAGAGCTTACACATAAAAGAAGAATTTCTGCATTAGGACCAGGTGGTCTATCAAGAGAAAGAGCTGGATTTGAAGTGCGTGATGTTCATCATACTCACTATGGTAGATTATGTCCTATAGAGTCTCCAGAAGGACCAAATATAGGTCTTATATCTTCACTTTCTACATTTGCAAAAATAAATAGATATGGATTTATTGAAACTCCATATAGAATTGTAGATAAACAAACAGGTGTAGTAACTGATGAAATTAGATATATGACTGCTGACGAAGAAGACAAGTATATAGTAGCTCAAGCAAATGAACCATTAGATAGTGAAAAGAGATTTGTTAATAAAAGAGTTAAAGTAAGATTTAGAGACTTAATTGAAGAAATTGAAAGAGAAAAAGTTGATTTGATGGATGTTTCACCAAAACAATTAGTATCTGTAGCTACAGCAATGATTCCTTTCTTAGAAAGTGATGATGCTCACAGAGCTTTAATGGGTGCAAACATGCAACGTCAAGCAGTACCTTTAATTCAAACAGATAGTCCTATTTGTGGAACAGGAATTGAGTATAAAGCAGCAGTTGATTCTGGTATAGTTATTGTTGCAAAACACGAAGGTGTTGTTTCATACGTTAGTGCAGATAAAATAGTAGTTGATACAAAGACTGGAAAAGATGAATATAACTTAATTAAATATCAAAGATCAAATGCCGGCACTTGTATTATGCAAAAGCCTATTGTAAGAAAGGGAGAAAAAGTTAAAAAAGGAGAAGTTATAGCAGACGGACCTTCTACACAAAATGGTGAAATGGCATTAGGTAAAAACTTGCTTATTGGTTTTATGACTTGGGAAGGTTACAACTATGAGGATGCTATATTAATTTCTGAAGATCTAGTACAAGATGATGTTTTAACTTCTATTCATATCGAAGATTATGACTGTGAAGCAAGAGATACAAAACTTGGACCTGAAGAAATAACAAAAGATATACCAAATGTTGGTAACGCAGCATTAAAAGACTTAGATGAAAACGGTATTATACGTATTGGTGCAGAAGTTGTTCCAGGAGATATACTTGTAGGTAAAGTTACACCAAAAGGTGAAACAGAGCTTACAGCTGAAGAGAAGCTTTTAAGAGCAATATTTGGAGAAAAAGCAAGAGAAGTTAGAGATACATCTTTAAGAGTTCCACATGGTGAAGCTGGTACAGTTGTTGATGTAAAAATATTTACAAGAGATAATTGTGATGAGCTTGCTGCAGGAGTTCATAAAGTTGTAAGAATATATATAGCTCAAAAAAGAAAAATATCTGTTGGAGATAAGATGGCTGGACGTCATGGTAATAAAGGATGTATTTCTCGTATTTTACCAAGAGAAGATATGCCATTCTTACCAGACGGTACACCACTTCAAATATTATTAAATCCTCTAGGTATTCCATCTCGTATGAATGTTGGTCAGGTTTTAGAAGTACATTTAGGATATATAGCTAAATTATATGGATGGAAAATAGCAACACCTGTATTTGATGGTGCTAAAGAAGCTGATATTAGAGAATTATTTGAATCTAAAGGCTTAGATCCAGATGGAAAATTTGTTGTTCGTGATGGTAGAACTGGTGAACCTTTTGATAAAAAAGTTACAGTTGGATACATGTATATGCTTAAACTATATCATATGGTTGAAGATAAAATACATGCTCGTTCAATTGGACCATACTCTTTAGTTACACAACAACCTCTAGGTGGTAAAGCACAATTTGGTGGACAGAGATTTGGTGAAATGGAAGTTTGGGCACTTGAAGCTTATGGTGCATCTTACATACTACAAGAAATTCTTACAGTTAAATCAGATGATATTGTAGGACGTTTAAAAACTTATGAAGCTATTGTAAAAGGTGAAAGCATTCCAAAACCAGGAATACCAGAATCATTTAGAGTATTAACAAAAGAGTTACAAAGTTTAGCTTTAGATATTAAATTATATAAGCAAGATGAGCAAATAGAAATGAAAGAATCTGTAGAAGATGATAACGATTCAATAGTTCCAAATTTAGAAGATACAACTAGTCTTGTAACTGAAGAAGATTTTAGAGGTATGTCAGTAGAAGAAAACGGAGAACTTACAAATGAAGAATTAGATACTGGAGCTTCTGACGATGAATCAGATAGTTATTCAGATGAAGATTAATAATAATTAGGTGTAAGGGGGATAAAAAAATGCAAGATATGGATAATTTTGATAGAATAAGTATAGGTCTTGCCTCTCCAGATAAAATTAGAGAATGGTCTAAAGGAGAAGTAAAAAAACCAGAAACTATCAACTATAGAACACTTAAGCCAGAAAGAGACGGACTATTTTGTGAAAAAATATTTGGACCTACAAAAGACTGGGAATGTTACTGTGGAAAATATAAAAAAGTAAGATATAAAGGAATAATTTGTGACAGATGTGGTGTTGAAGTTACAAAGAAAAAGGTAAGACGTGAGAGAATGGGTCATATTGAGCTTGCCTGTCCTGTATCTCATATTTGGTTTTTCAAAGGAATTCCAGGAAGAATGAGCACAATCCTTGATATATCACCAAAAGCATTAGAAAAAGTATTATATTATGCTTCATATATTGTTCTTGATTCAAAAGATACTGGATTTAAAGCTTGTGATATATTAAGTGAAAAAGAATATAGAGAAGCTCTTGAAAAATATGGACCAGACTCAATAAGAGTAGGCATGGGAGCAGAAGCTATAAAAGAATTACTTTCAAAAATTGATCTTAAAAAATTAGAAAAAGAATTAAGAAAAGAACTTGAAAAAACAAACGGTGCAAAAAGACAAAAAATAATTAAAAGATTAGATACAGTAGAAGCATTTATTACATCTGGTAATAGACCAGAGTGGATGATACTTGAAGCTTTACCAGTTATCCCACCAGATTTAAGACCTATGGTACAACTTGATGGTGGTAGATTTGCTACATCTGATTTAAATGATTTATATAGAAGAGTAATAAATAGAAATAATAGATTAAAAAGACTACTAGAATTAGAAGCTCCAGATATAATTGTAAGAAATGAAAAAAGAATGTTACAAGAAGCTGTTGATGCTCTAATAGATAATGGTAGACGTGGTAGACCTTTAACAGGTGCAGGTGGAAGAGCATTAAAATCTCTATCTGATTTGTTAAAAGGAAAACAAGGTAGATTTAGACAAAACTTACTAGGTAAAAGAGTTGACTATTCTGGACGTTCAGTTATTGTTGTTGGACCAGAACTTAAAATATATCAATGTGGATTACCTAGAGAAATGGCTTTAGAGCTATTTAAACCTTTTGTAATGAAAGAATTGGTTGCAAGAGGAATTGCTACAAATATTAAAAATGCAAAAACTCAAGTTGAAAGAATGAACGTTGAAGTATGGGATGTATTAGAAGATGTTATAAAAGATAGACCTGTTATGTTAAACCGTGCTCCTACTCTTCATAGACTTGGTATACAAGCATTTGAGCCTGTACTTGTTGAAGGAAGAGCAATAAAATTACATCCATTAGTTTGTACTGCATTTAACGCAGACTTTGACGGTGACCAGATGGCTGTTCACGTTCCTCTATCACCTGAAGCAGTTGCAGAGGCAAAATTATTGATGCTTGCTTCTAACAACTTGTTAAAATTACAAGATGGTAAGCCTGTTGCTGTTCCATCACAGGATATGATTTTAGGAAGTTATTATTTGACTGTAGATGTTGATGGTGAGCGTGGAGAAGGAAAAGTATTTTCTAATGAAGATGAAGTACTTATGGCTTATGATCAAGGAATACTTGAAATTCATTCTGCAATAAAAGTTAGAGTAACAAGAAATGTTGACGGAGAAGAATTAACTGGTATAATTGATGCAACACCAGGTAGAATTATATTTAACAGTTTCATACCTCAAGATTTAGGATTTGTTGATAGAACAATACCAGAAAACAAATTAAAATTAGAAATAGACTTTCCAGTAAGAAAGAAAGAACTTGGAGTTATAATAGATAAATGTATATCTAAACATGGTATTACTGCTACATCAGTAGTACTTGATAATATTAAAGCAAATGGTTACAAATACTCAACTAAAGCAGCTGTAACAGTTTCCGTTGCGGATATAGAAGTACCTGAATCTAAAGTTCAGATATTAGCTGATGCTGATGCTAAGGTTGAAGCTATTCGTAAAAACTATAAGCGTGGTCTTATAACTGATGAAGAAAGATATAATGAAACTATCAAAGTATGGTCAAAAGCTACAGATGATATTCAAGCTGCAGTTATGAGTAACCCAAACAAATTAAATCCAATCCAAATGATGGCATATACTGGTGCAAGAGGTAATCCAACTCAGATTAGACAATTATCTGGTATGCGTGGACTTATGGCCGATACTGAAGGTAAAACTGTTGAAATACCTATCAAGTCTTGTTTTAAAGATGGTCTTGATGTTTTGGAATTCTTTATTTCATCACATGGTGCTAGAAAAGGTCTTGCTGATACAGCTTTAAGAACTGCTGACTCTGGATATTTAACAAGAAGACTTGTTGATGTTAACCAAGATGTTATTGTTATGGAAGACGATTGTGGAACTCACAATGGTATGATTGTTGAGACAATTAAAGAGTCAGGAGAAGCAATAGAAAAATTAGAAGAGAGAATAGAAGGAAGATATTTAGCTCAAGATATATTAGATGAAAATGGAGATATAATTGTTCCAAATGGCACATATGTTACAGATAAGATTGCTAAGATTATAATTGATACAGGAATAGAAAAAGTAAAAATTAGATCAGCACTTACATGTGAATCTGAAAGAGGTGTTTGTGCTAAATGTTATGGTAAAAACTTAGCAACAGGGGAGCCTATTTCTGTCGGTGAAGCAATAGGAATTATAGCTGCACAATCTATAGGTGAGCCAGGTACTCAATTAACAATGAGAACATTCCACTCTGGTGGTGTCGCTGGAGGAGATATAACTCAAGGTCTTCCTAGAGTAGAAGAATTATTTGAAGCTAGAAAGCCTAAGGGTGTTGCTATAGTTTCTGAAATTGACGGTACTGTATCAATAGGAACACATGGAAATAACAAGGAAGTAACAGTTGTTGGTGATGAAAAAACTGCTGAAAAATACTTAATTCCATATGGTGCAAGACTTGCAGTCGTAGATGGACAAAAAATTGAAGCAGGAGACAGATTAACAGAAGGTTCACTAGATCCACATGATATTATCCGTATAAAAGGTGAAGTTGCTGTTCAAAACTACTTAATAGAAGAAGTTCAAAAAGTATATAGAACACAAGGTGTTAACATAGATGATAAACATATTGAAATTGTTGCTCGTCAAATGTTAAGAAAAGTATATGTAGAAGAAGAAGGAGATACTGATTTAATTGCTGATTCTACAATTGATATGGTTGAATTTAATAGAGCAAATAAAGATGCAATAGCTGCTGGCAAGAAACCTGCAAAAGGAAGAAAAGTTTTACTTGGTATTACTAAAGTTGCTTTACTTACAGATTCTTTCTTATCTGCTGCATCATTCCAAGAAACAGCAAGGGTATTAACTGATGCTGCAATAAAAGGAAAAGTAGATAAATTACAAGGATTAAAAGAGAATGTTATAATAGGACGTTTAATTCCAGCAGGAACAGGTATAGTAAATTCTAATGATATTGAGATTGTTACAGAAGAAGAGTTAAACAAAAAGAATTCTCCTAATGTTGATGATGAAATTATAAAAAAGACAATAATTAGTGATATGAGTAACGATATTGTTACTCCTGCTGCAAATAATGTAGTAGAATAGCAAAAATAAAAATAGATACATTTTTAGATGTATCTATTTTTATGCTTATTTTATTGAAAAAATAATATATTTATAATAAAATAATATAAAATAGAGAGGAAAGCTTATGAAAAAGACAATAAGATCATTTTGTAATTTTTTTGTAACCATAGTTGCTGTAATAGTAGTGTTATATATATCTTTTTTTACTGATATTCCAAGTAAAACAGGCAATACAATTAGATTAAAAATTGAAGAAGCTAAAACTGAATATGAGCAATATAATGAATCATTTGAAATAAATGAATTAACTATAAATATGAATAGTTATTATTATGATAAGCTTACAGATTCACAAAAGAAAATATATGAGTCTATAGCTAATGCTGTCAAAAATTTTCAAAGTGAGTTTGCTATAAGAGACTATAATGCAAATAGCAAAGAAGAATTTGCAAATGAAGTCTCTATTGCTATTGCAGCTTTTATAAATGATCATCCAGAGGTTTTTTATTTGCAATCACAGTATTCAACTTATACATTAACTGGATTTGATGGAAATATAGGTTATATAAAACTTAATTATACAGAATCAACTATTGAAGAAGTTAATACAAAAATAGATATGATAAAGCAAAAAATACAGGAATATATATCTGGTACAGAAAATTTATCTGATTATGAAAAAGAATTATATATTCATGATAAATTAGCACAAAATGTAACATATTCTGATTTAGAAGATTTACCAAGAGCATATCATACAGCAGAAGGACCTTTTTTAGAAAATATAGGTGTATGTGATGGATTTACTAAAACGTTACAAATTTTATATGATCAGGTTGGAATAGATAGCATTATTGTTCTTGGAGTGTTAGATGGTAACCCTCATGCGTGGAACTTGGTTAATATAGATGGAGATTGGTATCATGTTGATCTTACTTCGTCTAGATCTATTGTGGAAGAAACAGGAATAATAACACATGCTTATTTTAATTTATCTGATGAGCGTATGCTAAAAAATGCTTCATTTGACAATCCTGAACTTTTGCCTAAAGCTAATACTTTAGATTATAATTATTATATATACAATGATTATGTAGTATATTCAAATGATAGTATAAACAGTAAATTATCTAATATATATAAAGATTTTGAAAATAAAAATTATATTGAATTTTATCTTGAAGGTAATGTGGGTGAGACTATATCATCTATACTTGTGGCTTTAAGAAGAATAGATAATAGCTTTTTAAATGGTTCAAAAATGTATTATTATAATATAGAAAATGCAATAATAATACCAAAGAATTAGTTGAATTAATTTTTTATATAATATATAATAATTATGTATAATATACTAAGGAGAAATGATAGTATGAATAATTTTAAGGAAAGTTTATTAGATTTTAGAGACGATACATTAGATTTTATAGACGATCATAGAAAGTCCTTAATAATTATTAGTATTATAGCTATTGTACTACTTATAGCGCTAATGATTATTTTTATACTGTTTCAACCTGTAAAAATTACTATATCTAATGTAGATCAGGAACTTGGAGATATAATCGCAACTAAAGCCAAAACTTTAGAGTTAAAAGCTACTGCTCAAAAAAATAATGAAGTTTTAGAGAGTGATTTTGAATGGGAAGTTAGTGCAGGAAATCTAGAGTATAATGAAGATGGAACAGTTTTATGGGAGCTTCCTACAGATGAAGGAACATATTCTATTACTGCTAAGAATAGTGAAGCAAGCGGAATAAAGTATGTAACTGTTTTAGGAAATGAATTATCTAATTTATATAAATCTAGTAACTATCAAATATTAGTCCAAGATACTGATGGAGACGGACTTACAGACTTATATGAAGGATCAAATAGTAGAACAAGTCAAACAAGTGTTGATACTGATAATGATGGATTATATGATGGTGATGAAATAATCTTTGGATTGGATCCTTTAAAAGAAGATAGTAAAGGTGATGGGGTAAAAGATGGTGAAAGAAGACTTGAGCATGTATTTAAATCAGATAATGTTACTATGAACATGACTGGAAAAGGGAATTTTACTCAAACTTCAGTAGATAAATATTCAACTGAAACTTTAGATAATGTTTCAGCTGTTGTTGATGGTGTGTATTCATTTTATACAGAAGTAGAATTAGAAAGTACACAAATAACTATAGCATATGATAAAAATACTGTTTCTAGTAAAGGGATAACTCCTAGTAATTTAGCTGTATATTCTTTAAATGATGATGAAAATACATTTGAAAAAATAAGAACAACAGTAAATGAAGCAGATGGTACAGTGACTTTTTCTGTAGATACACTTGGTAAATATTTTATAGCTGATAGTTCAAAATTAACATCAAATTTAGCGACTGAGCTTGTATTTGTAATAGATAATTCAGGATCGATGTATCCAGCATCTGAAGTTGCAAATAGTGAAGAAAATGATGTTGATTTTAAAAGAGTAGATGCAGTTAACGATTTGATAGATAAATTACAAGGTAATTATAGATTTGGAGCTGGTAAATTTACTTTTGAATATGATGAATTGATAAAGTTATCTTCAGATAAAGTAGCAGTAAAAAATAGAGTAAACAGTATAAAAACAGAACCTGAGACATTTTCAGGTACTTATATAGGTGCTGCATTGCAAGGTGGACTTTCACAATTTGCAGATAATGCTCAAATAAATAGAAGATATATTATTTTATTGTCCGACGGATCAGATACAAGTAATGTATCAGGATATGATAATAAGCTTTTGGAAAGTCAAATTGAAGTTGCAAAAAGCAAAGGAGTAAAAATATATACTGTAGGTTTAGGTAGTGTTATTGATGAAGAAAATTTGCAAGAAATAGCAACTCAAACTGATGGAAAATATTATTTTGCAGCCACTGCAGAAGATTTAGATATTATATTTGATGCAATAGCTGTTGATTTGAATTATAATCTATATGATTCAGATAATGACGGGGCAGATGATTCTGTGGTTCTTGCAGATTCAGGATTTTTAGTAGGAAGAGATGGATTTTCATTTTCTAATTTTTCAAATACTCAGGTAAACTATGGGTATGGATATGGCATGGTATTATATGCAAAGATGTTTTTTGAAAATGATTTGCCAAATGCCTTGGAAGCAAAATCTATTACAACAAATGATGGAACAGTAATAAGTGCGCCAGCTGCTAGACCAACTAGTATAAGCACTAAGCAAAACGATACATTAAGAACATACACACCAGTATCATTAACTGTTCTAGCACAAATGCCGGCAGACTTTTGGAGTTCTTCGGTAAGTAGAGGATTATTAAGTATAAGTGCGGCACAAAAGCAAGAATTACTTTCATTAGGATTTAGCACATATTCAGTTCCTTATGAAGGAGAAAATGCAGGATTTAATAGTTACGAATCAATAATTTTTGATATGAGTAATTATTTATTACCGGAAGACGAACAAGAAGATCTAGGACTTGATCAATCTGATGTAGAACTTTTAAAAACACTTGCAAGACTTGATATAACAAAATATAGAGATGAAAAATTCTATTTTTATGATAATAACGACACAGCTTTTTCACAGTTAAAGGATAATTTAGAGGCAGGTACACCAGTTATGATAAGAATAAATGATGACTATACAGTGCTCGCTGTAAAGTTACTTGCAGATTCTAAAAATATGAATAAATATAAAATAGAAGTATATGATCCAAATTATGCAGGTATACCAAAATATATTGATGTGGAAAGATTTAAATTTTCTGATATAGCTGAGATATCTAATGTTATAACAGATGAATATGAATATAAATTTAGTTATCAAGGTAATAGTGTTGGAATTTGTTTAAGTATACCAAATGTAATAGAAAATGTGTAGTTTAAATAGAAGTCTAAGTTAAAAAAACTTAGGCTTTTTTATGCAAAAAAATTATGTAACATTTTTATAAATCATTGACTTTTATTTTCAATTTTAGTATAATATTAGACGTACTGGTGTACATATATTAATAAATAAAGAAAGAGGGGTGAATTTAAGTGCCTACATTTAATCAGTTAGTTAGAAAAGGAAGAGAGAATAAAACAACTAAATCAAAATCACCAGCTTTACAAAGAGGATACAACTCAAGAAAGAAAGCTGCAACAAATCAATCATCTCCACAAAAAAGAGGTGTTTGTACAGTTGTTAAAACTCAAACTCCAAAAAAACCAAACTCTGCATTGCGTAAAGTAGCCAGAGTAAGACTAACAAATACAATGGAAGTAACAGCATATATTCCTGGAATCGGACATAACCTTCAAGAGCACAGTGTTGTTTTAATCAGAGGTGGAAGAGTAAAAGACTTACCAGGTGTACGTTATCACATTGTTAGAGGTGTACTTGATACTGCAGGTGTTGCAAATCGTGTACAAGCAAAATCAAAATATGGTGCAAAAAAAGCAAAGAAAAAATAATAATTAAGTTAGGCGCTTAAGTTTAAAATATTAAACCTAGCACTTACAAGAATTAAATATTTTTGAGTACCTATGAATTTTTATGAAATTCAAAATTTTTATAAGGAGGGAAGAACAGTGGCAAGAAAAGGACATATTGCTAAAAGAGAAGTAATGCCAGATCCAAAATATAACTCTAAAGTAGTTTCAAAACTAATCAATAAAGTTATGTGGGATGGTAAAAAAGTTACAGCTCAAAAGATAGTATATGGTGCTTTTGATATAGTTGCTTCAAAAACAGGAAGAGAAGCTTTAGATGCATTTCAACAAGCTTTAGATAATGTAACACCAGCTTTAGAGGTTAAAGCTAGACGTGTTGGTGGAGCTACATACCAAGTACCAATGGAAATAAGAGCTGATAGAAAGCAAACTCTTGCAATAAGATGGTTAGTTGAATATGCTAGAAAAAGAAATGAACATAGCATGGAAGAAAAACTAGCAGGAGAAATTATGGACGCTATAAACAGTCAAGGTGCTGCTTTCAAAAAGAAAGAAGACACTCACAAAATGGCTGAAGCAAATAAAGCATTTGCACACTACAGATGGTAGTATTATAATTAATAGAAGGGGGGATAAAATTTCATGTCTGGAAGAGAGTATCCTCTTGAGAGGACAAGAAATATCGGTATCATGGCTCACATTGATGCTGGTAAAACAACAACAACAGAAAGAATACTATTTTATACTGGTAAAACACATAAAATAGGTGAAGTACATGATGGTGCAGCTACAATGGACTGGATGGCTCAAGAACAAGAAAGAGGTATAACAATCACATCTGCTGCTACTACATGTTTTTGGAGAAATAATAGAATAAACATTATAGATACTCCAGGACACGTTGACTTTACAATAGAAGTTCAAAGATCTCTTAGAGTATTAGATGGTGCAGTTACAGTTTTAGCTGCAAAGGGTGGTGTTCAACCACAAACAGAAACTGTTTGGAGACAAGCAGATAAATATAGTGTACCAAGAATGGTATATGTAAATAAAATGGATGTTACAGGGGCAGATTTTATGCTTTGTGTACATCAATTAAGAGATAGACTAAAAGCTAATGCAATTCCTATAGCTTTACCTATTGGTAAAGAAGATGATTTTAGAGGAATAGTAGATTTAGTAAAAATGCAAGCATACGTGCATTATGATGAACTAGGTCAAGATGTTAGAACAGAAGCTATACCAGAGGACATGAAAGCTGATGCTGAAAAATATAGAACTGAGCTAATTGAACACTTAGCTGATGTTGATGACAATTTAATGGAAAAATATTTAAATGGTGAAGAATTCACTGTTGAAGAAATAAAAGCAGCAATTAGAAAATCTACAATTGCAAACACTTTAGTTCCAGTTACATGCGGAAGCTCATATAAAAATAAAGGTGTTCAAGAGTTATTAGATGATATTGTAGATTATATGCCTGCTCCTACAGATATTCCACATATAAGAGGAGTATTAGAAGATGGAACAGAAGCTGAAAGAAAATCATCAGATGATGAACCTTTTGCAGCATTAGCATTTAAAATAATGACAGATCCATATGTTGGAAAATTAACATTCTTTAGAGTTTATTCAGGAACTTTAGAAAAAGGATCATATGTATTAAATGCTAACAAAGGTAAAAAAGAAAGAATAGGAAGACTTATTCAAATGCATGCTAACTCAAGACAAGATATAGATAAAGTATATGCTGGAGATATTGCATGCGCAGTTGGTTTAAAAGATGTTTCAACTGGTGACTCATTAACAGATGAGCAACACCCAATAATTCTAGAATCTATAGAATTCCCAGAGCCAGTTATTGATGTATCTATTGAGCCAAAAACTAAAGCAGATCAAGAAAAAATGGCTATTGCTTTACAAAAATTAGCAGAAGAAGATCCTTCATTTAAAACATATACAAACCAAGAAACTGGACAAACAATTATTGCTGGTATGGGTGAGTTACACTTAGACATAATTGTTGATAGAATGAAGAGAGAATTCCATGTTGATGCTAATGTTGGTAAACCACAAGTTGCATATAAAGAAACTATTAGAAAACCTGTTAAGGTTGAAGGCAAATTCATAAGACAATCTGGTGGTAAAGGTCAATACGGACATGTATGGCTAGAAGTTGAAC
>ERZ1643249.3783-NODE-3783-length-13100-cov-16.328938_pt1 | contig 13100 bp, 13 predicted proteins | sample MGYA00579263_ERZ1643249 | MGnify/ENA primary metagenome ERZ1643249 (study PRJEB29033, sample SAMEA4952264) | chicken gut metagenome | biome: Broiler Chicken; feature: Gastrointestinal Tract; material: Caecum | place: Ireland | collected 2018 | study: Broiler...
AAAACTTAAAAGATGGATTCTATGTTTACTCTCCTCCATCTAAATTCAAATCAGTTGATGCTCTTATAAAATATGTTACCAGATATGTTTCACGCCCTTTATTGTAATAGATGTGGTAAATTTAAAACTGTATCAAAATATTGACTAAATCACGAGTAATTTTTAATTAATTAAAATGGGTACAGGATAATTGCGCCCTTTTTTCTGGATTTAATATTTTCTCTTGAAATCGAACTTTCCTTATAAATGAAAAAGATTGAGTAATTACCCAACTTTTTTCTCTAATATTTTCGCTCTCACATGAGCTTCCTTTATTTCACTACTCTTCCAAGTGTCATCAAATGGTCTTGTATAAAACAAACTATTTTTATAATACATTATCATATCTTTATACCATTTTAAAATTTCTTTACTTGATACATTTTTAGTATACCCTAACATATCTTCACTTAAATATGTATCATGCGTTTCTACATATTTTACCATCATATCTTTATTACTTCCATCATAATTTCCAAGTATATGCATATATTTAGAATATTCGTCGATAATTTTTTTATCTTCTTCGAAAATCACTTCTCCATATAAAAACATCCCATATTTTTTTAACCTATATATTAAGTTTGGCCAAAAGTCATATCCTTCACTAGGAAGTCCAATCGATTTAGCAGCATCAAATCTAAATCCTGTAATACCACAGTCAATTAATTCATTTAAAAAATTTACAATCATATCTTCAACATCTTTGTTATAAACATTAAGTCCTGGTAAATCAATACAATTATGAATTACATCTTGTCGATTTTTCCAATTACTAACACTTATCTTGTTTTTCCAATAATTAGGATTATTCCTTAACCTTTCATTTACTTTCATATGGGGTTTAAAATTGTCCTTAGGATCTGCTCCCATATGATTAATTACTGCATCAGCATATACCATAAGTCCTATCTCATTACACTTTCTACATAAATTTATTAAGTCTTCTTTTGTGCCAAACACATTCCCTATTTTAAAATCTACTGGTTGATATGACATCCACCATTCTTTTATTCCATCTTCCTTTAATGGTTGGATTGGATTTATTTGAACCGCATCAAACCCCTGTTCATGAATAAGCTTATAATTTTTTGCAATATCTTCTAGTTTCCAATTAAAGCAACTAATTATTCTCATACTACTTCACTACTCCTATAATATAAATATAACAAATTTTAAAGGTTGCTACAAGAAAAAATTAGTAAATTATTAATATCTTTTTCTATACCATGTATTATAAGTATGCTTATAAATTCTATCTATAATATAGTGGATCAAATATTTATAGGGCAAGGGGTTGGATATTTGGGAAATGCTGCTACTAATATAATATTTCCTCTTGTTATAATTTGTACAGCGATATCTTTAATTATTGGGAATGGTTGTGCTGCTGAACTTAGTTTAAGATTAGGAGAAGGGAAAAAAGAAGAAGCCAAAAAATCAGTAGGTACTTCTATTAGTGTTTTAATACTTGTATCTATCATATTTAGCCTTATTGCCTATCTTGCATTGCCTACTTTGGTAAATTGGTTTGGATGCACTGATAACGTATATCCTTATGCTATTGCGTATGGTAAAATAATTGTCTTAGGTGCGCCATTTATGATTATTTATAGTGGACTTGCTGCTATTATAAGAGCAGATGGAGCTCCAAAATATTCAATGGCTTGTTTAGTAGTTGGAGCTATATTAAATATTATTCTTGACTATATATTTATTATGATATTTGATATGGGAGTTGAAGGTGGTGCTTTAGCCACTATAATTGGGCAAATAATTTCTTGTATTATAGCTCTTGTATATATTCCTAGAATGAAGAGTTTTAAATTAAGTAAAAAAGATTTAATACCAAGCAAATCTATCTTTAAAACTTTAGGATTTGGTACATCTAGTTTTATTACCCAAATGACCATTTTAGTGCTATTTATATTTATGAATAATATTATGACTAAGTATGGAGTAAATACTGAGTATGGAGCAGATATTCCATTATCCGTATATGGTGTAATATCTAAAATAACTGGATTATATGTATCATCAGTATTAGGGGTAGCTATTGGAGCTCAACCAATAATTGGATATAATTATGGAGCAGGTAAATATAATCGTGTAAGAGAAACATTAAAAGAAGTATTAATTGTTAATTTCATAATTGGTTTTATATTTAATATGTTATTTTTAATTTTCCCTAGACAAATAGTAAGTATATTTGGTAGTTCTGATAATGAATTATATCTAAAATTTGCTACTGACTTTTGTCGTATATTCTTACTTGTAAGTATGTTAAATGCATTAGAGATGACTTCTAGTGTGGTTATTCAATCATTTGGTAATGTTAAAAAAGCTACTGCAACTTCTTTTATAAGACAAATAATTTTATTTGTTCCAATTGCTTTAATATTAACTAATATAATGGGATTATATGGAGCAATATATGCAGGTCCAATTGCAGATACAATATGTTTTATAATAGTCATATTTATATTTACTTCAGAATATAAAAAGATAAAATCAAAAGAAGTAGTAGAAGAAAATATTATTATCGAAAATAGTAATAAAAAGAAAGCTAATAATAATTTAATTATAACTATTAATAGAGAATATGGTTCTGGTGGTAGATATGTTGCTAAATTATTAGCAGACTCTCTTAATGCTAACTTCTATGATAAGGAAATTATTGTAATGGCTGCTAAAAAGACTGGTCTATCTGAAAATTACATTAATGAAAATGAACAAAAAATTACTAATATAGGAAACATTTATTATAATAATGATAATGAACTATTTATAGCAGAAAGTAAAGTTATTAAAGAATTAGCTAAAAATACTCCTTGTGTTATTGTAGGTAGATGTGCTAATTATGTATTAAAAGATTATAAAAACATTATAAATATATTCTTATATAGTAGCGATGAAGATAAAATAAATAGATGTGTTAAATATTATGGTATTAAGAAAAAAGATGCATTAAAAGAAATTAATAAAATAAATAATGCTAGAGAAAAGCATTATAAGCATTACACAAACGGTGAGTGGAGAAATCTAAAAAATTACGATTACTCTTTTAACGTTGATAAATTAGGTGTAGAACAAACTGCTAATTTAATTAAAGATATAATTGTAAACATACAAAAATAGTATTAGTATAAACTAGTACTATTTTCTTTTAAAGTTTATTACAGAGCCAAAAGCAAGATTTTCATATATATATTTATTTAAATCGCGTTTTGTATATTTACCGGTTAAAACATTTATAATAATTGGTTTTAATTTATAATAAATCTTTAAATCTGGGAATGAAAATTCATCTACTTTTAACTTACTAATATAATTTAATATAGATTCATACATTCCATGAGATATATCATCATATTTAAATATTTTATCATTTATTCTAAGTTCATTGCCGATAAAATATAATAAAGTTTTTTCATCTAAAGTTGTATAGTGGGCTTCTTCTTTCATGTAAATATGAACTACTTCTAGAAGGAATTTATATCTCCCATTTTCTACTTTTTTATTATATTCATCCCAATTTTTTTCAATAATTTTTAAATTTTCTTTAGTATCAGTTAATAATTTTATATTAGATAAAACATAGGAAGATAGAAGTTCATCAAATACTTCTAAATAATCTAATAAGTATTTAGTTATCCCTATTTTTTCAAAACTTTCATATTTAGCAAAACGACTATGGAGATGTTCTTCAAACTTACAAAGATTACATCCTAAAATATTTTCTATACTTTGTTTGGCAATATAATTTAATATTATTTCTCTACTTCCATATTTTTTATGTAAGAAATAAAATCCTTTGCCTAAGAATTCTTTTAATTCAGGACTTTTTAGAACGTTTCGCTCTGCAGTTATTGATGCCGAAATAATTTCCATATCTAAATAATTATCAACTTGACTTTTATACATTAAGTATAGACTACCATTTTTATCTAAATACTGACATAATATTATTAATAATTCTATATTATTTAATTTGTTTTTTGAATTATTTAAATAGGTTTCAGAAACCTTTACTATAAAGTCTACATATTTATTAAAATTCATAACAACTGCTTTTACAAATTCATAATTTTTCTTTACCCGATTAGAACATAAATTATAGAAATTTTTATCTTTAGATAATAATAATACTTCTTTCATAAATTCGCTATTATTTTCTAATTTCCCAATGCTATATCCTTTACCTAAATCATTTCCAAATATATAATTTACTATAACTTCTCTACTATATTTAGTCATACTACCACCCTATTATTGCAATTACATTGATATTGTATCAAAAATCTAGCAAAATGTCAGTATTTATTTATTTTCTTTTTATCAAATCTTAAATTTAAAAACTTATTTCCGTTTTACACTGTTTTTTCGGAAATAAGTCTTACAAATCAAATAATTAAGCGAAAAGCGGAATTTAGTCTGAAAATTCAAAACTATATATCAAGTTTATTATTTATCAATTTCCAATTTAGTTCCCATAAAGCATTTCTATTACTATCCCATTTAAGTTTCGCTTTTGCCTCTTCAAACGATAACCATTCCATTTTTGTATGTTCATGTGATAATGTTATAATCTCATTTGTTGCATCAATTCCAAAGCAATGTTCATATATTAAATAAACTTTTTCTCCCCATAAAAAATCTTTAGTTACATTAACAACTGGCATTGTACATATAGATTTTAATTCAACAACTGGTGCATCATAACTTATTCCTGCTTCTTCATTAGCTTCCCTCTTGCATGCTTCTAAAAAAGTTTCCCCTTCTTCTACTCCACCAGCTATCCCTTGCCATCTTTCCGTCTTTCCCCCTCTACAAAAAATTCCATATAAATAATTTCCGTTGTCATCTTTTTTATACGGAAAAGCTAATATTTGATGTGGCTGTCTCATAAAAGGCCTCCTTTACGATACTATTATACTATTTTAATAAGATAATCTCAACAAAAAGAATTTCTTTTAAATTTCTTAAATAACACAAATATCCCTCTCTCATAATTTCTTCTAATTTTGTACCATCATTTTTATAAATAAATTCTATATTTAATTTTCTTTTTTTACCGTTTTTATCAATTCTTTTTATAGATTGGCCACCTCTATAAAAAGTATTCAAATAAAAAAGAAATAATGAATGTCACTGTTAGACATTTTATTTCCTTTATCTTATCAAAAAATATATTTTATTATAATAATTATTTATTTATAGAATAACCTAATTTTGTTAATTCTAAAATAGCAATTTCAGATAAATTATCTTTTTTTAAATCTTTAATATCATAAAATTTTGCACCTTTTGAATCATTGTTTATATTATCTATTTTTTTATTTTCTTCTATGTTACCTTCATAATCATAAATTTTATAAAATATTCCTAGATGATGAACTTTTAACAATATATTTTCTTTTTCATATAACCATTCAAAAAATACTGAGTCAGCATCAAATAATTCATATTTTGTTGTTTTAACTCCCACTTCCTCTTTTAATTCTCTCTTTAACGCTTCTTCAGGTTTTTCTCCAAATTCAATAGTACCTCCAGGAAGATCTAACTTATTATTATAAGGTCCTCCATTTTTTCTAATAAGCAATATCTTATTATTAATTATTACTAGCCCATAAGCTCCTAATTGTTTAAATTCTTTCACTTTTTCACTCCTAACTTTTTTAATATTATAACATAAGGCTGACTATGTCCACAACCTAACAAGAAAAAAACAAAAAAAGCAAACCTCCACTTGAAATAGTTTGCCAAATCAGTATAATAACTGTTACGTGATCTAAGTCACAATCTAATCAAACGGTCTATGCCGTAATGTAGTCTATGCTACCAATATCGGAACCTCGAGATAAACTTTTGTTCCATGTTTACAATATGCATAACTACTCAAGGAGGTTTGCAATGAATATAATAGAACAAAATAAAGAAAAAATCAATGGTATTTTAGAAACTTTTGATAGAATGATAATAAACGGATATTTACTAAACTTATGTAATTATAGACATTTTCTATATTACTTAATACAAAACAATATTCAATTAAAAGATTTTGATAAATTTGCTTTAGAACAAACAAATGAATTATGTAATCACATTGATAATTATATCAATGAAAATAACATTCAAACAATTTATCTTAATTCTGGTAAGATTGATAAAAATGAAATTGTTATGTGTGAATTAGATAAAAATCCTACTAAAACTGGTTTAATATCTGTGTTATCGGCAGTCGAAATATGTAATACTATGACCGTTAAACCAAATCATGAATCTCAAAAATTAGAAGTTACATCTAGACCTACTAAATGTAAACATTATTATTTTTATTTTAATGATAAAGAATTTGGTTTAATGTATTTAAAAATACAAACTTGGTTTCCTTATAATGTTCAAATTTATATTAATGGACGTGAATATTTATCTAAGTTACTTGATAAAAATAATATAAAATATGAGATGTATAACAATTCATTTTCATATATTGAAGATTTTTCAAAAGCTCAAGAACTTGCAGATAATATTCTTAACAAGAAGATTTCTGATTCCTTTGATGGATTAATTAAGCAAATAAATATACACTTACCTAAAATAGAAAAAATATTTAGTCATTCTTACTATTGGTGTATTGATCAATGCGAGTTTGCAACCGACATTAATTTTAAGAGTCGTGATGACTTAAGTTTATTTTATAAGACACTGGTTGAAACTGCATATTTCACTTTTAGTTCTGAAGATATTTATTCTTTCTTTGGTAGAAATGTATCTAGAATTCATAAATTTTCTAAAGGAGAAATTGTTTCTGATTTAAGAAACAGGTATCAAGGTTACCGAATAAAGTTTAAAATTAATAATAATCAAATAAAAATGTATGATAAAGGAAACAATTTAAGAATTGAAGTTACTATTAATAACCCAAAAGATTTTAAAGTCCTTAAAGAAAAAGAAAAAATTATAGAACATAAAACATTAGAAAAAGAAATAGTTTGGGTACCTATGGGTAAGAGTATATCTAACTTATATAGATATGTTGAAATAAGTAAATCTATTACTAAGAGGTATATTGAAGCATTACCTCTAGTAAATATTGATGAAGTTCAAATTTCCGATATAGAAAAACTTTCTTCTTCAATAACTATTAATAATAGAAAATATACTGGTTTTAACATACTAGAAAAAGATACTTTAAAACTTTTTTCTATTATTTCTAAGGGAGAATATTTAATTAACGGATTTTCTAATAAATCAATTAGAAATCAATATTTTGAAGTGGATATAACTTCTAAAGAAATAAATAAGCTTACTAGACTATTATCAAAATTAAAAGCTCATGGAATAATCAAAAAAGTAGCTAGAAAAAATAAATATTATCTAACTACTAATGGTAGAAAAATTATTAATAGTATATTGATCTATACTAGAAAAACTTTATTAACTTAATTCTACAAATTAAATTTGTAATGGGGTAAGGGGAAATCTGCCTTTTTTCTATCAAACTCTTAAAAAACTTGTTTTATTTTAATGTATTTAGAATCCAATAGCATAATAATAATTATTCATTATTTCAATACAGTAATTAATTTTATCTTTGTTTATTGTTCCTTTATCTTTATATTCAGTTATTATTTGATTATATAATTCATTGTAATAGAATGTAATAGAGCTATATTTTGATTGTACTAATAAATCTACTAATTCTTTTACTTTTTCTTTTAATTCATCTTCTATATTAGCCATTATATAATCTTTTATATTTACTTTTTCGCCGTCTATCTCAAACTCGTTATTAAGTATTGCAGATAGTTTTTTTTGTATTGGCAATTCATCATTTTTAATATCATTTAATAAATATTCTTGATATTCCAATGTTTTTTTAAATTCATATTCTGTTAATTCTTTTAAGTTTGTTGTTTCTTGTTTAGTATCATCAGATGTTCCTATAATATAGTCTGTATCATCAGTTTTGTTGATTTCTAAAACATTTAAATTATTAATATCTAATAAAGCCCAATATCCAGCTTTAAAATTTCCATTAACATTCCATATTTCATCGTTTTTATGTGATAACATAAATCCTACATATAGTTTTTCATCTACTACTCTTAACATAGGATAGAGTGGAAGATACTCATCTAATCCTTTACCTTTTTTTTCTTCATTTACTATTTCTAGTATGTGTTCTAAATTTAATTTATCCATTATATCTCTCCTTAATTTTATTTTTAGCGCTATATAAATAATATTTTATATTGGATACACTAGAATTTATTTTTTTACTTATTTCTTGTATTGAAAGGTCATCACAATAATATAGTTTAAATGATATTTTTTCTTTTTCTGTAAGATCAATATTATCTAAATTATCTATTATATCTTTATATATGATTTTATCTAACGCGTTTTCTTCATAACCGATTTCATTTGTTAAATCGTAAGTAATATTGTTTTTTTTCTCTTATATATTTTTTTGCTCTGATGCACCAGACGTTATGAGCTATCTTCCATATAAGATTATCTATTTTTTCTATTTGAATGTCTTTATTAAAATATTCAAATATAGAAACAAATATATTACTTGTTAAATCTTCCGCATCTTCTTTATTATTAGTTTTCTTTAAAGCCCAATAATAAATCTTATCATAATATTCATTAAATATCTTATCCATATTTCACCTTTCACTTATATAGTATCAGAAATAATGGTTTGGTTAGTAAATTTCTAATTTTTATTTTATCGCCCCCGTCTTGTATTATTCTGATTTTCTACGACACTTTCGTCTAGCGATATATTATCAACACCTAATGCTGAAAATAAATCAGCAACAGCTTGTTGTTCTTCTTTTGCTTGGTTAGCTTTCATTTCTTCTGGTGTCATTGATAAATATTTTCTTAAATTTTTATTTTGACTTTGCAATATTTCAATAACATCGTCTAAATCATAACTATCATCTGGAATTTGAATATCCCTGTTTTCTGTTCTTCCAAACACGGAGTTTAGTTTACTATTTTCAGACATAAGCATAAATAAATTAGCTTTGTCTTTTTCTCTTAATTGTGGCTCAGTAGTAAAATAACTGCCCATTATTTTTGAATATCCTAATGAAGTCCCACTCATAAACCTTTGAATCATATCTTTTTCAGAAACATCAGTTTTTTGTCTTTTAACTGGTAAATAAATTTGTTCTAATTGTTCTTCTAATGCAAGGTTATATTGATTGTTGTTAGATGAAATAAATTGATACCTACAATTTCCAACAACCACATCTTGTAATTGTTCTACATTAAGACTCTGATTCTTTGCTTGTTGTTCTAAATAAGCTACAATACTTTCAGCTGTCTTTTTATCAATATTTCCTGGATTTAAAACTCTGCAATCATTTGTATAAGAATAACCGGGATATTCTGTTGTTTGTTGTATTTCAGGTTGAACTATAAAACTAGGTAAATATTTATTTGATAATACTAAATTAGAATTTAATCTTCTAAAATCTATTTGTTCTTCTTTTCCGTCAATCGTAGGTAATACGACATATACAACTTGTTCTTTTTTATCATTTCTTTCTTTTCCTTTTATGTTAGGGTTGTTTGGAGCATTATTAGATATACTTACACTGGGTGAACTAACTTGACTTTGATTATTTATATGTGTCATTAGTTCTTGCGTTCTAGTAGATCCTTTCATAGTAATTAAACTAGAAAGAGTAGTTAAGTCTAATTCTCTAATTACACTAGAATTTAAAGTGTTATAATCAATTCTTACATCACTTTTACAAAAAACACCATTAATATTTTCTAATATTGCATAAGAATCTATTACTTCTTCAGAGCCAATAACCTTATCTTTATATTCAATAAAATAAACATACAATCCGTCTTTTAATTGAGCTTTTGCCAATCTATAACATTCAACATCATGAATACTTAAATCTGGATATTCTAATTGCATATGATGAGTAGTAGTTTGATTAATAGTAAATTCTTCTTGATCATCTGTTTTTGCAATATTATGACTATGATCCAAGTTAGCACTTTTTAGGGATAAATATTGATTTATCGTGTTATTAAATGCGCCATTAACTTGACTCATATTTTTTATGTAATTAAACATTTTTTCTACATTTCCAGCATTATTAACATCAAATCTATCAACATAACTGCCAAAGTGTTTCATAACAAATTGTAATTTTTCTTCTCTTGATAATTTAGAATAATATCTCGGGTTTTCAACAAAAGATACTATTTGTTCTTTATCGTCATAGGTATAATATCCTAGTATCATTTCTGATGGAACTCTTTCACTAAATATCGTATCACTAATACATTCTGAGCTTTCTCTAAATTGTGATTCACTATCATAGCTTTTATATCCACCAAACATTTTTTGTCCTTGTGGGCCCTCAAAAAAATATGGAATTGCAACTACGGCAACATAGTTTTCCCCAGAACGATTTATTCCTTGATAATAATTACTCATTTTATCTTTGATTTCAGGATTGGCAACAGCTAGATCGCCAAAGAATCTAACAGTATGATTTAAAGCACTACCGCGACGATTTAATAAGCCATTTTCTAATATACTAATAGCTCTTTCATTTTTACTTAAATTTTCGTATCCATTGCTTGTGGTCGGTATATCCACGATTGAATGTAAACCGACATAACATCTATCATTTAGTAAGCTATTAATATATTCACAAATCTTTTTTCTATCTATTTTCTTCATTATAATTCATTCCTCATTTTATACTAAGTTCATCATCAATAGTTAATTGTCCTATATTAATAAATTCTTTCATTACTTGTTTAACAGCAACATCACTTTTATACCAATCATTTTTACTAATATTTCTATTATCATAAACACCATAAAAATCACATTTATCAATAGGAAAGTTATGTCTTTTAGCGTTCATATACCATCTTCTAGCAACAAAGTCTTTTGCTATTCTTAAAATTTTATTATAATCATTAACATTTACTAATTTATCTATATTTCTTAATATTTCTGGGTTTGAAATATACTTATCATCTATAATAATTTTATTATTTATATTTTCTTTTTTTAGACAATCAATTAATACTTGTGCGCTACTTCTACCGTAATCTGGCTGATGACTATCACATATTATAAATAACGTATCTTCGTCAATAATATTTCTATCTAACATTATTCTCATATCTTTTGCTAATTGTTCTTCAGCCCAATCAGCGTTTATTATTAGTAAGTCATAATGAGATAACTCATCAATATTTTTACCAATAAATATAAAATCTGTAATATCTTGTATTGTATTCATTTTTTAACACCTCTCTAAAAACCAAAACTTATAAAATTTTTAATTAAATATGAAATTCATTTTTCATCATTTCAAATATTTGTTTTCTTTCTTCTTCTGTAAATGGATCCTTTTGACTTTTAAATTTACTTAAATCCCATTTCCAAAAATTATATCCAAAATGGCGATCTTTATATACCTTACCAAATAATCTTAATTCATTTTTATATCTTGGTACAAAATGATAGTGTACATGAGGCTTTTCATTATCTCTATAAGCATTATTCATTAAGCAACAAAAATTAAACATAGTTGCATTAAATAGTTTTTTACAAACTCTTTCTAGTTCATTTTCTAATTTTCCAAGTTCTTGCCAGGCATCTGAACTTAAATCACTTAATGATTCCTTATTATTTCCAATAATACAATATCCAGGGTGATCTTGACACCATACTCCAAATATGACATTCCAATATTTTCCTTTGTATAATTCCATTTTAATTCTCCTTTTTTTAGATAGTGACCCAAGCTTATAGCACTACCATTCTCTAATCTTTTTATTGACATTAATTTATCTTCATTAAATGTTAATTTGAATAGTTCAGGATAATTCCAATCACCATTAAAAACTAATTTATTATTAAAATATATTTGTATTAATTTCATATTTTCATCTGATTTTATATCACTCCTTTATAAACTTTATAGTTTCTTCTAATGCAGTTTTCATATGATTTTCTTCATGAAAACCGTGATCAGCATTTTCAATTAAAATTAATTTACTATTTAAACTTCTTCTGCATATCTCTTTTGAAGAAGAAAATGGGACAAATGGATCTGAAGTACCGTGAATAAATAATTTAGAACAATTTTTTTTATATAATTCTTTATAAGCACGATATTTTCTTTCATCAACAAAATACTCATAACTTAATTTACAACCGTTTTCAATTTGAAAAAAACCTTTTTTCTTTGCATATCTTTCTTTTTGGCTTGGTAAATTAAATATTCCACGACCATAATCTAATGCTGGATACCAAAGAATAAGTTTACTAATATTGAATTCTTTTTCATTTATTAATGAAATAATTCTGCCACCCATACTACAACCAATTAGTATAAATTTTTCAAAGCCTTTTTTTTCGAGCATTTTTAAAGTATCTTTTAGGTTAAGCACCATATTTGAAACGGTATAATCATTGAAGTCTCCATCTGATTCACCGCAAGATATAAAATCAAATCTAAAATTATTTATTTTTTCTTGTGCTAAGTATTTAGCTAACGATGTAGTTGGCCTAGAGTCTTTACTACTTGTTCTAGCGTGGCATATAATTGCAATTTCCTTTTTGGAACTTACTATATTTAATATACCGCATATTTTTTTCTTATTAAATGTAGGATAATAAATCTTTTCTTCCATAGTATCACATCCTATGATAATTATATCATACGGCAGACTATGTCCGCAACCTAACATGAGAAAGATACAAAAAAAGCAAACCTCCACTTGAAATAGTTTGCCAAATCAGTATAATAACTGTTACGTGATCTAAGTCACAATCTAATCAAACGGTCTATGCCGTAATGTAGTCTATGCTACCAATATCGGAACCTCGAGATAAACTTTTGTTCCATGTTTACAATATGCATAACTACTCAAGGAGGTTTGCAATGAATATAATAGAACAAAATAAAGAAAAAATCAATGGTATTTTAGAAACGATTGTGTAACATGGTATCGGAAAATTGAAAAAAACACTTCAATATGTTATACTA
>ERZ1643249.3786-NODE-3786-length-13089-cov-11.919902_pt1 | contig 13089 bp, 10 predicted proteins | sample MGYA00579263_ERZ1643249 | MGnify/ENA primary metagenome ERZ1643249 (study PRJEB29033, sample SAMEA4952264) | chicken gut metagenome | biome: Broiler Chicken; feature: Gastrointestinal Tract; material: Caecum | place: Ireland | collected 2018 | study: Broiler...
GCGACAGGGGGAGCGAGTTTGCATGTTGGAGAGAGATAGAGAAAGCACTAAGCTGTGAAATTTACTTTGCAGATCCGTATTGTGCATGGCAGAAAGGAACAAACGAAAATCTGAACGGATTGCTCAGAGAATTCTATCCTAAGGGCAGGAATCTGTCAAGAGTAAGCCCTGCCACATTAAAAAAGAACCTGGCGTTGATCAACGCCAGGCCCAAAAAGGTTTTACATTTCCAAACACCACAAGATTTGTTTGAACAAAATCTTGTCAAGTGTTGCACTTAGTTTGACAATTCATCATACCCTTTTATGCCTCGTCCTGATCGGCAACTTTCTTTCTTCGAATAAAGAAGAACACCAAACCGCCCGCAACCAGCAAGCCGAACACGACGAGCAGAATGATGAGCGCCCAATTCGTTCCCGCCTCGATGGTGAAGGTATAGACGGCACTGTTGCCGCACTCATCCGTGATCGTTACACGGTATTCCCCTTCCTCCGAAATCGTTTCTCCAAGTTTATACTCGATTTTATCTTCACCACGCTGCACCGTTATCTCTGCCGTTTCAGACGGTTCGGAAAGGACAACGCCTCTTTTCGTCCTGCCGCCGTTCTCCACGCCGTCAAGTTTAATCGTTGGTGCGGTGCCGTCCACGGTCACGGTGAAGGTATAGGTCTTGCCGCCGACAACGATGCCCACTTCATACGTCCCGTCCCCGAAGAGTTCGAGCGTGCCGTAGTTGAGCCGTTTTTCCTCTCCGTTCACCAGCGCCTTTTCAAAGCCGGGCGTATCGTCAAAGTTATGCTCGAACTTCTGCACGCGCGGCTCGACGACCGTAAAAGATATCTCCGCCTTATTGCCGAGCACATCCGTAATAGTCAGCGTGTACGCCGCAGGCTGCGTGATCGCATCGCCGGGTTTATATTCCACGACCTCGCCGTCCATTGTAAGGATGAGCGTAACTTCCTCGTTTGCCGTGATCGTAACGGAGTTGGAAAGACCTTTATCGTTTACATTGATGTCAAAGTCCGCTTCTTTGTCGATTGTAAACGAAACTTCCGTTTTGTTCTGCGCCAGATCCGTGACTGCAAGCATATATTCTCCACTCTCCGTGATCGCCGTTCCCGACACATACGCGCCGAGCGAATTGCCGTCTCTGAACAGTTCCGCCGTTATGCCTTCGCCCTCGAACGCGGCACTCACGTCACGGTTGACCGTTTCTCCGTCTTCGGCTCCGTTCAATGCGATTTCGGGCGCAACCGTATCTATGATAAAGGTGTACGTCGCCTTATACCCGTCGTAGTTCTCGAACGTGATCTCATACGCTCCGTCTTCGGTCAGTTCCTTGCCGGAGGCATATTCGATCTGCTTACCGCCCTTCTTCACGATAACAGTTGCCTCGTCCGTCCACGCGAACGACACGGTGCCGTTCGTATAACCGCCGTTCTCCACGCCGGAAAGGATTCCTTCGGGCGCGGGCTGCCTGTACTCGTTTTCCGAAACGACCGCGTCGATGCCCGTGCGGAATTCGTCCGTTACGACTACCCTGCACAGTCCCGACGTGCGGAAACGGTAGGAAAAGACATCAGCCGAAATTGCCGTGCCGTAATCGTCCGCCGTCAGAAGTTTCCAGGTTTCGCCGCCGTTCGTCGATTTATAGATCTCCAACGTTTGAATGTGCGATTCCTTATCGGTGCTCTCCGCTATCGCAATGTCGAGCGTCTTATTTTTTCCGTTCTCCGTCACTTCCACGATCGGTGCGTTGCGGGAGATGATGAGCGAGAACACCTGCGATTTGCCGTTGTGGTTCATCGCTTCCACCGTATAACTGCCGCAGCCCGTAATCGTGTACGTTTCGCCGAGGCTGAAACTGCCGATAAGCGTTCCCGCCTCATCGTACACGTTGAACATCGCCATCCCGTCGTATGCGTCCGCTATGGACACCGTTACGGCGTCTTTGAAATAGTACGTCCTGTCAAACGTTACGGTATTGGCGCTGCCCTCGCCCGTCGCATACAGGATCTGCGGCGTCGTGCGGATAATGATGAGCGAATACTCGCAGGTGTTACCCCACTCGTCCGCGACCGTGAGAATGCTTTCGCCCTCACGCTCTACGAGCGTTCCCCTCGAACGGTTCGCCGTTCAGATGGCAGACGATGTTTTCGCCGAGCTGTACGGAATTGGCAAGCACTTTCTTCCCGTCCGAATACGAATACAGGTTCTCCCCGTCCGAGATCGCCGCCGGCTCTTTTTCCCAGTAGTAAAAGCTCTCGATCCCCACGGCGGCATATTCCGAGATGACCTCGTACAGCCGTTCTTCGGTAAAGTACGCGACTTCCTCTTCGGGATTCCCCGATTTCTTATAGATGAAGTACTTTCCGTTAGCCGCGTTCACGCTGTCTTTCGCGTCCATCGCGATGCCCGTATCCCACGTTTCGCTGTTCCACTCGCCCGTGCGGACGAATGTGTATTCCCGTTCCGCCGCAAAGTTGAACGCCGATTCATACGTCGCAAACGAGAAAAACTCGCCTGCCGCATCGGGCGCTTCCCAATACTCTTTCTGCAACGTTTCTGTCAGCACGTTCTGCTTGGAAGAAATGAACTGCGCCGTCCACTCGTTTCCCGCCGCATCTGTGCAGATGATCTCATACACACCCGTGTCGATAGTATAGATTGCATTTCCTTTGGTATAGGCTTTCCCGTTCACGGTTACGCTTACGATCGGGGCGAACTGTTCGGGATCGCCGTCTTCCCACGTCAGCACAACGTCGCCGTTCGTTTTTCCGTCGATTACGTTAGAGACCGTGAGAGGCTTTTCCGTCCTGTCAATGACGACGGTGTAGTGCTCCGTAGCCGTCCCCGACTCCGTTTCCGCATAGAACGTGTATTTGCCCGGCTGGTAGTATTCGACGCCGGAGATATATTCTTCGAACTTATCGCTCCCCGGCCGCTTCACGAAACAATCCCCCGCGCTCTCGAACCGGATATGCTCGGCATTGGTATAGCCGCCGCTCGCGATCGCCTCGTCGTCCGCATATAACTGCGCAGCGGGGATCGTCCTGTCCAAAGTGATCGTGTACGTCTCCGAGGTGTCCCCCGCCTTATCGACCGAATAGAAACTGTACGTTCCTTCGGCCGTGAGCTGCGAACCCGAAGCGTAACTCGTATAGGATCCCGATCCAGGCTTTTTGACATACGTCGTAGAAAGGCCTATCGCGTCATACGGCACAAACCTAATATATGCCGCGTTCGTCGAATCACCCGACTGCACTGCATTCGCGCCGCCGTACAATGTCCCCGTAGGTTTCGTCTTGTCGAGCGTGATCGTTACCGTAGATGACTGATTGTTGGCGTAGTCCTTGCAATAAAAAGAATACGCCCCTTCGGTGGCAAGCTGCATTCCGCTTGCATATACCGTGTATGCGGAACTGCCCGGCATCTTCACATAGCAATCCGCAATGCCCGACCCGCTGTCGCTCGCCACATACCTGATATAGTCCGCATTCGTATATGCGCCGCTCGGTATGGATACCGTGCCGCCGTACAGCGTTCCCGCGGGAATGCCCGTATCGAGATAGACCTTATATTCATCCGATACGTTGCCCGCCTTATCCGTCGCGCGGAAAGAATACCAGCCGTTCGTTCCCGAAATACTCGATCCCGGAGAATAACTCGTCCAGCTCGATGAACCCGGCTTTTTCACTTCGTATTTGGAAACGCCATAAGTGTCCGTCGCCGTATACTTGATCGCGCTGTTCGCGTATCCGCCGTTTGCAACAGTCTGTCCGCTCGCATTCGTGACCTTCCCCACCGGTTTTACCGTATCGAGGTACACGTTGACCGTCGTACTTGAAAGCCCGTTGTCGTCTACGGCATAAAAGTACCATCTTCCGTTGTTTGCATCTGTAGCAGGAACTGTATACGAATCGGAGTAATACGTCGTGTAACTGCTTGCATTCGGTTTCCTGTACTTGATATAGTCAAAATTCGCATCCGATGCCGTATATACGATCTGCTTGTTCGTATACGTGCCGCTTGATATCGTAGCACCGCCCGCTTTTAGACTGTTCGTCGGTGCGCTCTTGTCCACTTCGAACTGGAACGTATAGAAAAAATACGTGAAATCGACCAAGAAATTTGGCGCATAACGGCAGGAATACTGCAATTCATATTTCCCGTCCGAAAGCGAACCGGAATACAGCGTAATATTCCCGTTCCCCGAAAGCGACTTGCTTGAATAGACCGAGCCGTTGCGCAAAAGCTGAAACGTCATGTGCGCGCTTACCTTGCTCGGCTCTACCGTGATATTAAACGTCGACCAGTCAAGCACGCTGCCCTGCGACAGCGTACCCGAACCGCTGCTGCTCGATCCGTACATATACACCTTGAAATTGCTCGGGCAGCCGGTCGTGACCGATGTTTCGTTTGTTGTCCTGCCGCTCGTCAGATACTTCGGCGTCGTATATGTCAACGCCGACGCTTCCCGCATATTCAGCCCGAACAGGCAAAGCCCCAACGCCAAGAGCAACGCCGTAAAAAATGCGCCGAGCAGGATCAATCTTCTTTTGATTGCCATTTTTTTTGTTTTTCCTCCCGATTTTTGTTCATTGTTTTGCTGTGCCATCCCGTTTTTCTCTGCTTTTACATTCTCCCTTTCCCTCCTTTTTGCAAATAATAAAATCGCCGGATCGGCGGTTTGTTACGGAGGTCTGATTTTTTGAATCTTGTAACACAGGCTGCTTTTCCCTCCGTTTTTTCTGTATCGCTGCTCGGTCGTGAGCAGTTTCTCTTTTTTCAGATCGCGGATCGCCCTGCGCACGGTGGATTCGGAGAGTTTGAGTTCCTCCGCGATCGTGGGGATCGCGGGCCAGCACTCGCCTTCTCTGTTCGACCTGTCCGCGAGGTACAGATACACCGCCACCGCTCTGTGCGGCAGATCCGCCGCATAGAGAAAATCCAGCCGGCTCACCCGTTTCCCCTCCTTCCGGGCGGCGCTGTGCGGATAGGTACCGCCTTTTCGCTCCTGCGGTATGCTTCGTGCATTCTGCTCTCCGTTTGGCTCATCCCGCCGGGAAGACTGCGCCCGGCAGCGTCTTCCTCTTCCTCCAAAAGATCGGGACGGTACTTCTTCACGATCCCGTCAATGATCTCCTTCTTGTCCGCATACTCCACCTTTCGGTTCGCGTTTTCCGATACCGTATACGGATGCTTTTCGTCGAAGGTGATACCCCATTTGTAAAAGAGTTTCAGTTTTACTTTCATGGGATTCGCGCCTGTCTTCATCACGACGAACTGTCCTTTCGGCATGGATTTGAGTTCGTCCGGCGTCATGAGCGGCCGCTCTATCATCTGCAAACTTTCGAACGGATCGTTCTTGCCGCGGCTCACCGAGCCGGAAAGCACCGTCCGGCTGCCGAGCGCTTTGGACAGCGTTTCTGCAGAAGTGCTGTTCGGCGCGAATCCGCCGAAGATCGTGAGCTGCGTATTGTCCACGATGATCTCCTGCCCCTCTTTGCCGTAGTTCTTGTCGAGCTGACTGAACGATTGGATGATCGGCACGATCTGCAATCGCCTCGAGCGCGATGCGGAGAATATCATCTCCGCGTCTTGTATTTTGGGAAGCGTGCCGAACTCGTCGCAGAAGAAGATGCAGCGGTTTTTCAGTTTCCCGCCGTTCTCGTCCGCCACCGCCAATATCTCGCGGTACATCTGCTGTATGATGAGCGAGATCATGAAAAAGGTGTTCGGGTTCTCTTCCGGCATGATGATGAACACAGCCGACTTCTCCGCGCAGAACTTTTCCGCGTCGATCTCCGTATCGAAGCACAAAAGCTGTTCGAGTTCCGAATCGAGAAACGCGTTCAGCCTCGAGAGTGCCGTGGACATGACGCTCGCCATCGACTGCTCTGCCGTGTTCAGCGCCGCGCCCGCGAACCATTTCGCTTTGTGGTCGTTGGGCAGAAGGTCGACGAGCTGCTGAAACTGATTCTTGCCCTTGCGGTTGGACGGTGCAAGCAGTTCCTGTATGATTTTGAACACCGATACAATGTGCCTTTTCTGCGGGGCGCAGAATTCCGCAACGAGTAAGATGGTCGCCGTGAGAATTCCCTCCGCCGCGTCGTAAAAATAGGCGTTCTGCCCGAAGGACGCGGAATCCATGCCCGACAGGATGATTGTCTTGGAGATGATCTTTGCGTATTTCTCCGCCTTCGCTTTATGCACGAGCTGCCCCGTTCTGCCGTACAGATCCATATATTTGTTGACGAGGTGCAAGAGGTTATTCCCGTTCGAGCGCATGGGATTGCGCAGGTCAATGACGGATACATTGTAGCCGTACTGTTTTGCTACCGTACCGTAGTTGCGCATGACGTCGCCTTTCGTATCCGTGGATAAAAAAGACATCCCGCTTGCGCATGCATACTCGATGCACGGATACAGCCAATACGCCGTTTTACCGACGCCCGCCGCGCCGATCATGAGCGCATGAACGTCACCCGTGTCCACCATTGCGACGGTATTATTCTTTTTCCCTCTGCACCCGACAACGATGCCCTGCGGCACGGGCTTTTCTTTCCGGCCCTTTTTCAGCGGTGTAATCGTGGGCGTTTCCCGGCGCATGGCCTGCTCCCGCCATTTCTGCGGCGTGAACGGGATTTGACGGTATGTCTTTACTATTTCCGCCCGCGTCGCCCATCGCGCCGTGCCGTGCTGCCCGTCCCCGACTGTCTTGCTCTTGATATGGTTGAGATTATAGATGTGCGCGAGCAGCGTGATCCCGCCGAGCGCGCAAGCCATGACGACCGCGACAAGTATCACTACGCCAATACCGGACATTGCTCCTCCGGCTCTTCTTCCGTTTCCTCGCTCTTTTGTGCCGTTTCCGATTCCTTCCTGCTGATCCCTTGCATCAATAATAAATCCTCGTTCCAATCCTTCAGTTTCGGAACGAGGATGTCCACTTGTATTCCCTTGCAGGTGAGATTTTCTTTGATTCGCTTGCTCGACTTTCTTCCCTCCTCGTCGTTGTCGAGGCAAAGACTGACGCGCTTGATGTTCGGATCGTCTTTCAGCATCTGCATGGCCACCCTGTCCGATACGCCGCAGCACGCCGCGTAGCTGTGTTGTTTCCAACCCTCTTTATTCATGGAGATAAACGACAACATATCGATGGGCGCCTCAAAGAGAAACAATCTTCCGCTGCTGCCGTACCAATGAAAACTGTATTCCGGCATTCCGTACGGAGCATTTCCTTTGAAGGTCGATTTCGTTCCCGTGCCGCGCATATGTGCATGGAGCGGCTGCGCGTTCCGATCGTAACCCACAAATACTGCGTTATGATACTTTTCCGATTCGTATATCAATTTCTTGCGGAAAAACTCGCCCAACACCTCTTTGTCTATGTCCCGGCTCTTGGACAGATAGGCGTATGCTCTGGTCGATGTTTCATTCCGCTTCGGCATTTCGAAGATGCCCTCTTCCTTCTTTTCAACGGGCGGCGAAGTTTTTAGCTTTCCGCCCTCTTCGTTCAAAAGAAACTGCATTGCCTCTGTATAGCTTTTATCGAAAAACCTCTTCACGAAATCGATGGCGTTTCCGCCCTCCCTCTCGTACTGATGAAACCATAGGTTTCCGCGGATGGATACCTTTGCCGAACCGTCCAGCCATTCGTATTCCGAACCTGCGCGTCTGACTTTCTCGCCCTGCCGTTCCAGCAACGACACGATATCCGTCTGCCTCGCCCGGTCTTTTTGCTCGTCCGTAAAATGAACAAACCCTGCCATTCTTTCCCTCCTCTCGTTCTATTCTTGTTTCAGTCCCTGCGCCTGCTTTTTCCGCATGATCTCGCGGCGCTGTTTTTTATCGATCCTGCTAAGCCCGCCGTACTCACCCTCGATATTGCTCTGCAGAATTTTCGCTATATGCCCCAAGAGCCAGACGGAATTTGCCGCCACATAAAACCGCCGCTCGTCCGACATATGCTGTAACAATTTCTGCGCATAGACGTTCCCGTGTTCCGCCGATAATTTCAGCCACCACACGGCTTGCGTTTCATCTCGGATCTCTGTCTCAAATAAATATAATTTTCCGAGTTGGTATTCTGCATAGCTATTCCCGTCCGCCGCCGCGATCTGAAAATACCGCAGTGCCTTTTCAATATTCCTCTCTGCCTCCGCAATGCAAATCTTTCCCGCGAGGTATGCCGCATTCGGATTTTCCTTTGCGGCAGTTTCGAGGTATCGAAGCGATTCTTTCAAGTCCTGTTCTACGACCTCGCCTTTGTAATACAATTTTCCGAGCACATACCGTGCAGGCATGAAATCATTTTCGGCCGCCTGTTTCAGATACCGTACCGCCTCGGGAATGTTCTGCGGCAACACATCCCCGTCCAGCAACGCCTTGCCGAGCGTATAGGCGACATACTTGTTTCCGCGTCCAGCCGAACGGCGGAGATATTCTTCCGCTTTGACAATGTCCTGCTCGATATCCTCGCCTTTCAGATACGTTTTTCCGAGAAGATATTCGGCATACTCGTTGTTCTCCTCCGCCGCTTTCGTCAGCCAACGGATCGCGGCGGTCGGATCCTTTTCAATCGCATCGCCCTCAAGACACATCTTGCCGAGCCGGTATTTCGCAACCGTATTCCCGCGCTTCGCGCACGCCTCCAGGAGCCATGCCGCTTTGTGCGGAGAATAATTTTCATTATCATAATCGAGCAAGTCCTTTGCCCAGGAATACAATTCCCATGTCGTTTTATAATCCGCGCGGTACTTTTTCTCGACTTCCGTGTACGTCGGTTCGGCTGAAATATCGTCTTTGGCCACCTCTATGCCTGACATAGTACTGCAAACAATACCCATTGCCGCCTGTATAACGGCATTTCGAACGGATTTGAATGCATCATTCTCGGATAACGGTACGCGCGGCGGAAGTGTTTCCGTATAGGTGCGGATAACATCTTCGCGTCGTTCGTACCACAGCGTGTACAACTCTGCGATGCGTTCGTCCTTTTCAAGTTCATCCACGATTGAACGCACGAGCGCCTTCACGTCCGCTTTCAGATACCCGTACACTTTCTTCCCTTTCGTCTTGGAGAGCCTGCCCGCAAGCTGCAAGAGTTTCTCTTCGAGTGTGGGATTGTCGCATCCGCCTTCCTCGATTTGTCGCAGGAGTTCTGCGATGCGTTCCCCGCTCTCCCGTTTCAATTCATCCCGATACTCCGTCTGCTTTTCATACACGCTGACAAGGTCCTGCGCAAAGATGTCGCGCGCGAATACCGAACGGAGATTCTGCACGCCCCGCGCCGTGAGATACCCTTCGTTTTCGAGTTTCGAATACACGATGAGATGGACGTGCGGGTGGTGGCTCTCGTTGTGGAAAGCCGCGTACCATTGTAGGTTTTCCATCGGGATCTTGAAGTTCTCCGCGATCTCCGGCGCTTCGCTGCGCAGCAACTCCCGCCACCGTTTCCCCTCCCCGAACCCGAGCCGCTCCGCGTCCTCCCGGCGGAGCGAGAGTATCACCGTCCAAACGTTCCCGTTGTATCGGTCGAGTTCCTCCGACACAGCATCGAGCTTTATCTCCACCCCGTCGTCCGTGAACAGTCCGTGCGTCCCCATCCGCTCCGCGCGCGGGCGCGTGGCGATATAATCCGCATACGTTTTTCTGCCGGTAGCCGCATGGATATTGTCCTCGATGGCGCGGGAAATGAAGTCCGTGGCGTTCCCCGCGTTCGGCTTGGCGAGATAGTCGCGGTATTCGTGCATTTCCTTCGTGTCGGGAAAATCTTTGACGAGTTTTTGTATGAGCTTGACCTGATTCACTGTAGCAGGCGACAGACGGAATGATTCGTCTATCTTTTCGACTCCCTCTCGCGTGGCGATGTACTTTGCATAGCCGCCCTTGCTCTGTTTTCGGTTCGGTTTAAGGTATTTGAACTTTGTGACGAGCCGCGCCATGATTTAGCCCAGCTGCCAATCGAGCGCGTCTTCAAACGAAAAAGAACCGTTCAGCCTTTTGACCTCTTTCACGCACTCACCGCGCAGGCGTTCCAGCGCAGCCCTGTCGATTCCCCTGTCCGCAGCCATGAGGTTCATCATCACAGCCATCTCCACCGCGAGTTTGAACAGTAGCCTGCCCTGCTTGCTGTCGCTCTCCGCGACGATGCCTTTGAGCGTGGAGGTGACGACGTTCGGAAGGTAATTCTTATTCTCCTCTGCCGAGAGATACCCCGCATAAAACTGTACCGCCTTTTCTATGAACTCGCTCTGCGACGCGCAGTTGTCCTCTTCCATATGCTTTGCCGCCAGCGCCAATACGGACGGTTTGATCCATAGCTGGAACCGCCGCTTGACTTCTTTTCTGTTCGCCCTTTCGTTTTTCTCTTTCAACCCCGTTCAGCACCTCCCCGAGCACCGCATTTTCCTCTGTTTATAAAAGCATACAAAAACGGCACCGACAAAAGCGTCAACGCCCCGAATACGGCACCGTATTTTGCATCGGTACAAAAATGCGCACAACGTACCACAACAAAACGGACGGCGTTGCCGTCCGAAGTGAACCGAGGCGAGTGCCGTTTTCGGCACCGACTCTTTCTCCTGCTTCAAAATCGACCCAACGTATCACTGTTTTTATTGCGACAAACTCTCTTGCAAACTCTCCGAATTTCGCCCGATCCTGCTCCTGCGGGTGTTTCCCCACCCTTTGCCCGAACCTTGCCACACGCCGCCAAACAGCCGCTCAAACCGCGCAGATGGAGTAGGCTTTACACCTTCTCAATACTCGCCTCTGCATCTTTTGCGCCCACGGCAGAAAGAGGAATAGGTTTTGCCTTTTTGGGTTTTACGGGCCGCGCGTTTCCTGCTCCCGACTTCATATCCAGGAACTCACGCACCCCGGCAGGAACTGTTTTCAGATACAGTGTCTCCAAAGCCTTTTCCAATTCTTCCTCTACTGTTCTCTTGCTCTGCTCCAGATACATTTTCAATGCCGACAGTTTTTCTTCGTCAAACGAAATCGTGATCGTAGTCTTCTTCATTCTTTTCCTCCTCTTTTTGAATCTCATTGACAAGGTCCCGAAACTCCTCGGGCAAAATATTTGTGCCGAACTCCGCATTGACCGCCGCGATCAATTCTTCGTCCGTTTGCTCCGCTTCAAAACATCCCGCCAGTCTTTCCGCAAAATTTTCTTCTTCCGCAAACTGGAACAGACAAAAAGAAAAGAGCACCATCGCCTCCTCGATGCGCTCCTCGCCGAACCCTTTTTCAAGCATCTTCTCTTCGATGCGTTCCATTGTTTCTTCTGCCTGTAAAATGTTTTCCTGCGGGATCTCTATCTTTCCCGTATCGATCCCCGCGCCGCCGGAAAAGATGCCAAGCACAGCCGCCATCGGCATACAGATAATGACCACAAGACCGAGCACAATGCATCCGACAGTTTTAAGAACCTTCTTGTTGGATCCGACGGCGATCGCCGCTTTTTTAAGATTTGCCGCAATCGGGAATGCCATCATCTGCCTCCCGCCGCGCCGAACAACGCAGACTTATATGCGGGCGCGATCACGCGCAGAAGATACCGTTCATTTCCGCAGCGGTACAGACAAGTCCCGCGTTCGGGATGGCGTATGAGTTCAAACTCCGAAGGCTCCACTTGCAGAGCATCCATATATTCTTTGGAATTGATCTGCCCCGCATTGAAAAGAAACTGATGCGTGGGGATCGAGAACAGCGGCTTCGTATACTCGCGCACGGACGGCAGCAAAAAATCCTCGATGTTCTGACTTGCCAGAATGACCGAGGATTCTTTCTTGCGTACTCGTTTCATTGCATTGCGAATATATTCGATCGCCGTCATATTGGACAGGAACAGATACAATTCGTCAATGGATGCAGCCGTATTCCCTTCCCTGAGCAACTGATCGGACATATACGACAGGATATTAAATAGCATCGCATCTTTCAGACGTTTGTTTGTATCCAGCAGGCCCTTTACTCCGAAGCAAACAAAATCCCCGTCTGCGATGTTTGTATGCCCGTTGAAATATTTGCTTTCTGCCCCTACACACATGGAATGAATACCCAGGCAAACCTCCTGCAATGTCTCTTCCGTGTACAAATGTTTCTGCGCTTTATCGTAGGATCTGTATTCCTCTTCGCACAGTTTATAAAAGTCTTCCAGGATCGGAAAGGACTTTTCCCCTGCACTGTCCGTGATTCCGAATTTTTCATACAACTTTGCAAGCAGCAATTCAATTGTATCGATCTGCGCGTCGTCGAAATCTTTATACGCGCGGAAGAAATCTTTTAAGAATGCAATGTGCCGCGCCAGCCTTGTCTGCATTCGGAACGCTCCGGGAGCCGTGGGATCTGTTTCTTCTGCACCGTCCGACCATGTCTTGGGTTCGAGCGGATTAATGATATATTCACCCGACAAAAAATCGATATACGTTCCGCCCAATGCGCGGCACAGATCCTTGTATTCGGACTCGGGATCCAGGCAAATGACTTTCTTCCCTGATTCGCGTACATTCATGAGAATGAGTTTGAGAAGATAACTTTTCCCCTGCCCGCTGTTGCCGAGGATCAGGATATTGCTCGTCGTTTTGTCCTCTTCCCGCCTGTCAAAATCCACGAGGATGTTTGTGCCGAACTTGTCGCGGCGATATACAGACCGTGCGGATCCGTCTTTCCCGAAAAACCGAACGGATAAAAATTTGCCGCCGAACTTGCGGGCATCACTCTTTCAAACTGCGTGCCGAACCTGTTTTCGCCTAAGGGCAAAACTGAGAGAAAACCTTCTTTTTGCCGGAGTGTCAATCTGTCAACGGAAATCTTGGATCGTGCAAGTTCCATTAAGACTTCCGATTGCAGTTCTTTGAGTGCTTCCATACTCTTGACTTTGAGTTCGACGAATACCGAACAATGCAAAAGGCATTCCCGCATTTTTCGCATATTGGCAAGAAGTTCAATGACGTCCTGCAGATTCCCTTCTGCCTCCACCGTCTCCGTCATGTCCGTACCGCTCGTTTTGAGTTTATTTTTCCGCATCGCATTCTGAATGATCTTGCGCTGTTCCATAGGCTCGACCAGTCTGTGATA
>ERZ1643249.3787-NODE-3787-length-13088-cov-3.914985_pt1 | contig 13088 bp, 12 predicted proteins | sample MGYA00579263_ERZ1643249 | MGnify/ENA primary metagenome ERZ1643249 (study PRJEB29033, sample SAMEA4952264) | chicken gut metagenome | biome: Broiler Chicken; feature: Gastrointestinal Tract; material: Caecum | place: Ireland | collected 2018 | study: Broiler...
GAGCCACAGCGCTCCCCGCCGGTTCTGTTTATCTTCCGGTCTGATGATTCTCTGCCCCGTGCAAACCGAACAAGAATATTCATCGAAAATTAGTGATGGAACAGACGGATTCCCGTGAAGGCCATCACCATATCGTACTTGTCACAGGTCTCGATCACATGATCGTCCCGGATGGATCCGCCCGGCTCCGCCACATATTTCACACCGCTCTTGTGAGCCCGCTCGATGTTGTCGCCGAAGGGGAAGAAGGCGTCCGATCCGAGGGCCACATCCTGCATCTGATCCAGCCATGCCCGTTTCTCCTCCCTGGTAAATACCTCCGGTTTTACCTTGAAGATCTTCTCCCACTCGCCGTCTGCCAGCACATCCATATAGTCCTCTCCGATATAGAGATCGATGGCATTGTCCCGGTCCGCTCTGCGGATGCCGTCCACGAAGGACAGATTCAGCACCTTGGGCGACTGACGCAGGAACCAGTTGTCCGCCTTGCTTCCCGCCAGACGGGTGCAGTGAATACGGGACTGCTGGCCGGCGCCGATACCGATGGCCTGTCCGCCCTTGGCGTAGCACACGGAGTTGGACTGGGTATACTTTAAGGTAATCATCGCGATGGCCAGATCAATCTTCGCGCTCTCGGGCAGATCCTTGTTCTTCGTCACGATATTGTCAAAGAAATGCTCATCGATATGCAGCTCGTTTCTCCCCTGCTCGAAGGTCACGCCGAAGACTTCCTTCCGCTCCAGCTTCTTCGGCTCATAGGCCGGGTCAATCTCGATAATATTGTAGTTACCCTTCTTCTTCTGTTTCAAAATCTCCAGCGCATCGGGCTCATATCCCGGAGCGATGACACCGTCGGAAACCTCCCGCTTGATGATACTGGCAGTCGCCGCATCGCACACATCCGAGAGGGCGATAAAGTCGCCGAAAGAGGACATCCGGTCTGCGCCTCTCGCTCTCGCGTAAGCGTTAGCCAAGGGCGTAAACTCCATATCCATGTCGTCCACCCAGTAAATTTTCTTCTCCACATCCGTCAGCGGAAGGCCCACAGCCGCTCCCGCCGGGGAAACATGCTTGAAGGACGTTGCCGCGGGGAGTCCCGTGGCTGCCTTCAGTTCCCGGACAAGCTGCCAGCCGTTGAAGGCGTCAAGAAAATTGATGTATCCGGGTTTGCCGGAAAGTACTTTGATGGGAAGCTCTCCCTCCTCCATATAGATTCTGGAAGGCTTCTGATTGGGGTTACATCCGTATTTCAGTTCCAATTCTTTCATGTGACTTTATTCTCCTCTTTCCTGATTCTTTTACTGATTCTTGTTGATAATCTTCGACGTATACTTTCCTGTGGCGATGTCAATATAGCGGACAAACAGCGAAACCTTGTTATCTTCATTCAGATTCTGCCACAGCAGATCCGCAAAAGTATCGATGTCATCGGGAATCGCCACCAGCTTCGGCTCTCCCTCGAAACTGGGCAGAGGATTGCCGTCGCCCTGATAAGTATGGATGAAGTGTCCCTCGCCGGCCGCCGGATTCTCATAGGCGAAAGTATAACGATTGCAGGAGTCCGGATTGCCGTTGTTGCTCTTCAAAATGGACATGGCATAATTGTAGCTTCCGTTTTCAATATGCATGATACCGGAAATGCGCGGTGTATAATTGGGCGCGTCCGGCTCGAATTCCCTGGTGCGCAACGACTGCTCAAAGGTCATCTGCTTGTCCATCTTCTCATAGATCGTATCCGTCTGATCGCCGTTGGTCACAATCGTCTTGTTGCCGAGGACTCGCACCGGCGCATATATGATCAGACTGGGGTCTGTCATCTTCGACGGGTCAAAAGCCTGGGTACGGATTCCTTCCCCATCCTCCACGAAAACGCGGTTGCGGCTGTTCTCACTTCTGCCCATGATAAAATAGGCCGCTGCCGCCTTGGTCCCGTCGGCACTCTTCCCGAGGATAATACCTCTCCCCGGATAGGCGTTGCGCTGCAGTTCCTGCTCCAATGAAATCATTTCCATACTCTTTCCTCCTGTAAACCTTATATTCATATCATGCTGCTATCATGCTGATGCCAGAGTTATTTCTCACGGTCTGGGCACATCCTCAATCTGCCAGTCAATGGGCGTCAGACCGTGCTCCTCCAGAAACTGATTGGTCTTGCTGAAATGCCTGCACCCGAAAAATCCTCGATAAGCGGACAGCGGACTGGGATGGGGCGCTTCCAGAATCAGGTGGTTCGGGTTGTGCAGCATTGCCTTTTTCCGCTGGGCCGGCTTACCCCAGAGCAGAAAGACCATGGGCCGATCCTGCTGATCCAGGATCTCAATGACCGCGTCCGTAAACTGCTCCCAGCCGATATTCTGATGGGAATTTGCCTGATGGGCCCGCACCGTCAGCACGGTATTCAAGAGCAACACCCCCTGTTTGGCCCATTTGACCAGATAGCCGTTGTTTGGTATCTTACACCCCAGATCGTCGTGCAGCTCCTTGTAAATATTTTCCAGAGATGGAGGAATCTCCACCGTGGGCTGCACAGAAAAACAGAGCCCGTGAGCCTGATTGACGTTGTGATAGGGATCCTGTCCCAGAATGACTACCTTGACTTCCGACAGGGGAGTCAGATGAAAGGCGTTAAATATATCATCCGCCGGTGGAAACACCTGATAGGTACTGTACTCCCTCTTTACCGTATCGTACAGTTTCCGGTAGTAGGGTTTCTTAAATTCTTTCTGCAGCGGTTGCAGCCAGTCGTTGCTTATCGCAGCCATGCTCTCTTCCTTCTTTCTGCTCCTGCCGAAATCTTACCGTCTCTCTCGGCAGTCTTTTTCCTTTGTATCCTGTCTCAAACCGGATCCGGACTCAAAGCCGAACGGAAACGCCCCGCTTGGCCAGATATTCTTTTACCTGGCGAATTTCCAGTTCTTTGTAATGAAACAGAGAAGCAGCCAGGGCGGCATCCGCCTTGCCCCCTGTCAGCGCTTCGTAAAAGTGCTCCATGGTTCCGGCGCCTCCCGAGGCGATAACCGGGATGGAGACATGCTCCGCAATGGTTCTGGTCAGAGCAATGTCATATCCGGCCTTTGTCCCGTCACAGTCCATACTGGTCAACAGAATCTCTCCGGCCCCGAGGCATTCTGCCCGGACAGCCCACTCCACAGCGTCCCAGCCCACATCGATGCGCCCGCCATGCTTGTAGACGTTCCAACCGCTCCCGTCCTCCCGCCGCTTGGCATCAATGGCAACCACCACACACTGGCTGCCGAACTTATCCGCCGCCTCGGAAATCAGCTCCGGCCGGTCGATGGCCGCGGAATTGACCGAAATCTTGTCCGCTCCCTCCCGAAGCAGCAGCCGGAAGTCCTCCACCGTGCGGATACCGCCGCCCACTGTGAAAGGGATAAACACTTTCTCGGCCACACGCTTTACCATATCCACCACCGTACCGCGCTGATCGCTGGAAGCGGTAATATCCAGGAAAACCACCTCATCCGCACCCGCGGCATCGTAGGCAGCCGCAATCTCCACGGGATCTCCCGCATCCCGCAGATCCACAAAATTCACACCTTTTACCACCCGTCCGTCCTTCACATCCAGACAGGGAATAATCCTCTTTGTAAACATGCGCACCTCCTACAATTCCGCAAAGTTTCTCAAAATCCGCAGTCCTGTCGCGGAACTCTTCTCCGGATGGAACTGACAGGCAAACAGTTGGTCTTTCTCCACTGACGCGTCAATGGTTACGCCATACTCTGTCGTCGCCTTCACGACAGAAGGCTCCGCTGCCCTCAGATAGTAGGAATGCACAAAATAGACATAAGGGTTCTTCTCCAGTCCCGCAAATAGTCTACCGTTGTTCTTAAGATCCAGGGAATTCCAGCCAATATGGGGAATTTTCAGTCCCTCCTTCTCCGGGATCCGGTAAATGCCGCCTTTCAGAAGTCCAAGCCCCTCCACGCCGCTGCTCTCCTCACTTCCCTCAAAGAGAAGCTGCAGGCCGAGGCAGATTCCAAGAAAAGGCTTTCTCTTTGCCACCGTCTCCCTTATAGCCTTGTCCAGTTCATAGCGCTTCAGATGTTCCATGGCGTCGCCAAAGGCGCCGACCCCAGGCAGAATAACCTTGTCCGCGGACAGAATTTCATGAAAATCCCTGGTCAGCACAGTCTCCTCGCCGAGAAACGCCAGAGCTTTCTCCACACTCTTCACGTTTCCAGCATCATAATCCAGTATCGCAATCATTTTTTCTCTCCCGTGTCTTATCGACCTCTTTATGTTACCATTCGACAGCGAAATATGCAAGAAACATCCATATCTAGTGGTCAAATTCACACCAGAACTCCACGCCGTTGTCATAGTTTTTTACGCCATAGGGCTTATTGAAGCTCTCCATAACCGCCTTGACCACCGAAAGACCGATCCCGCTGCCGCCGTATTCTCTGGTGCGTGCCTTGTCTCCCTTATAAAATTTCTCCCAGATATGCGGCAGATCCTCCTCGGGAATCGCCTTCCCCGTGTTAAAGACGCTGAAGCGGATATTTCCGTCCTCCGTCGGAGCACAACGGACAACGATCTGCTTCTCCGCCGACGCGTAGTGAATGGCATTGCTGATAAAGTTGCTGACAACCTGCTCCGTGAAAAATTCATCCGCCCAGATATTGACCGGCTCCTCCGCCTCAATCTGGACATGGATCCCATTCTGTTCGATCAAGATGGATGAAGCGGAAAGAATGCCCCGCACCAGATCCATCAGGTTGAACCACTCCATCTGGAGCTGTCTTCCGCCGGATTCCAGCTGATTTAACGCCAACAGCTCATGAACCAGCCGCTCCATCTTCTTCGCCTCGTCCACAATCACATCGTAATAGAATTTGCGGCTCTCCTCGTCCTCGGCAATTCCCTCCTGAAGCCCCTCTCCGTAACCCAGAATCAGTGCGATAGGCGTTTTCAGTTCGTGGGAGACGCTGGAGATAAAATCCTTCCGGACCGCCTCATTTTTCTCCTTCTGTTCCATCCCCTGCTGCAGCTCCAGATTGGCCTGTTTCAATTCCCGGATGGTGTTCTCCAGCGTGGAGGACATCTCATTCATCCGCTCGCCCAGAAAATCGATCTCATTTTTTCTCTCCTGAGGCAGATATCTGGCGTTAAAATCCAGTTCCGTCATCCTCCGGGAGATATCGGTCAGTTTCTGAAGAGGACGCATAATATAACTGCTGAGTTTTCCGGCCACAACAATCGCGATGACAATGGCCATCAGACCGACAAAGAAAAGAAACTGATTGGACAGCGCCGCGCTCTCCCGGATACTCTCCAGGGCAGAGCGAATCATGATCATATTCCCGTCATCCAGCGTCCCCCACAAAACCAGATACTCCTCCTGCATCCGATTGTCCGTGCGCCGCTCGATAAAATAGGAATCCTCCGTGTCAAGAATATTCTTTTCATCCTGCGTTCCGCCGAAAATCGCGGACAGAAGCTGCTGTACCATCTCCTGGGAATCCCCCACGGAGGACATCAGCACGGAACCGTCAGAGGCGATAATCATGACCGAGAGACCGTCGCTGGCCGCCAGCCGCTCCATCGTCAGCGCCGAAGAAGCGGAATAGGTTCCGTTATCCATGGACATCTGATTGATAGTATCGTAGGCATGCTGCATACTCTTCTGTTTGTTTCGTATATAAAAAGAGCCGAGAAAGCAGGTGTTCAGCAGCCAGCACAAAAGCAATGTGCCGACCACCAGAAGAATCATAACACCCGCGATCTGGCGGTTCAGAATCCCTTTTCTATTCATGCGGCACCTCAAACTTGTATCCCATACCCCAGACCGTCTTGATCAGATTTCCCTTCTCTCCCAGTTTGCTCCGCAGCTTCTTCACATGGGTGTCTATGGTCCTGGCGTCGCCAAAATAATCATAATTCCAGACATTGTTGAGAATGGTCTCCCGGGAAAGGGCAATCCCCTCATTCTGCACAAAATAGGAAAGCAATTCAAACTCCTTGACACTCAGAGCGATCTCCTTCCCGTCGATGGTAACCACGTGGGCGTTTTTGTCAATACAGATCCCGGCCACCTCCATCTTCCCGTCTTCGCCGTCCCCGTCAGATGTCCTCCGAAGAACCGCATTGATCCGGGCAACCAGAATCCGCGGGCTGAACGGCTTCGTGATGTACTCATCTGCCCCGATATCAAATCCCTGAAGCACATCCGCCTCCTCGCCTTTCGCTGTCAGCATCAGAATCGGAACCTTTGAAGTCTGACGAATCTCCTTGCAGACCTCATATCCGTTGTGTTTTGGCATCATGATATCGAGAATGATCAGATCGATCTTCGGCTCGCGGTAGAAAAGTTCCAGCGCCTCCTCGCCGTCCGCCGCCTCGATCACATCATAGTTCTCCCGGGTCAGATAATCTCTGACCAGCTTTCTCAGCCTGCTCTCATCGTCCGCGATCAATATCTTCTGATTTGCCATAATTCCCGCTCCTTTTGCCTGTCCTTTTACATAAATCCTAACATGATTATATGAAAAAAATGTGAAAAGCGCAATTGTATAAAAAAAGACTGTATTCCCATGGAACACAGCCTTTCTTTGATGGACCAGACGGGAGTCGAACCCGTGTCCAAAAACCAATTCCCTGTCCTTCTACGAGCGTAGTCCGTTATTTGAGATTCCCTCCGCCGCCCGGAAACGAACATCCTGACGGTTTCAGTAGCTTCATAATACGCCCACCGGTGCAAAGCTTAGCCGGCGTCGTTTCCTGCATGGTCGAAGCCTGGATCCCGACGTGCAGGTGCGTCAGCTCAGACTGCTGCGATTAGGCAGCGTATGCTAATTTTCTATTATCAGCGTTTAATTTTAGGTTTGGAATTTAACGCATCCCCTGCGACTCGCTTCTCCAGCTGCATGATCCCTGTCGAAACCATTACTGGCCCTGATATCAACTGATAAATCAGGATTCATTCTTATTATAGAGCAAATTTGCTATCCGTCAAGCCCCACAGATCACTTTTTCACGAAAATTCCGTGACCGAAATTACCCGAGATTTCTGACCTTGAATTCCCGCTGGGCTTCCCTTCTCTGATCCTTTTTTGCGATATCCGCCCGCTTGTCATAGAGTTTCTTTCCTCTCGCCAGGGCAATCTTTACCTTGACCAGACTGCCGGAAAAATAAACTTCCACAGGAACCAGCGTATAGCCCTTCTCCTTGATTTTTCCGAGGAGCTTGCGGATCTCTGCCTTGTGCATCAGAAGCTTCCGGGGACGCAAGGGATCCCGGTTAAAAATATTTCCCTTCTCATAGGGCGGAATATGCATCTGGTAAAGCATGACCTCCCCGTTCTCGATCCGAACAAAAGCCTCCTTGATGCTGCATCTTCCCATGCGCAGAGATTTGACTTCCGTTCCCTTCAGGCTAATCCCTGCCTCAAAGGTCTCCTCTAGAAAATAGTCGTGGTACGCTTTTTTATTGTTGGCAATCATCCTCTTCTTATTATCTGTCTTCATCTCTATCCTCCACAAGCAGGAAATCAATCGTTCTCGTGAGGGTATCGGCAGCCTCCACCCGGATACGGACCTTTTCCCCCAGGCGAAAATGCCGGTTGGTGCGCTCGCCGATCAGTTCGTAAGTGCTCTCTGAGAACACATAATAGTCTCCCCGAAGGGTGGAGACATGCACCAGTCCCTCCACGGTGTTGGGAAGTTCCACGTACATTCCCCACCCCGTCACACCGGAGATCATACCCTCATACTCTTCGCCGACATGCCTTTCCATGTACTGTACTTTTTTCAGTTTCTCTACTTCCCGCTCCGCGTCGTCCGCCCTCCGCTCCAGCTTGCTGCATTTTGCCGCCACATCCGGCAGAAGCGCTCCATAATGCTCTCTCCGGCTTTCATCCAGACGGTTGTGCAGCGATTCCTTGATAATTCTGTGGATCTGCAGATCCGGATACCGCCGGATCGGCGACGTGAAATGGCAGTAATATTCCGCCGCCAGGCCAAAATGCCCGCTGCACTCCGTCGTATACTTTGCCTGTTGCATGGAGCGCAGAACCAACCGGGAGATAAAAGCCTCCTGGGGCGATCCGGCGATCTTTCCCAGAAGTTTCTGCAGTTCCTTCGGGTGGATCTCCGCGGCGTTTCCCTTCAGCGTCAGGCCGAAACTTCCAATCAGGGAGGCGAGCTGGCGGATTTTATCTCCCGAGGGCATTCCGTGAGTTCGATAGATGAAGGGAATCTCCTGCCAGTAAAAATGCTGAGCCACCGTCTCGTTCGCCGTCAGCATGAAATCCTCGATCATGTCCGTGGCCACGTTTCGTTCGTAGGGCAGAATCTCCACCGGCCTCCCCTTTTCATCCAGATGAATCTTCGTCTCCGGAAAATCAAAATCCAGCGATCCTCTCGCCGCCCGTCTCTTTCGAATCAGCGCGGAAAGTTCCCGCATCATCTCAAACATCGGCACCAGCTCCCGGTATTTTTCCGTCTCGTCGGGATCGTGATCTTCGAGAATTTTCTTTACGGATGTGTAACTCATTCTTTGATCCACCCGTATCACGGTCTCGGCGATCTGATAGTCTGTCACTTCTCCAGCGGAATTCAACGTCATAATACAACTGAGAGCCAGCCGGTCCTCCCCCTGGTTCAGAGAACAGATCCCGTTGGAGAGCGCATGAGGCAGCATGGGAATAACCCGATCCACCAGATACACGCTGGTGCCCCGCTTAAGGGCCTCCACATCCAACGGGCTTCCCTCCCGCACATAGTGGGTAACATCGGCAATATGCACGCCGAGAATATAATTTTCCCCCTCACGGCGCAGAGAGATGGCGTCATCCAGATCCTTGGCGTCCTCCCCGTCGATGGTTACCATGGTCTCACAGCGCAGATCCATCCGTCCCGCAATCTCCTCCTGGCCGACAGACATACCGGCCTCTGATGCAGCCGCAAGCACCTCCGCCGGAAACTCCGTCGGCAGTTCAAAAGCCTTTACCACAGATAAAATATCCACTCCCGGATCATTCGCATGCCCGAGAATTTCCGTGATCTCCCCCTCTGGCCGCCGCTTCTCATCGCCGTAATCCGTGATGTGGCAGACGACCTTGTGCCCGTTTACCGCACCGAGATCGCATCCCTCCGGGATGAAGATGTCCTGGGTAAATCGTACATTGTCCGGAATCACAAAACCGTAGTGCCTGGATTTGCGGTACATTCCCACAATCTCCGTGTTTGCCCGACATACGATATCGACGACCCTCGCCTCCGGGCGCTGCCCGCCAGCGGCAGTAAGGGGCACAATCTTTACCCGATCCCCGTGGAAAGCATTCCCGGTATACTTTGCAGGAACAAAGAAATCTTCATCCTCTCCCTCCACCGTGACAAATCCGAATCCTCTGGCGTTTGCCGTGTACTCTCCCTCCAGAAGTTTCGGAGAAGCCTTGCGATACTTTCCCCTCTTATTGACCTCAATCTTTCCGTCCGCCACCAGGGCGTCCAGCACCTCCCGCAGCTCCTCCCTGCGTTCCCTGGGAATATCCAGAAGCATCGCCAGTTCTTTTATTTTCATCGGGACATAGTTCCTGTCACAGAACAGCCCGTACAGTTTTTTCTTCTTTTCTTCCAATCCTTCTCTTTTCATCTCATTCTCTCGCAAAGGCCGCGCCTTTTCCCTATACACAAAAACAGCCATCGCAAAAACGATGGCCATTCTCAATCTCTGGAATCAATCCTAAAAGCTTCCGATATTCAACACCGCGGCAATCACAAAGAAAAGCAGCACCAGGACACTGGTAATCTTTACCATCATACCCTCTTTGGAACGTCCCTTGTTCCTGCTCCAATATGTGTCGCTCTGTGTGCCGTTCAGGGAACCCAGCCCGGCAGACTTTCCCTCCTGAAGCAAAATAATGACCGTTATTGCTATACAGATAATGATAAATGCTATCATCAGTATTGTCTTTAAAACTTCCATCTTCTATTCCTCCCGACGGATTTCTTATCTTTGTGTCTTTTCTCAAATATTACAACTTATAGAAGTTTAACACAGAACGCATTTCAATGCAAGTTTTTTTTGACGACTCACAATCCAAGCATAATCGTGTCATATCCGGCTTCACAGAATTTTTCGGATATACCAAAACCGATACCCTTTGCTGCTCCTGTTACAATTACTGTCTGATCTGCCATGTATTACCACCCTTTCTTAACATAAAAAAGATGCCCACCCATCGATGGACATCTTTGTCGCGTATGAATTATAAGCTATCCGGATGAAAAGTCCTGTGCACAGACAGGAAAGACTTTTTATCAGTAAGCTACGCCCTGAGCGATCATAGCCTCTGCAACTTTCTCGAAGCCAGCGATATTGGCGCCTGCCACCAGGTTGCCTTCCATGCCGTACTTCTTCGCTGCGTCATAGGAATTGTGGAAGATATTTACCATGATGTCATGGAGTTTTGCGTCCACTTCCTCGAAGGTCCAGGAATATCTCATGGAGTTCTGGCTCATCTCCAGCGCGGAAGTCGCAACGCCGCCTGCGTTTGCAGCCTTCGCCGGTCCAAACAGAACGCCAGCTCCCTGGAATGCGGCAACTGCCTCCGGTGTACAGGGCATGTTCGCGCCCTCAGCCACAGCGATCACGCCGTTGGCGATCAGAGCCTTTGCAGCTTCCTCATCCAGCTCATTCTGCGTAGCGCAGGGAAGCGCGATATCGCACTTGATGGTCCAGATGCCCTTGCATCCCTCTGTGTAAGTTGCGGAGGGAACGCGCTCTGCGTACTCTTTGATTCTCTTTCTCTCCACCTCTTTGATCTGTTTTACCACATCCAGCTTGATGCCTTCCGGATCATAAACATATCCGTTGGAATCGGACAGAGCCACAACCTTTGCTCCCAGCTGTGTAGCCTTCTCCGTCGCATAGATCGCAACATTTCCGGAACCGGAGATCACGACGGTCTTTCCTGCGAAGGAATCCTCCTTCATGCATTTGAGCATCTCATCGGTGTAGTAGCACACGCCGTAACCGGTAGCCTCAGTACGTGCCAGAGATCCGCCGTAGGTCAGTCCCTTTCCGGTCAGAACGCCGGTAAACTCGTTGCGCAGTCTCTTGTACTGTCCGTACATATATCCGATCTCTCTTCCGCCAACGCCGATATCTCCTGCGGGAACATCCGTGTCAGGTCCGATGTGGCGATAGAGCTCTGTCATAAAGCTCTGGCAGAAACGCATGATCTCGTTGTCAGATTTGCCCTTGGGATCGAAATCAGAACCGCCCTTGCCGCCGCCGATGGGAAGACCGGTCAGGCTGTTCTTGAAAATCTGCTCAAATCCCAGGAACTTGATAACAGAAAGATTTACAGACGGATGCAGTCTCAGACCACCCTTGTAAGGTCCGATTGCGGAGTTGAACTGTACTCTGTAGCCTCTGTTGACCTGTACCTTGCCGTTGTCGTCCACCCAGGACACACGGAACATGATCACTCTCTCAGGCTCAACGATTCTCTCGATGATGCCCTGCTCCTCCAGCTTCGGATTTGCGGCCACTACCGGCTCCAGAGACTCCAGCACTTCGCCGGCTGCCTGCAGGAACTCCTTCTGCTCTGCGTTGCGGCTTGCAAGTCCATCGTAAACACGCTGCAGATAACTACTCTTAAAATTCATCTTTTATCCCTCCCAGAAATGTACTTCAGGCCTTGCGATCTGTACAAAACCTGTTTTTTATTATACTCTTTCGGGGGATAATGCGCAAGAAAAAATGAATTTTTATTCACTGTCTCCGTCACACCGACAGGTCCCCGGAAAAATGCGCCGTCCGGGATAGGAGGCACGCTCCACAATGCTCTCCTCGATTCGAATCAGCTGATTGTATTTTGCGGTCCGCTCTCCCCGGCAGGGGGCTCCGGTTTTGATCTGTCCGCAGTTGAAAGCAACGGCCAGATCCGCGATGGTCACGTCCTCCGTCTCTCCGGAGCGATGAGACATTACCGTGGTATATCCGTGAGCTTTCGCCATCTGAATCGTCTCGATAGTCTCCGACAGAGTCCCGATCTGATTGACTTTGATCAGGATGCTGTTTGCTGCTTTCTGCAGGATTCCCTTCTGCAGCCTGCATTTGTTTGTCACAAAGAGATCATCCCCCACCAGTTGAACCTTTCTCCCCAGGCATTCCGTCAGAATATGCCATCCCTCAAAGTCCTCCTCGTGAAGCCCATCCTCTATGGAACAGATCGGAAACTCCCTGCACAGTTTCTCGTAGTAGGAGATCATCTCCTTCGTGGAACGCAGTACCTTTGTGCTGCATGTGTCGGGGACAGCTCCCTCATGCACATGCTCCTGTGACATTCTCCGCTGCTTTCCCCTGCTCTCTCCCGGGAAATAGTACATACCGGAATTTTCCTCGTAGAGTTCGCTGGCCGCCGCGTCCATGGCAAAGGCAATCTCCTCCCCGGGACAATACCCTGCCCGTTCAACCGCCTCCGTCAGATAGGCAAACACTTCAAAGGCATCCGCCAGATCCGGGGCAAACCCGCCCTCATCTCCCACGGCAGCGGTTTTTCCGCGCTCCGCGAGAAGGTCTTTCAGGCTGTGATAAACTTCCGATCCCATGCGCAGCCCTTCCCGGAAATTTTTTGCTCCCACAGGCATAATCATAAACTCCTGAAAATCGATATCGTTCTTCGCGTGAACGCCCCCATTGATGATATTCATCATGGGTACCGGCATAACCGTGGCAGAAACTCCGCCAATGTAGCGGTACAGCGGAATCCCCAGCGTCATGGCGGCCGCCTTCGCAGCCGCCAGAGAGACGGCAAGCATAGCGTTCGCCCCCAGATTGCTCTTATCCTCCGTTCCATCCAGCTCCAGCATGATTTCATCAATCTGTCCCTGATTGCATACATTATGGTCCAGAAGTCCCTGACGGATTACCGTGTTGACATTTCTGACCGCCTGCAGAACTCCTTTTCCGCCATAGCGCTGGCTCCAGGGACGGCCGTCCTCGTCCATGTGTTCGGCGACGGAGGCATCCCGCAGCTCCAGCGCCTCATGACTTCCGGTGGAAGCGCCGCTTGGCACAATGGCCCGGGCCCGCAGGCGGCCATCCACCTCCA
>ERZ1643249.3788-NODE-3788-length-13085-cov-28.589870_pt1 | contig 13085 bp, 8 predicted proteins | sample MGYA00579263_ERZ1643249 | MGnify/ENA primary metagenome ERZ1643249 (study PRJEB29033, sample SAMEA4952264) | chicken gut metagenome | biome: Broiler Chicken; feature: Gastrointestinal Tract; material: Caecum | place: Ireland | collected 2018 | study: Broiler...
ATGCTGGTGACATTTCTATTAATGATATGGTGACATTTTAAAAAAGGATTAACATTAATAAAAAAAATTGTTGACTTATTTGAAATATTAGTGTACTATATTGATACGAAAGGGGAGCTAACTATATATTTTAACTTATAGTTGGCTCTTTTTCTGTCGTTAAGGGTTGATAATCACATGGGACAATACTTTAGTAATGAATCTCTTCCTAGTGAGATGAAAACCTTTGAGATATCGATATTAGGAGTTCATTTAAACCTTTCATCTGACAATGGTGTATTTTCTAAAAAAGGTCTCGATTATGGCACGAGGATTTTGTTAGAAAATCTACCATTAAGAGAAATTCGTGCCCCGATTTTAGATGTCGGGTGTGGATATGGACCAATTGGGCTTGCCATTTCGAAAAAATTGCAAGTTCCAGTCGACATGATCGATGTCAACAAGAGGGCACTTCATCTAGCAAAAATGAATGCTAGGAAGAACGAATTAAATTTAGTAAATATCTTTGAAAGCAATTGTTACGAAGCGATTGATGAGACTGTTATGTATGAAACAATCATTACCAATCCACCAATTCGAGCGGGCAAGAAAATCGTCTATGAAATTGTTATGGGAGCCCGTTTCCATTTGGCCGAAGATGGTAATTTATTCATTGTCGTTCGTAAAGAACAAGGGGCAAAGTCGATGCTCCGAGATTTAGAAGCGTACTATATTCCAGAAATTTTGACAAGAGATAAGGGTTATTATGTAATCAGGTGTAAGAAAAAGTAATTTTTCGGTTTTATGATGGACAAATAAAAATATAATATGTGGGGTGAATTTAGTGGCATACAAAATAACAAAATGCGGAGATTACAGAGAAAGAAGAAATTTCTCTAAAATTAGAAACACTTATGAATTAAAAGACTTACTAGAGATTCAAACAAAATCTTACAACAAATTCATTACAGAAGGAATCAAAGAAGTATTTGACGATTTGTTCCCAGTAGAAAACTTTTCAGGAACACTGTCATTAGAATTCGGCGATTATCATTTTGATGAACCAAGATTCTCAATTAAAGAATCAAAGGATCGTGAAACGACATATGCAGCACCATTGAAAGTGGAAGTTCGTTTATTCAACCACGAAACAGGTGAGGTAAAAGAACAAGAAATTTTCTTGGGTGATATGCCAATTATGACGGATAGTGGTACGTTCGTTATCAATGGTAAAGAACGTGTTATCGTATCCCAATTGGTAAGAAGTCCAAGTGTATATTTCAATAGCGAAATCGACAAAAATGGTCGTCAATTGATTACATCTCAAATTATTCCTTCTCATGGAACTTGGTTAGAGTTCGAAACAGATGCAAGAGATGTATTATATGTAAGAATTGACCGTACGCGTAAAGTAACATTAACGACACTTTTACGTGCTTTTGGATTGTCTAGCGATGATGAAATCTTAAAATTATTCGGTGACAATGACTATTTGAGAAATACGATGGAAAAGGATTCTACAAGAAATACAGATGAAGCCTTAATCGAAATTTACGAAAAATTACGTCCAGGAGAACCAGCAACACTAGATTCTTCAAAGAACAATATCATTACCAGATTCTTTGACGAGTTTAGATATGACTTGGCAAAAGTAGGACGTTATAAATTCAATCGTAAGTTGAATGTAATGGATCGTTTGTTAGATCAAACGCTTGCTGAAGACATCGTTGTCGATGGCGAGGTGCTTGCTAGCAAAGGAACAGTTTTAACAAAAGATGTTTTAAGTACATTAAAACCAGCTTTTGAAAACGGATATGGTGTAAAAGAAGTTACAATCAATCAAGAACTAGATACGTACAATAAATTACAACAAGTTACAATCTATAATCCAAATAACAAAAAAGAAAAAATGATTGTCCTAGGAAACGATCAATCAATCGAAGTAAGACGTTTGACGATTTCAGACGTATATGCTGCCGTATCTTACTATCTAAACTTACTAGAAGGTGTCGGCAACTTTGATGAAATCGACCATTTAGGAAACCGTCGTGTCCGTCAAGTTGGAGAATTGTTACAAAACCAATTCCGTATCGGTGTGTCTAGAATGGAACGTGTCATTAGAGAACGTATGACGACACAGGAAATGGAAGAAGTAACACCAAAGACATTAATCAACATTAGACCGGTAACAGCTGCTATGAAAGAGTTCTTTGGTTCCAGCCAATTATCACAATTCATGGACCAAATTAACCCGATTGCAGAACTTACAAACAAACGTCGTTTAAGTGCTTTAGGACCAGGTGGATTATCTAGAGACCGCGCTGGTATGGAAGTACGTGACGTTAACGTTTCGCACTACGGTCGTATCTGTCCAATTGAGTCACCAGAAGGACCAAACATTGGATTGATTACATCTTTGGCAAGTTATGCTAAAATTGACGATTATGGGTTCATTATGACACCTTATCGTAAAGTAGAAGATCGTCATATCACCGATCAAGTTGACTATTTAACAGCAGATCAAGAAAACGACTATATTATTTCTCAAGCAACTGTTAATACAGATGAAGACAATAATATTATCGACGAACAAGTACCTGCTCGTTACAAAGGTGATAATATCATTACGAAAGCAGATCGCGTCGACTACATCGATGTGTCTCCACAACAAGTTGTATCAATTACGACAAGTTGTATTCCATTCCTAGAACACGACGATGCTACTCGTGCTTTGATGGGTGCAAACATGCAACGTCAATCTGTACCACTATTAAAGACAGAAGCTCCATTTGTTGGAACTGGTGTAGAGTACATTGCTGCCCGTGATTCTGGTGCTGCTGTGTTAGCAAAAGCAGATGGAATTGTCGAATATGTAGATGCAAAACGTATTGTCGTTAAGAATAAAACAGGTAAAGATACATATTACTTAGCAAACTTCGAAGAATCTAACGGAGACTCTTGCTACCATCACCGTCCAATTGTAAGAGTTGGCGATAAAGTAATCAAGGGTCACGTCATTGCCGATGGTCCAAGTATGGATCAAGGAGAACTTGCTTTAGGTAAGAACATGGTTGTTGCTTTCATGACTTACAACGGATATAACTATGAAGATGCTGTCATCTTAAATGAAAATTTAATTAAAGAAGACCGCTTAACTTCTATCCATATCGAAGACTATGAAATGCAATGCCGTGAAACAAAACTAGGACCAGAAGAGATTACTCGTGATATTCCAAATATCAGTGAAGAAGCAAGAAAACACTTAGATGAAAGTGGTATTGCTATCATCGGTACAGAAGTACATGAAGGGGACATCCTAGTTGGTAAAGTAACGCCAAAAGGTATGGCTGAATTAACTTCAGAAGAAAAATTGTTACATGCTATTTTCGGTGAAAAGACGAGAGAAGTAAGAGATACATCACTTCGTGTTCCACACGGTGTAGAAGGTATCGTTCACGATGTTAAGATTTATACGAGAAAAGAAAACGATGAACTTCCTGCTGGTGTAAGCAAAGTTATTCGTGTCTACATCGCTCAAAAACGTAAGATTCAAATCGGAGATAAAATGTCTGGACGTCACGGAAACAAAGGTTGTATTTCCCTAATTGTTCCACAAGAAGACATGCCATTCTTAAAAGATGGTCGTCCAGTTGATATTATGTTGAACCCACAAGGTGTTCCTTCTCGTATGAACTTAGGTCAAGTATTAGAGTTACACATTGGTATGGCTGCTAAGAAACTAGGTTGCTATGTTGCAACACCAGTATTCGATGGCGCTACAAACGATGACATTGCTGCTATGATGGCAGAAGCTGGTATGGATCCAGATGGTAAGACTGTTCTATACGATGGTCGTACTGGTGAACCGTTCCATCAAAGAATTTCTGTCGGTGTTATGTACATGTTGAAACTACACCACATGGTAGATGATAAGTTACATGCTCGTTCAACCGGACCATACTCTTTGGTTACACAACAACCTCTTGGTGGTAAAGCACAATTCGGTGGCCAAAGATTTGGAGAAATGGAAGTTTGGGCTCTATATGCATATGGTGCCGCTCATACACTTCAAGAAATGTTAACAGTTAAATCAGACGACGTAATCGGTCGTGTCAAAGTATATGAAAACATTGTCAAAGGTCAAGAAATCAATCAAGCAGGAGTTCCAGAATCATTCCGTGTATTGATGAAAGAATTCCAAGCATTAGGTCTTGATGTAAGCATCATCGATGAAGATGACAATGAATTAGATTTAAAACAAATCGAAGAACAAGAAACACAAGAAGAATTTAAAGCAATGGATGAAATCGATGCTTCTCTTCCACTTCCACCAGTGACAGAAACACCAAGTGAAGAAGTTGAAGATGAAGAGGAAGATGAATTCGAAAAAGAAGATGCTGAGTTTGAAGATGAAGACTTCGAACCGACATTAGAAGATATGGAAGGAGATGAATTCTAATATGTTAGCAGCTGATAAGTTTAAAGCTATTAAAATTGGAATCGCATCACCTGAGAAGATTCGTGAATGGTCTTATGGCGAAGTTAAAAAACCAGAAACGATTAACTATCGTACGTTAAGACCAGAAAGAGACGGTCTATTCTGTGAAAAAATCTTTGGACCAACCAAAGACTTCGAATGTGCTTGTGGAAAATACAAACGTGTTCGTTACAAAAACATCGTATGTGACCGTTGTGGTGTTGAAGTAACTCGTAGCAAGGTAAGACGTGAACGTATGGGTCACATCGAACTTGCTACTCCAGTTTCTCACATCTGGTTCTTCAAAGGAGTACCATCTCGCATGGGCTTGGTACTAGATATGTCACCAAGAGAACTAGAAGAAGTATTATACTTCGTAAGTTATGTTGTAATCGATAAAGGGATCACACCGTTAGAGAACAAACAAACTCTATCTGAAAAAGAATACCGTTCTTATTATGAAAAATATGGTAACGGATTCAAAGTAGGAATGGGCGCTGAAGCAATCAAAGAATTGCTAAAGAAAATCGATTTGGAAAAAGAAGTTGCAGAACTAGAAAAAGAAGTTGCGGAAGCTCAAGGTCAAAAACGTGTTCGTTTAATCAAACGTTTAGACGTATTAGATGCATTCCGTAAATCAGGTAATCGTCCAGAATGGATGATTCTAGATTGCATTCCAGTCATTCCACCGGATTTGAGACCGATGATTCAATTAGATGGTGGTCGTTTTGCAACAAGTGATTTGAACGATTTATATCGTCGTGTTATCAACCGTAACAATCGTTTAAAGAAATTGATCGATTTAGGTGCTCCTGGCATCATTATCCAAAACGAAAAACGTATGTTACAAGAAGCTGTCGATGCCTTATTCGATAATGGCCGTCGTGGTAGAAGTGTAACAGGTGCTGGAAATCGTCCATTGAAATCTTTATCTAGTATGTTAAAAGGAAAACAAGGTCGTTTCCGTCAAAACTTATTAGGTAAACGTGTTGACTACTCTGGTCGTAGTGTTATCGTCGTTGGACCATCTCTAAAGATGTATCAATGCGGTGTTCCAAAAGATATGGCACTAGAGTTATTCAAACCGCATGTAATTCATGGGCTAGTAGAAAGAGATATTGCTCACAATATCAAAGCAGCAAAGCGTTTGATTGAAAATAAAGATCCAGTTGTATGGGACGTTGTAGAAGACGTTATGAAAGAACATCCAGTATTATTAAACCGTGCTCCAACGTTACATAGATTAGGTATTCAAGCATTTGAACCAGTTTTAATTGGTGGTAAAGCAATGCGCCTACACCCATTGGTATGTCCAGCCTTCAATGCCGACTTCGATGGTGACCAAATGGCTATCCATATTCCACTATCTGAAGAAGCACAAGCAGAAGCAAGACTATTGATGTTAGGTGCTAACAACATCTTGAAACCTAGTGATGGAAAACCAATCGTTACTCCAGAACAAGACATGGTTTTAGGTAACTATTACATTACAATGGAAAAAGCGGGTCATGATGGGGAAGGAAGACTATTCAAAGATTCTAACGAAGCATTGATGGCTTACGAAAGAAGAGAATTAGACCTTCATACACGTATCGCTATTCCAGTTGATTCTTTCAAACATAAATTGTTTACGGAAGGACAAAAAGGAAAATATTTGGTTACAACAGTAGGAAAATTAAAATTCAATGAAATCTTACCAGACTCTTTCCCTTATATTAACGAACCTACTGACGATAATATTCAAAATATTACACCAAATAAATATTTCATTGAAAAAGGTAAAAATATTCCAGAAGAAATTAAGAAGATGCCACTTGTAAAACCGTTTGCTAAGAGTGTATTAGAGAAAACAATCGCTCAAGTATTCAAACGTTACAAGACGACAGAAACTTCTATTTACCTAGATAAATTAAAAGATTTAGGATTCTATTATTCTACAATTGCTGGTATCACAGTATCTGCAAGCGATGTTGCAAGAAGTGACCATAAGGAACAAATTGTAGCAGATGCACAAAAAGTTGTAGATAAAGTTAACAAGCAATACAAGAAAGGTTTAATTACGGAAGAAGAACGTTATAACAAAGTCATCTCTATTTGGAACGGTGCCAAAGATCAAGTTCAACAAGAACTATCCGAGAAAGCTGCCAATGACTTAGATAACCCAATCTTCATGATGATGAACTCTAAAGCACGTGGTAACTTGTCACAGTTAACACAATCTGCTGGTATGCGTGGATTGATGCAGAAGCCAAATGGTCAAGCATTGGAAATCCCGGTTGTATCATCATTCCGTGAAGGTTTGAGCGTATCTGAATTCTTCTTGTCAACACACAGTGCTCGTAAAGGTAGTGCCGATACCGCACTTAAGACTGCTGACTCTGGATACTTAACTCGTCGTCTAGTCGATGTATCACAAGATATCATCGTAAGAGAAGACGATTGTGGTACTGATAACGGTGTTGTAGTAAGCGACTTCATCAACGATAAGACAGGAGCAGTAATTGAAAAATTGTTCGATCGTATCGTTGGTCGTTATACAAGCAAAAAAGTTGTCAATCCAGAAACGAAAGAAGTATTGGCAGACAAGAACCAATACATCACGGAACAAGTTGCACAAAAGATTGTCGACGCTGGAATCAAAGAAGTTGAAATCAGAACTGTATTTACATGTAATTGTTCGAATGGCGTTTGTGCTAAATGTTATGGACGTAACTTAGCAACTGGAAATATGGTTGAAGTTGGTGAAGCTGTCGGAGTTATGGCTGCTCAATCAATCGGTGAACCAGGAACTCAGTTAACCATGAGAACATTCCACACTGGTGGAGTTGCCGGTGGTGAAGATATTACTCAAGGTCTTCCACGTGTACAAGAATTGTTCGAAGCTAGAAATCCAAAAGGAAAAGCAACGATTGCAGAAATCGACGGAACGATTTCTAAGATTGTCGAAGAACATGGCAAATTCAAGATTACCATCAAGAATAAACTAGAGACGAAAGAACATGTTACGAACTACGGAGCAAAACTAAGAGTTCAAGAAGGCGACAATGTCGTTCGTGGCGATAAACTAACGGAAGGTGCAATCAGTCCAAAAGAATTACTTGCTGTAACCGATCCGTTAACAACGCAAGAATATATCTTGAAAGAAATCCAATATACATACCGTTCACAAGGTGTAGATATTGCCGATAAACACGTTGAAATTATTGCAAGTCGTATGATTTCTAAGATTCGTATAGTAGAGCCAGGCGATACAAACTTCGTATCTGGTGCCTTAATTAGTCTTCACGATTATACGGAAGGCAACAAAAATGTTATTATCCAAGGTAAGAAACCAGCAATTGGTAAACCAGTATTGTTAGGTATTACAAAAGCTGCTCTTGGAACAGATTCATTCTTATCTGCTGCATCATTCCAAGAAACAACAAGAGTATTAACAGATGCTGCAATCCGTGGTAAAGAAGATAAGTTATTCGGTCTAAAAGAAAATGTTATTATCGGTAAACTAATCCCAGCTGGTACTGGTATGAAACAATATCAAAACATCGATTACGAACTAAAAAGCCAGTTCACGGATGAAGAACCATTAGAAACGCTAGAAGATCAATTTATGGAGTAATTTAAAAAACAGGTAGAGTTTTCTATCTGTTTTTTTGTGGCTTGAAAATGTAAGGATAAAATGATATAGTATTTCTAGAATAAAGGATAATAGGGATATGAAAAATTTATTATATTTTGAATATAAAAAGAATCGTACCATACCGACGATATTATTAATTATTGTTATTTTATTTGTAGTTACTAATTTAGTTGTTTTTTTGGCTAGTCAACAATCATCGGTTGTAAGTGTTAGTTTTGCTTTAGATCAGGTAAATTATCAAGAAGCAGGTGAGCAAGCAGAACAGGAATATCAATCAAATCCTACTTGTGAATCCTTTTATAAATATGTCTATTTTTCAGAATTAGCAGATATCCAAAAATTGTATGAAGAAAGTTCTCATAAAGGGGAAGATTACATTTATTATCTAAATTTCGATTTATCAACAATCATTGCTCAAGGATCTCAACGTGTTGAATCGAACTGCAGCTCGTCTGGACAAGAGGTGTATCCATTTGTTGGTCAAGAAGAACGTTTGCAAAAGATAAGAGAAGTTTTTATGGGTGATTACACGGACTTCATAGAATATATGGAATTTGATCAAAACGAAAAGTTAAATGATGAGACGATTACACAAACGTGGAAAAGTTTTTATGAAGAAAACTTAGATCTATTAGAACAGTTACGTGGCCAAGAGTTACAAGACTTTCAAAAAATAATGTTACCGACACTGATTTTTACAGAACCATCTGAAACTTTTGCCGTAAGTGAAGAACAGTTCAATCAAGATATTGCAATGATGGACCGGTTTGGTAGTTATGATGCATATCTAAATTCTCTAGACGACAGTGTAGAAACTGCTCGTGAACAAAGAGAAATTAAGAAATATCAATTATTGAATGGCATTGAACCTTCTGTCAATGAGAGCTTTTTATACAATGAAAAGAACGTTTACGGAAAACTACTAGATTATTTACCAATCTTGTTTATAATCAATACGTTATTAGTAATTGGCGCTTTTGCTGCTAATACAATAATCGATCACAAAAAAGGTAGAGATACAGTTCTACTTACAAAATCGTATAGCCGTAGTAAAATCATGGCTAGTAAACTTGTTTATACAGGGATGATTTTATTGGTTACAACCTTCTATTTGCTAGTATCCTTATTAGCTTCCATGTATTTACAGGAATATAATCCAGAATTTATCTATACATTCTATCAAAATGGTGGCGTCGTAACCTACAACTTAATTACGGTATGGGCAATGAATGCTGTGATGTATTTCCTATTAGGATTAATTAGTATTTCGGTATTTTATTTGATTGCCTCTCTTAGCAAGTCGATGTTTCTTTCATTATTGTTGTCACTTCTTGTGACAGTAATTCCTACTATTTTGTCATTTACGATATTTAAAGTGCTATTTCATAACATTTTTTACATCGATTTAGTGTTACTAGTAGTTGGTGTTCTACTTTTGATTTTAAGCTGTATCGTATTTCAAAGGAGTTGGTCTAAATGAGTGTATTAGAGGTAAGGGATATTCATAGGAATTACGGTAAAAAAGAAGTATTAAAGGGTGTGACATTTCAGATAGATTCTTCCGAAATAGTCGGATTAATCGGTAAGAACGGTGCTGGAAAATCTACATTGTTTAAAGTGATTGCAGGTCTTTTGAAACAAAAATCAGGAACAGTTAAAATTTTAGACCAAGAAGTGTCCTCTAAAAATCGAAAAATATTCCAACAAGTTGGCTGTTTAATCGAACAAGTTTCTTTATATCCACACTTGACTGGATACGAACATATTCAAATTGTAGCAAAATTGACGGATACAAAAATAGATGAACATGTGGAAACGTTGATTTCTACATTAAAGATGAACTCTTATATTCATAACAAAACGAAAACGTATTCCCAAGGAATGAAACAACGTTTAGGAATTTTACTGGCAGTCTTAAATAAACCAAAATTACTTCTTCTAGACGAACCATTAAATGGTTTGGATCCAGAGGGAGTTTATGAAATTCGTACATTTTTATTAAATATATGTCACCAAGAGGGAATGTCTCTGTTGATTTCTAGCCATATTTTATCAGAAATGCAAATCTTCTGTGACCGCTTCCTATTCTTAAAAGATGGTGTAATTTCAAAAGACTTAACGAAAAGTGATTTAAAAAATAGTAATCTAGAACAAGAATTTATCGAGGATAATCAAGAATGAGAGAGTTTTGGAAATCTTTTTGTATCGCTTTAAAGACGAGTAAAAAAAGTATTGGAATTAGCATTATACTATCGTGTGCAATCCTTTGCTTTTTTTGTTTTCAAATCGTTCAGAAAAGTCAAAATCGTGATTTATTACTCACAGATGATGAACAAAAAGTAAAAGAACAATACGAATTGTTTGTTGAAAAGTACGAAACTGCTTCTAATCGAGATGAGTTTATAAACATTAATACTTCCATTTTAAGAAATTATTATATGTTGGAACTTTCAAAAAAATATGGCATTCAGTATATGATTGATGAAAGAGTAGATGATTTAAATCGTTTGGCAAGTCAGTATATTGAAATAAATTGGGAAGAAGCAGAGAGTCCAGTTTTGATGGAGAGCACTTACGAGTTAGAACAAAAGATGTCACTACCGTATTCTGATTATATTGAGGAGAAGTTAATGGAAATTGACACTTCTATCGAGCAGTTGCAGAGTGATTTCCCAACACCTGAAATTCACAACGAAGTGGAAAAGTTACTAGAACAGAAAAAGGTATATGAAACATTGAAAACGGAAAATGATTATGCCAATTTAAAAACAGTTCCAGTAGAAAAAGCTCTTTCCTTATTAGAAGAAATATATGAGCTTCCGAAGACAGAAGAAGAGTTAGTCGAAAATGATATAATTCCACTTTATTATCAGAATTATCAAGAGTATTTAGAAAACTTTTCTAGTTCAAAAAAGTTGATAGAGCGAGAATATAAAACGATTCTAAATGCTTTATTGGAAGATCAAACGCTATCTTCAAAAGAGTTGAAAACTAGTCAATTGTATACGATAAAAGATGCTTGGCAAGCAAATTATACTTACATGATTGTAATTATTTTGATGGTTCTATTGTTGGCAATTCCGCTTGTAATTCAAGATTATGACACACATTTTGTGACACAGTACTATATTCATATGGAACAGAACCATTATTTAATAGGAAAATTGGGCTTTCTGTTTTTATGGTTATTGATATTGAGTCTATTTGGTGTATTGGCTATTACAATCTTTGCTATCATTTATTGCAACAATTATTCTATTACAGAAATTGGTGTGATTGAAAATAATATGTTGGTTCATATGAACATATTCGGTTTTCTTCTACCGTGCCTGTTGCAACTTTTAATTGGATTTTCATTATTAGAATTCATCCATTGTTTTGCTATTCGAGGAACAAAAAGTAGCATTCTTTATCTAATTGTTATTTTTGTTAGTGCTTTTCTTTTATACATTCCTTTTTTAATGGATTTACCAAATTTACAACTTTTTAAGGTGCTCCCATTTTCTTATTTGAATTATAGTCAAAGTGTTGAGAGAAATTTATTATCGCTTTCACAAATTTGGATGCATATAGGAATTATGATAGCAATTATAATGTTGTTGTACGGAATACAAAGATTATTATGTCTAAAAAGATATTATAAAGATTAAAAAATATGCTTAAATCCTTTTGTTCAAAATAAAGTATGTTATAATAAAAGTGGTGATAGATATGAAGGAACGTTTTCAATTGAAATGGAATCGTGAAGAGAGAATGATTTCTAATAAGAAAAAAAGAGTTGACAATACTAAAGTGAAAATTTTAAACCTTGACGAAGCAGGTTGGGGACTTGGTAGTATGATTATTTTTATGTGTATCATTATTATATTCATCATTATCGTTGCTGTTGAAATCAAACGGGTAGATGAAGAGAGAAGAGATGATAGTATTACTACGACAACCGCTGGTGAGAGGACTTCTACACCTTCTTCTATTACAGAACCAGATAATAGCAACTTTTCTAAAGTTGTTGTGACATTAAGAGATACTGCTCGAAAATATAGTGAAGAAAACGAATTGTATTTAACAGACGGAGAGCCTTATATATTGTCTATGTCACGTCTAATCAACGATGGTTATATGGGGCGTCCTTATTATGAAAATCAGTCATGCTCAGGGTATGCTAAAGTAACAAAATATAATAGTGATTTGGAAGTAGAATCTTATGTAAAATGCGGAACCTTTCAGTCAACGGGTTACGATGCAAGTCTAGATAATTAAGTATCAATTTTAAATAAGTGACATACAATATATAGAAGCACATATAGATATCGTTATATGTGTTTTCTTTTGATATAAATCGTCAAAAGAAAGAAGTCAGCAAAAAGTCGAAAAAAGTGAAAAAAAATCAATTTTTTTGTTGACTTAAATAATGTGTTTTGTTATATTAGATAAGCAACTTGAAATTCAAGTTAGAAACGATTGTCAACCAAGAAAAAATAAAAAACTTTTTTCAAAAAATGTGTTGACATCGCTGGTTAAATTTGATATATTAAACAGGCAACTTGAAAAAAGATTGCAAGATCTTTGAAAACTGAGCAAAACGTCAAAACCTTTGAAGTCAGGAAATAAGAATAAACAAACAAAAAATAAATTTTTTGGAGAGTTTGATCCTGGCTCAGGATGAACGCTGGCGGCATGCCTAAGACATGCAAGTCGTACGAAGTAGCCCAAAGAAGTGGAGTGCTTGCACGAAGCGGACTTGGATCACTACTTAGTGGCGGAAGGGTGAGTAACACGTGGGTAATCTGCCTCGGAGACTGGGATAACTACTAGAAATGGTAGCTAATACCGGATGAGAGATAGAAAGATACGTTTTTTCTATAGTAAAAGAAGCCTTTAAAGCTTCACTTTGAGATGAGCCTGCGGCGTATTAGCTAGTTGGTGGGGTAAAGGCCTACCAAGGCGACGATGCGTAGCCGACCTGAGAGGGTGATCGGCCACACTGGGACT
>ERZ1643249.3789-NODE-3789-length-13085-cov-4.803147_pt1 | contig 13085 bp, 12 predicted proteins | sample MGYA00579263_ERZ1643249 | MGnify/ENA primary metagenome ERZ1643249 (study PRJEB29033, sample SAMEA4952264) | chicken gut metagenome | biome: Broiler Chicken; feature: Gastrointestinal Tract; material: Caecum | place: Ireland | collected 2018 | study: Broiler...
GGAAGAATATTGAAATAAGTAATTCACTGGATATATCAGCATATATTCCTTTACTTCTAACAATATAATCGTTTAGTCTAACCTCTCTTTCGATAACAATTAGAGCTCCTATTCTAGATTTTCTTAAATAATCTATAGCATTCATTATCTCATAAATCATTTTTTCTCTTTCATCCATTGTTAAGATATGATGCTTAGTAAGAATTTGTTTTCTCCCTAAATGCTCCAATATATTTCTAATTTCTGGTTGAAATATAATAATTAAAGCAAGTGGTCCCCACATAATTACATACTCTAATAATAACCCTACTGTAGTTAAATTCAACCAATCACTTAGTATTTTTATTATAACTATGATAACTATTCCTTTGAAAATAAGTACCATTTTTATATTATTTTTAAGACTTTTTAATACATAATAGATTAATATCCATACTAAAGATATGTCTATAATTTTTTGTACAACAGCAATAAAACTACTAACCGTCATCCATATACCTTCTTTCTATAATAAATTAATTATAACATAGTTTGTTTAAAATAAGAATACCCTTTTAAAAATAAATTTATAAGTCCTTTAAAAATAAGCTTTTTATATATTATTCGATATATATTAATTTATTAATTATATTTTTTCCAAGAAAATAAATAAGGCATTAAATATTTTATTATCCTTTTACTCTTATAACTTTCCATACTTTCCAACTATTATAATAGCTTGACTTACGAAATGGTCCCCAGGTTTCAAAATATTCATGATCACTAGTGCAACCATTAACACCAGCATGTCCAGAATCATAAAATTTTTTATTACCAGCATAAACATTAGTGTGCTGAACATTATACCAAAGCATTATATCACCAGGTTTTAATTTTCCTTCTTTTTCTAATTGTTTTGGAGTTTTAGCATCACAATCTATTATTTTTACTTTATTACTTTTTTTAATTTTAGAAGCTGCTGAACCTTGTAAAGAATTTACTCCTGACTTCTTATTGTATGCTTTGTATATAGTTTCACCAGGCTCTAATATACCAATTTCTATAAGAGCCCAAGATGCTGATAAAGCACAATTAACTTCTCTTCCATTTTTTCTTTCTTTTGCAAAAGTACCCTCAGTATGACTATTAGTATAATGCCATGATTTACCATTTTTGTGATCTTCTTCTACTTTAGTAGACATTCTATCTAATGCATTTAAAAAAGATTGAGCTCCTGAAGATATATTACTAGATGAATTGTTGTTACTAGATGAACTACCATTATTATTGTTATCATCATCAGAAGAACTTATAGTTTTATCTGGTTCTTGATTTTCATCTTCTTCTGTTAACGCTTGATTTCTTTTATCTTCTTCTAAAGCTTTTTCTTGTTCTTTAACAGTTTCTTCATATCCTTCAATTTCTGCTATTTTGTTTAAATTAGCATTTGCTATACAATCTCTGTATGGTATATTAAAACCTGGATCGGCTACATCTACCAAATCCATTGCTAAACCAACTATAGTTGGAACAAAAAATAGTGCTACACACATCATAATTCGTTTAAAAACTATACTTAGATTTTTTTTCATTTCATCTTCATTGCTCATAATATTTTTGGCAAAATCTACTGTAATCATAGCAATTAGTCCTATTGGAACAAGGATAAAAGCTAGTTTCATTATTTCAAAAATAAAATAAATAACTTTTAATATAGCACTTGTTTGACATGGGTCACTTAAAAATAACATAACTACCTCCACATATTTTTTTATCTATAACATTATAAGTATAACATAAATTAAAGCAAAAGCAAAATAAAATTTACTTCATTACCTCACAACATGAATTTTTATTTCATTAATCCTGTAACTAGGTTTCTTACCAGATTTAAATTCTGATATTTGCTAATGTATATACTGTATATATTATTAAGACTGACAAAAATTTGTTCTATTTTATATATTTAATAAATTATTTTTCATATATAAATTTAATCATCAGACATAATATTACACTTTCTTGTATTTATTTACTCTCAACATTATAATTTAGATTATTTTACTATTCTTTTATCTAAATCAATTTAAACATTATAATATTCTTTATATTCATAAATTAATTAGAATAAAAAATTAGAATAAAATTAGTAAAATAATTATAATTTATTTTATCCTTTTACTCTAATAATTTTCCAAACTTTCCAATTATTATAATAGCTAGTTTTAACTGGTCCCCAGGTTTTAAAATATTCATGACTACTAGTACAACCATTTGAACCAGCATGTCCAGCATCATAAAATTTCTTATTACCTGCATAAACATTAGTATGCTGTACATTATACCAAAGCATTATATCTCCTGGTTTTAATCTACCTTCTTGTTCTAATTCTTTAGGTGTTTTAGCATTAGCATTAATTATTTTTACTTTTTTACTATTTTGAATTTTATTGGCCCCTGAACCTTTAATTTCGTTTTTACCATCACTATAAGCTTTATAAATTGATTGACCTTCTTTTAAAACACCAATATCTACAAGAGCCCAAGATACATATTGAGCACAATTGGTTTCTCTACCGTTTTTTCTTTCTTTTTCAAATGTACTTTCAATATGTGCGTTACTATAATGCCATATTTTTCCTTTTTTATAATCTTTTTCTACTATAGTAGACATTTTATCTAAAGAATTTAAGAATGCCTCAGCATCAATTTTATTATTCTGATTGGAATTATTAGTATTATTGGTAGAAGAATTATTGTTAGAACTGTTAGTAGTATTGTTATTGTTTGGAATGTCAGTATTAGTATTATTATTGTTATTAATATTATTTGTGTTGTAATTATTTGAAGGGATACTTGTATCTGGAGTTATACTAGTACTATTATCACTACTACTAGTATTAATATCTGGAGTGTTGTTTGTAGTATTATTGCTATTAGTCGTGTTAGTATCGTTAGTGATGGTAGTGCTAGTGTCTGTAGTTGTTATTGTACTTATACTATTATTACTGCTAATAGTATTATTATCAGGAATATTTGTACTAGTATCATTAGTTGTAGTACTAGTATCTGAAGTATTATTTATGCTAGTGCTACTATCACTAGTGCTAGTATTAGTATCTATAGTATTATCTGTACTATTATTACTATTATTGGTGTTAGAAGTTGGAGTATTATTTATATCATTAGTATCATTAGTATTACTATTTTCATCAGTAATATTTTCGTTTTCAGTAGCATTTTCGCCTGCTTTTTTTTCATCTACTGATGATTGTTTGTTTAATTCATTATTTTCTGTTATGATTTCTTCTTTTGCTTTTAATGCTACTTCATATTTCTCTATTTCAGCTATTTTACTTAAACTAGCATTTTCTATGCATTCTCCATATGGTACACTAAAGTTAATTCCCGCTTTATTAACTAATTTTGTTGTACTTTCTATAACTGTTGGAATAAAAAATATTCCTAAGCATATAATAATTTTCTTTATGGCTATATGTAATTTTTTCCCTATTATATTATCTTTAATAATAATAGATTTTAAAAAATTTATTATTATTATTACTATTAATACTATTGGTACTACAATAAAAGCTACTTTAATAATTACTAAAATAGAAAAAAGAATTTTTAATATATTACTTGTTTGACATATTCCGCTTAAAAATAACATAATACCCCACCTAAACTAATTTTTTGAATTGTGGCTTATTATAGCACTGTTTTTTTTAAAAGAAAAGTATTTTTTTGACAATACTAAAAAATTTAATAATAGAAAAAAATAATGTTAACTACTACATAACATTATTTCTTTTTTTCTGGAACTGGGTCATAACCACTACCTCCCCAGGGAGAACATCTAAATATTCTTTTGAGTGATAAATACCAACCTTTAATAAAGCCATATCTGTTAAGTGCTATGATGGCATATTCAGAACATGTTGGTGTATATCTACAGCTATTATGCCAAGGACCTGGAATATTTCTATATATTTTAATAATTTTAATACTAAGCCACTTCATACTAATTTAATACATCTTGAGAAAATTTTCCATTCTCAAATATTTTTATCTCCTTGCCATCATGAGTAGTTCCTATAATATTAAGATCATCTGTACCCATCATAAAATCAACGTGTTGTTTGGATACATTTATACCGTGTGAAAATAATTCTTTTTCATCCATCAAAGTACCATTTTGAATACATTCACTGAAACCAGCACCTAAGGCTAAGTGACAAGAAGCATTTTCATCGATTAACGTAGTTCCAAAATTAATATTCATAGCATCAATTGGACTACCTGCTTCTACTAGAGCTGCTTCACCTAAATAACAAGAATATTCATCGCTGTTTATAATTTCTTCTAATACTTCTTTTCCTACTTTAGCATCAAAATCTATAACTTTGCCATCTTTAAATTTAATCCAAAAAGAATCTATACAAGCATCATTATAGAAAAGTGGTTTTGAACTATATACTATACCATTAGTCTTATTATAAATAGGACTAGTAAATACTTCATAGCTAGGCATATTTACTATACATAGTTCATCTCTAGCACCACTATATAAATAGTTTTCTGGTAAGTATATTTCTAGGTCAGTTCCTAAAGAATTTTTATAATGTAATTTTTCTAAATTAAGACTATTTAATTTATTTATAATTTTTGTATTCTTATTTATTAAGTTATCCCACTCTTCTACTGGATTATCTCTATCACTCATACACATTTTATATATAGCACTCTTTAGTTTGTCATGAGCAAAGTCATCATTTTTATAGATTGATTTAGCCCAAGCTTCTCCTGGATATGAAGCTATACACCAAGCTAGTTTGCATTGTAATTGTAATTTTCTATAAAGAGGTTTAGTAGTCCTTTGTACCTTAGTAGCATAACTTATTTTTTTAGGATCAATATCATTGTTGAGATTAGGTATTTCTGTTTCAAACATCAAGAAACTTGCTCCTTTTTTTACGTATTCATCCCAAATACTTTTATTAAAGTATGGACTATTATCTATATCACTATAAGACATAGTTTTTAGTTCATCATGTACTTTATATTTATCTTCACAATCTAGATATATATCTTCTACACCTATACTTTTAACATATTCAACTATTTTATCAACAAACGGTTGAATTTCTTTACTGTAACTTATAACTAATACACCTACATTTTTTACATTAGTACATCTATCTATTAATAATTCAATATATTTTTCATCCATTTTATCCATTCTATCACCTTCCTCATAAATATAACATAAATTAGTAATTTTATAAATACTTAAGATTCAATTTTTATTAATGTTGAGTTATCATTATCTTTATATAAAGTTAACATTTCTAAAACAGTTTTTTGAATTTCGTTTTTGTCTTCGATACTAGCTAATTTTTCATCATATTCCTTTATTTTATTATTTAGATTAGCATCTTTAGAATAATATTCTGATACTATTACATCTTTACCATAACTATTTTTTATTTTTTCTATATTATCATAATTTTCTGTAATACCAATAATAGATTTGTATAGTCCATCTTCATCTTCATAATAAACATAGTTATTGACTAAAGTATTATCAACCATAGTATCATAAGAAGAATATGCTCCTGCTTGTACTAAATATATTTTTTTACCTTTTACTTCTTTTTCTATGTTGCTATCATAAATTTGGTAAACTAAGTTACCACATATTAGGCCACATAAACATGATAAAAATATGGGTCCTAATATTTTTTTTAAGAATTTTTTTAGCATTTTATCACCCAAGATAAGTATAAGATATTATTATTAAATATAATGTCGAATTATTTATATTTATTATTTTATTATTCGATATTATATTATTAATAATACAGATATGATTAGCCAAGAATATTTTATATTATTTATATATTAATTAAAAGAAGATAAATGTAATACTATCTTCTTTTAGTCTTTTTATTATTAGATACTTAACTTATAAGGATCTGAACTAGTACCAGTTCCTCCTGTTATAGCGATATTAGATTTTAAATATACTACAGGTCGAACATCAAAAACATCTGAAGCAATATATCCATATATATGACCATCAGGATGAATTTCAAATGCTCCCTGTCCATGATATGAATATGGAGCTAAAGTCCAATAACTACTACTATATAATAGCCAATCATTATCTTTACAATTTGAATCATTATAATAATAACCAGCACTTGTGCATTTACTTAAATCCGTCGCATATGCATAATCACTTGGATATATTAACCCAATTTTACCTGTCCAAGTCGTGACCCTTGGACAAGCTCCATCATTTACACTACAATTATATACTCTACCATTTCTTTCATATAAATAATAATTATGAGCATATGAAGTTTTTAACGCATCATTTGCTGGACCTCCCATATGATATACAGCATCTGCTATCATATTTTTTGACTCACTTTTTAGTCCTGTATTAGTAAAATTACAAGTTGTTGAAACATTGTTTTTTCCATTATAACAAGTTCCTGAGGTACTACTATAATACAATGTATTTAATTCATTCATTAAATCAGATTTACTCCAATCATTTACTCCATTTCCTGAGTTTATATTACTAGCACTACTATCAAAAGAATATTTACCTATTGATTCATTTCTTATTATTTTAAGTCTTGTCTCTTTATTTCCCGTTCCATCATCTACATTATTAAATACTCCTATTATTCGCCATTTCTCATTATTAAACGTTACGTAATTATTTGGATTTTTTCCATAGTATCTATAATCCCCATTATTATCTAACATAATACCTTGAGTAGCATTTAATTTAACTTCTGGATTAGATTCATCTCCACCAATATGTACTGTATTAATTGTTGAACCATCATTATATAAATTTTTAATATTATCTGTTGCCGATGGTTCTCTAACAGTACCTCCTCCTTTTATTAAAAGTTTAATATCATAAGTATTATCACTATATATATTACTAATTGGTATTTGAATAGATATATAATTAGAGCTAGGTTCTATTTTAATAGTTCCAAATTCTAAAAAAGAATCTAATTGTTTTTGATAGTAACTATTATCTGACACATCAAATTTATTATTTTCAATATTATCAATATTATTTCCTTGTAATTTTCCATATGTTATTGTCTTGCTAGCTTTATCAATATAAATTTGTTTAATATTATCAGTAGTTCCTACTTGAAAAGTTACATAGTTGTTACCATTATTTATTATTACTACTTCTTTCCCTTCTAGATCATTCATAATATTTTTTGTAATATTAATTTTATCTGATAAAGTGGCTGTTGAGAAATAAACATCTTCATTTTTATCTTTAAAATCATATGTTAAGTTAAGAAGATAATATGCAACTGAAAAAGCTAATACTGACGCTATTATAATTTCTACTAACATATATCCTTTATTATTTAATTTTTTCGATAACATATAATCACCCTAAACCTAAACTTGAATAATAATAATCTTCACCATTTTTATATTCAACAACAAAGAGATATTTATACCCATCATCTGCGTTAATTTTATTATCTGTAGAATCGTTAGCGTTAGAGTCAACAAAAGAATAATAATTACTAATATAATCTAAATAATCTTTAAATGTTTGATTGATATTTTGATTTTTTAGGCTTGTTACAGTGTTTTTATTGTATTTTATTGTATACATATTTTCTATATTGTAAAGTTCTTTTAAAGAGTTACAATAATTAGTATTAACACTAGAGTTAACACTGCAACTTGTTTTGGATATTAATTGAGAATAGTCATTATTATTAAGTTGTTGTAATGTACTATTCATTTTATTATTATCAATTAAATTATCAATCATACCTTTTATGGCATACACTCCATCTATATCAAAGTAAGTGGTTCTAATATTATACAGATTATATAATCTTGAAAAAGTTGCGTATAAACCTATTAATGTAGTTAAGACTATAGTTGAAGTTATAACAGCTTCTGCTAACATAAATCCCTTATTATTTTTCATTTTTTATCACCTTTGTTATTGCTATTATCTTAAATATATTATATAATATTTATAAGTTAAAGTAAAGATAAAAAGAATGGAATGGGATAATTATGAATAATACAGAAAATGCTAATAATAATGCAACCAATACAACTAATAGTAATAATTTTAATGATTATGCTGCTAAGAAAGTTATTAATTTTGAGACTACTCCAATAGTTGATATAGTTAATTATATATTACTTACAGCATCTAAGAAAAATGCTTCAGATATTCATTTTGATCCTGCTGATAATTATATGAAAGTAAGATTTAGGATTGATGGTAAGTTAGATACTTTTACTATTGTTCCAAATACTGCTAAGCAAAATTTAGTTGCTAGATTAAAAATATTATCTGGTATGAATATTACTGAAACTAGGTTACCTCAAGATGGGGCTATTAGGACTGTTATAGAGGGTGTTAGTTTAGATATGCGTGTATCTGCTCTTCCTACTAAAAGAGGAGAAAAAATTGTTATTAGAATTATGGACTACTCTATGAGTTTAAAAGGGTTAGAGTCTTTATGTTTTAATGATATAAATTATAAGAAAATTTTAAAGATGATTGGTGAACCTAATGGTATTATTTTGGTAACTGGTGCTACTGGTAGTGGTAAATCTACTACTGTATATTCAATACTAGAAAGACTTAATACTGAAGATGTCAATTTAATAACTGTTGAAGACCCTGTTGAGATGGAACTAGAAGGAATTAATCAAGTACAAGTAAATAGTGAGATTGGACTCGATTTTGCTACTGTTTTAAGAAGTATTTTAAGACAAGATCCTAATGTTATTATGATCGGAGAAATTCGTGATACTGAAACAGCTAAAATAGCAGTTCGTGCTTCTATTACAGGACACTTAGTTTTATCAACAATACATACTAATAATTCTTTATCTACTATTGAAAGATTATTAGATATGGATGTTGAAAGATATTTGTTATCTAGTGCGTTAGCTGGTATAATTTCTCAAAAATTAGCTAGAAAATTATGTGATAAATGTAAAAAAATTAGAGATACTAATGAGTATGAGAAGAATTTATTTAGAACAGTTTTAGGATTAGAAGTTAAACAAGTATACGAACCAGTTGGTTGTCCTGAATGTAGTTTTGGTTTTAAAGGAAGAGTTGCTTTGCATGAAGTATTATTAATAAATCAAGACATAAGAGATGCTATAAGTAATAATGTTTCTAGAGAAGAACTTAGAAATTTAGTATATAATAAAGATGTTATTACTATGATTCAAGATGGCTTTTATAAAGTATTAGCTGGCTTTACTACTATAACTGAAGTATTGAAATTAATAGAATTAGACGATGAAATTGATGAAGTAAAAAAATAGTAATTGTATAAACTTTTCTTTGTTTATATAATTACTATTTTTATGTAAATATTTTCTTTAAACTTACTCTATGGTTTCGTTCTAGTTTTTGTTCATCGTTAATCACTTTAATTATATCTAATTTAATAGCCATTATTATTTTTTTGACTACTGTTGACTCTTGATTGATAAATAAAGGTGAGGTTGATGCTTTAATAATTGTATCTGCCTCTTTTTTAGAACAAAACATCTTTTTTTTGCATTCTATAAATGATTCAAAATAATTAATTATTAAATCACTTACATTATGACTATCATTTGTATCAAGAGTTACACATTTACAATATAATAAATTTAAAGCATTTACATCAAGATTATTAAAATAATTTACTAAATCATCTGTACTAATATTAGTAATTGTTTTTAAGAATAAATCTAAATTTGCATGTTTTAAATCTTCTATAAAACTTGTATATTTTTCAACATCAAAGTCTTTAGCTTTTTTAAATTCTACATTGTATATATCCCCAAATAAATTACATACATATTTTTTAGGAGTTATATTATCTTCTTTTTTCATAATTCACCTCCTCTTTTTGTAGGAAACACATCTACTATACCCTCTTTTTATTTTATTTTAATAAAAAAACATTCATAGAACCCCACTGAATGTTTAATTGCTATTATATAACTTAAAAGTTAATTATATTATTATATAGTATAAAATTATGATTATTTTTTTAATTTTACTTTTATATCTAATAAGTATTTTTGCTTCATATTCTTAACAATTTCGCTTGATATATCATTTAAAATATCATATAAATTAGAATTATTAGTAATATTAAAAGAACTAATATTGGTATAATCTTTAGAATATGTTCTATATTCATAAGAAATTCTATTATATAAATTAATAGCAAGTTGTTCATTAATATACTTAAATTTATTGTTAGTTATATCAATATTATTATCATAAGTTAGACATATTACTTGATCTAGTTGTTTACTTAATTCATTAATACAATAATTTAAACATCTATAATATACTTCTTTAGAAAATTTTTTATCTGATAACATTTTATAAAGCATTGGTAAATTAACATTACAATCTACTAAAATGATATCATAACATAAGTTTGATGAGTCGGCTAATTCAGTTAAAATGGTATTTAAATGTTTATCTTCTAAATAAAAATTGCTATGAGAATCTATAGTTTTTACTAATAAGCCGCTAATTCTTAGATAGTTGGCTAATTCTTCTAATAGATAATTTGAGGAACCTGTAACTCCAACAACATAAGTTGTTTTACTTTTTTTCATTTCATTAAATTTACTTATAGCATCTGAAATATTTTTTAATTTATGTAATTCTAAAGTTTTATAATATAATTTTTCAGATGTGTCTAATTTTTCAAATTCTACTTCTCCTGAAATTTTATCAATATTATTTTTAAAACTTTTAAATATTTTTTGATCGCTATCTTGATTATATATTAAAGATTGATGTAAATTTTCCCAATACCATATTTTTTTAGCTTCTCCTCTTTTAAAAGAACTAAAGTCTTTTTTACCTGTTATACCAAATTTAATTACTAAATCCTCTGTATTGTCCCAACCATCTGCTCCTTTAAGATTTTTATGTCTTAAATCATATTTTTTTGTTCTTCTAATTGTTTCTTTTTTTCGCTCTTCCCAAGGTAAATTAGGATCTGATTCGCTTACTCCATTTACTAAGGAACCTATATCACTACCAAATTCTTTATAAATATGTTCAATAGTGCAATCTGTTCCTTCAACAACATCATGTAATAAACCTGCTGCTATAATATTATCATCATTCTCATATCCCGAGTCATACAATTTACTAGCAACACTAATAGGATGAAGAATAAATGGTTTATCTACTTCGGCCTTTCTTACTTTTCCCTCATGAAAGTCTCTTGCTACTTCAAAAGCTTTTTTTGTTATATTCACTCCAAACACCTCACGTAAATAATAATAGCACATAAATTATATTATTATTTAAAGTTAACTAAAAAATATTTTTTTTATTCCAAATGTAGCTCACCATATGTATAATCTTTTTTATTACAATCATATACCACCTCTATATAACTTTTGTCTCTATTTATTTCTTCTCCGTCTTCATTAAGCATATCTCCATCCGTTAAATAATCATTGTTAATTAATGTTTGTATTGGAATTTGACTATTCTTAATTTCTTGTTCTCCTATGTATGTTATACTTCTTTTAGTTACGCCACCACCACATGTTTGACCATCTAAAGTTATTTCATATCTATTATCTGACATGTACATTTTAGCAGCACTTATTATAGATTTGTTTAAATTTTTAAAATTGTCCTGTTGATTTTTTCTAATCATGCTTGTTACAGTCGGTACCATTATAGTTGCTAATACTCCTAATATTACTATTACTGCTAGCATTTCAACTAAAGTAAACCCTTTATTATTAACTCTCATTATATCACCCTATTCCATACTAATAAAATTATAACATTAATTAACTTAAAATAAAATACATATATAATAAATAATAGAAACAGATTAATACTTAATAATAAGAATTAATCTGTTTATTTGTGTTTATGATTTTTATAGAAAATACTAACTAGTGATTGTAGAAGTAATACCGCTTCCATTACTAGAAGTAAATGATATTGTTGCTGACCATGTTCCACTATCAGTTTGGGAACTACCAGTTTCGTTTATCCAGAATATAATCCAGTATTGTTTGTATGAACCTGAGGCTGCACTTGTACTTGATGATCCTCCACTAGGATTTAGTGATAAACTTGATGCAAATGTAACTTGTGATGTACTTGCAGCTTTAATATCACTATCTGCTGTTGAGGTTATAGTTGGAACAGTAGTAGCATTTGTCATTAAGGCCCATTTTAAATTCGGCGTTGGATTAGTAAATTTAATTTTTCCATTTACTACAGCAACGGCTGTACTATTATTTCTAATGGTAAAAGTATATACTCTACAAATTACATTACCGTTACCATCAACGCATTTATTGCTAGATGTACCAGTAAATGCCTTTGCTAAAACATTAGTAGAATTATTATAAGCATATTGTGGAACCATTGGTTTACTGGCATAAGTACTGCTAGGCGCTGTTAGAGATGGAGTTCCTGAAGTTGTAGTTGCACTGTTAGAAAGTTGAAAGGCTAAACTAGCAGTAGCAGCTGTTCCGGTAATATTATTTGTTGCTGTTGCACTAATTGCAAAATATGCATAAGTTGCTCCTGTTGTTGTAATCATTAGAGTTGCAATTAAAATAACTAAAGTTAATATTTTTTTTGAATCACGATCTTTTTTTTGATTTGAATTACTTTTATCATTGTTTTCACTCATATATATTCCTCCATATCTTAATTTTATTATAACAAATAACTAATTAAACTTCAATACTTTCATAGTAAATTCATAAATGTTGTTTAAGGTGTGTTGATAAAAAATAGTTAAATAAAAAGCACTGAAAATAATTCAGGCTTTAATTTTCATTTATAAATTTTTCTATAATTTTAATAAAATTATCTGTATTGCTTATATATTTTTTTGGTTTGAATTTTTTTACTTGTTTTAATATTTCTTTTAGGTTATCTCCTTCACAATATTTTAATATATAGCCACTATTATAAAAATTATCTACTATTTGAACTTGATGATCATTAATATGTTCTTTATACTTTGATAATCTTGGACAAACTATTACTTTTTTATTAT
>ERZ1643249.3792-NODE-3792-length-13080-cov-5.205912_pt1 | contig 13080 bp, 12 predicted proteins | sample MGYA00579263_ERZ1643249 | MGnify/ENA primary metagenome ERZ1643249 (study PRJEB29033, sample SAMEA4952264) | chicken gut metagenome | biome: Broiler Chicken; feature: Gastrointestinal Tract; material: Caecum | place: Ireland | collected 2018 | study: Broiler...
ATGGTCTATAACGACTTTTACATCGGCGACGGCGCGGACGTCGTGATCGTCGCGGGCTGCGGCATCCACAACTGCGGGGGGATGGACCTCACCTCCCGGCACGACGGCATCCACACCTTTTACGTCGGCAAAAACGCGCGCGTGAAATACGTCGAGAAGCACTACGGCGAAGGGGACGGCAACGGCGAAAACGTCATGAACCCCACCACGGTGGCGCACCTTGCGGAAGGGGCGCACATGGAGATGGAGACCACCCAGATCAAGGGCATCGACTCCACCAACCGCGTCACCAAGGCCGACCTCAAAGAGGGCGCCGATCTCGTCATCCGCGAGAAGATCTACACCCACGGCAAACAGCGCGCGGACACCGATTTCACGGTGGACATGAACGGCGCGGGGTGCAGCGCGGACGTCATTTCCCGTTCGGTGGCGGCGGAAAATTCCCGCCAGCACTTCGTCTCGACGATGAACGGCAACGCCCCCTGCCACGGGCACACCGAATGCGACGCGATCATCATGGACAAGGCTTCGGTCACGGCGGCGCCCTGCCTGTCCGCCAACGACATCGACGCGGAACTCATCCACGAAGCGGCGATCGGCAAGATCGCGGGCGAACAGCTGATAAAACTCATGACGCTGGGCCTGACCGAAAAGGAAGCGGAAGAGCAGATCATCAAGGGATTTTTGCACTGAAATCCGCGGTGGTCGCAGACCCGGGTATCGCATTTTGCCGCGGGCGCGGAAAGCGCCCGCGGAGAATCATATAAAAAACAAAAAATAAAAACGGAAAGGAGAATGCAGCAATGAGCGATCTGGCTTACAAGCGGACAAACGTCTACGAAAAAGCGGACGAAAGCACGATGAAGGCGATTTTCGACTATGCCGAAGGGTATCGTAAATTCATCGACGGCGCCAAGACGGAGCGGGAGGCATGCGCCTTCGTCGAAAAGGCGGCGAAGAAGCAGGGGTATAAGCCCTTCGCGTTCGGGAAGAAACTCAAACCGGGCGACAAGGTGTACTACAACAACCGCGGCAAGAACATCTATCTCATCCGCGTGGGCAGCGGCAACATCGGCGAAGAGGGGATCCGCATCGTGGCGGCGCACATCGACAGCCCCCGCGTCGACCTCAAACAGGTGCCCCTGTACGAATCGGACGGCGTCGCGCTCGCCAAGACCCATTATTACGGCGGCATCCGCAAATACCAGTGGGCGGCGATCCCCCTCGCCCTGCACGGCGCGGTGGTGCGCGCGGACGGCAGCGTCGTCGAAGTCGCGATCGGCGAAGACGAAGCCGATCCCGTGTTCTACATAAGCGATCTGCTCCCTCATCTCGCGGCGAAACAGAACGCCAAACCGCTGGGCGAAGGGCTGGCGGGCGAAGACCTCAACATCTGGCTGGGCAATATTCCCTACACCGTCGCCGAAGAGGAAAAGGACAGGACGGTGAAGGAGAATCTGCTGCACATCCTGCACGAAAAGTACGGCATCTGCGAAGAGGATTTTTTAAGCGCCGAACTCTCCCTCGTTCCCGCCTTCAAGGCGCGCGACATCGGCTTCGACAGGGGGCTGATGGCGGCTTACGGCCACGACGACCGCGTCTGCGCCTATCCCGCCTGCACCGCCCTCTTCGACGAAAATCCCGACAAGACGGTGATGGTCGTGCTCGCGGATAAAGAGGAGATCGGCAGCGAAGGCTCGACGGGCATGCAGTCCGCCGTGTTCACCGACCTCATCGACGCGCTGGCTTCGTCCTTCGGCGTCTCTTCCGCGCAGGTGCGCGCGAAGTCCCGCTGCCTTTCCGCCGACGTCAACGCGGGTTACGACCCCAATTTCAAGGACGTGTGCGAGCCTTTGAACTCCACCTATCTCTCCTGCGGCGCCGGCATCACCAAATTCACGGGCGCGCGGGGCAAGAGCGGTTCCAACGACGCCTCTGCGGAATTCATGGGAGAGATCCGCAGGATGTTCGCGGCGGGCGGCGTCATCTGGCAGACGGGGGAACTCGGCAAAGTGGACGCGGGCGGCGGCGGCACGGTGGCGAAATTCATCGCCAACATGAACATCGACACGGTGGACATCGGCGTGCCCGTCATCTCCATGCACTCCCCCTACGAGGTGATTTCCAAAGCCGACCTCTACGAACTCTATCTCGCCGTCCGCGCTTTCTTCAAGTAATTTGAAAGGGGCAGGGCTGCGACGACGGCTGTACAGTCGGATATATGGGCAGAACGGAAACGGGACGGAGGAACTTTCGTCCCGTTCGTTTGCCAAGGCGGAAAAATCGGGGAGGGGACTCGGATGACGGAGATCCGGTATGCGGAAAGGGAGGACGAAGCGCTGTGGCGGAAGCTGGACCGTTTTCTGCCGGAGGGCGGATTCGCGGAAAAGGTGCGCACCCGGACGGCGTACGTGCTCTGCGCGGACGGCGTTTTGGCGGGGGTATTGCGCTATCATCTCTTTTGGGACGAAATTCCCTTCTGTTCCCTGCTTTTCGTCCGGGAAGAATGCCGCGGCAGGGGGTACGGCAAAGCCCTTCTCGGGCGCTGGGAAGAGGACATGCGGGCGCGCGGATACGATATGCTCCTCACCTCCTCCCGAGCAGACGAAAGCGCTCAGCATTTTTTTCGCAAAGCGGGATACGGGGATTGCGGTGGACTGCTTTTCGACGCATTCTTCCGCGCGCAGCCGACGGAACTCTTTTTCCGAAAACGGCTTTGAAAAAGGCAAAAAAGACCTCTCCGCACCCTTGGCGGGGAGGTCTTTGTCGTATCCGTCCGCGTTTCGCGCCGCAGGCGGCCTTATCGCAGTTTGATGCCCTCTTCCGTGAAGAGGATGTCGGAGGAATAATAGGCGGTCAGTCCGGACACGAGTTCGTCGTAGTCGGACCGGGCAAAGCATTCGCAAGCCGAGTGCATCGCGAGCTGCGCGATACCCAGGTCTGCGCTGAGCACGCCGACGTGCCCCGAAGAGATGGCGCCGAGCGTCCCGCCGCTGGGCATGTCCGAACGGTTGAAAAAGGTCTGATACTTCACGCCCGCGCGGGAGAAGATCTCCTTGACGACGGCGGAGGACAGCGCGTCCGTCGTATATGCCTTGTTGGCGTGCGTCTTGATGACCACGCCGCCGCCCGGGACGGGGCGGTTGGTGGGGTCGCATTTTTCGGGGTGATTGGGGTGCAGCGCGTGCCCGTTGTCCAGCGAGATGAAGAAGGAGGACGCGAGCGCCTTATAATATTCGCTGTCGTCGAATTTCAGCGCGTAGGCGATGCGGCGGAGCACGTTTTCGAGAAAATCCCCGCCCGCGCCCTGCATGGTGCGGCTGCCCACCTCTTCGTTGTCGAGGCACGCCGCCACGCAGATGCCGCCGCTCTCCCCCTGCGCCAGCAGCGCTTCCAGAGAGGAATATACGCTCGTCAGGTTGTCGATGCGGGGGGAAGCGAGAAATTCGCCGTTCGCGCCGAAGGTATAGGCGGGCTGGGCGTTGACGAGAAAGAGGTCGTAAGAGAGGATTTCCTTGTCCGAGAGCAGAGCGGGAAAATCGGGCGCGCCGTCGGGAAAAAGCCCGAGCAGGGGCTGTAAATCGGTCTGGGCGTTGACGGCAAAACCGTCGTTGACGCCGCGGTTCATATGCACGGCAAGGGAGGGGACGGAGACGAAGAAATCGCTCTCCGCCGTCCGGGTGCGGATCTCCCCGTCCTCCTTCACGACCAGCCTCCCCGCGATTTTCAAAGGCCTGTCGAAGAAGGTGTACCAGAGCCCGCCGCCGTACGTCTCGGCGTTGAGGCGGGCGTAAGGCCCCGTCATCTCCACGGCGTTCTCCTTGATTTTCAGCGCCGGGGAATCGGTGTGCGAAGCGACGATGCGGAAGGCGAAGCGGTCGAGCCCGTTCACGGTGAAGGCGACGATCGCGCTTCCTCCCCGCACGACGAAGTATTTTCCGCCCTCCGCAAGAGACCAGTCCTCCGTTTCGGAGAGGGGGACGAATCCGTTTTTAAGCAGGAGCGCGGCGGCGTTTTCCGCCGCGTGGTAGGCGGTGAAAGAATTGTCGAGAAATTCGGCGAGTTTGTCGGTCATACCTGAAAAACCTGTCCTTTTTAGTCGTTTTTTCTATTGTATCACACTTTCGGGCGTTCTGACAACTCTTTTGCAAAAAGATTTGCCGATCTTTTCACAGAATTTGTGTTGTACTTTCACAAAAAAGGGGTACACTATAATAAAACAAAACCGGACGGCGATCGGGAGGGCGACATTTCCGCGGCTTTTTTCGGCAAAATGAAAAAATGGTGAAAAGTAGTAAACAATACGCGCAAATGCTTGACAAAAGACCGCCATATGGTATAATGGAGATGCGGTGCGGGGATGACCCGGACGTCGGAAATACGAAATCCGAAAAAAAACTACAAGGAGAAGCAGTCATTATGGAAAAGAAGACAAGAGCGAAAGCGGGCAAGCAGGCAGTGGTAAAGACGAAGAACGAGGAATATCTCGGGCAGATCTTCGCGATGCTGAAAAAGATGGAGGGCGTGGTTCTGACCAAGACCCGTTCGCATTTCAACAACTCCGAAATGCGGCTTCTGGGCGAAGTCATCCTCGCGGGTTACAACGGCAAGCGGATCATTTCCACCCAGCTCGCCACCCGTTTGGGCGTGACCCGTTCCGCGGTCTCCCAGATGGTGAACAAGCTGGAATCCCGCGGCATCGTCAAGCGCGTTCCCGACGACATCGACCGGAAGATCGCCTACATCGAACTTTCGGACACGGCGTTCACCTACTATAACGAAGAAAAGGGCGTCTGCTGCGACTTCGTGGGTGAGATCATCGATAAGATGGGCGAAGAAAAGCTCAATCAGCTGATCGAGCTCAGCAACGAATTCGTCAAGACGGTGGACGAACTCAGGGAGTGACGGAAGGGCGGTAAAACGCCCGATGCGGCGGAAGCGAAAAAAGCGGCTGCCGTCCGGGAGAGGACGGCGGATGAAGGAGGCGGGGAAGGACATTCTCCGCCTTCCCGCGTAAGAGGGGAGAAAACCTTTCCGGCGGGAGAATATGAGGATTATTTTATGTTGCAGCTCAAAGACATCAAAAAGGATTATCAGACAGCTGGGACGGTCGTCCACGCGCTCAAGGGGGTGTCCGTCGAATTTCGCGCCAACGAATTCGTCTGCATTCTCGGGGCGTCCGGCTGCGGCAAGACCACCCTTCTCAACATCATCGGCGGGCTGGATCACTATACTTCGGGCGATCTGGTCATCCGCGGCACTTCCACGAAAGATTACACCGACCGCGATTGGGACGTCTACCGCAATCACCGCATCGGCTTTGTCTTTCAGTCGTACAACCTGATCCCCCACCAGACGGTTTTGGGCAACGTGGAGCTGGCGCTCACCATCGCCGGCTGTTCCAAGGCGGAACGGAAGGCGCGGGCGGCGGAAGCGCTGCGCCGCGTGGGGCTGGGCAAGGAGCTCAACAAGCTCCCCAATCAGCTCTCGGGCGGGCAGATGCAGCGGGTGGCGATCGCCCGGGCGCTCGTCAACAACCCGGAAATTCTGCTCGCGGACGAACCGACGGGCGCGCTCGATTCGGAGACGAGCGTCCAGATCATGGACCTCATCCGGGAAATTTCCGGCGAGCGGCTGGTCATCATGGTCACCCACAACCCCGATCTGGCGGAGAAATACGCCAACCGCATCGTGCGCCTCAAAGACGGCCTGATCGTCTCCGATTCCAATCCCTACGACAGCGCGGCGGAGCGGAAGGAGCTTGAAAAGAAGCTGAAAGAGAAGGGGATCACGCCCGCGCAAGTGAAGGCGTGGAAGGCGAAAAAAGCGGCGCAGGGCAGGGCGGAGGAAAAGGCGGCGATGTCCGTCGGCACTTCCCTGGGGCTCAGTGCGCGCAACCTGCGCGCCAAAAAGGGCAGGACGGTCGTCACGTCGATTGCGGGCAGCATCGGCATCATCAGCGTCTGTCTGGTGCTGGCGCTGTCCAACGGATTCCAGGGGTATATCCGGCAGACGGAGGAGGATATGCTCTCCTATTATCCCCTGCAGGTGACGGAGACGACGCTCGACCTCACTTCCGTCATGTCGGGGATGGCAACTGCGGGCGAGATGCCCGATCTGTCCGAACTCGACGATAAGGTGTACGTCAATTCCTTTCTGACCCGCATCGCCAAGGGCATGACCGTGACCAACGACATTTCGCAGGAATATATCGACTATCTCGAAGAGATGGACGAAAGCCTGTGGTACGCGATTCAGTACGATTACGGCGAAACTTTGGCGGACAATCTGGTCACGGGGGTGGTGACGGGCACGACGGAGGAAAATTCGACGACCCGGTACATGTCTCTGACGCGGCTCAAAGAATTTTACGTGACGGAACTCAACAACTATGCCTCCGAATATGCGGAGCTCGCCTATCTCGTGGACTATCTCGGCGAAGTCGTCCACAAGATGCCGGGCACGGCGGATTTTTCGGACGAGCGGTATGCCGAATACGTCTCGTCGCAGTACGACGTCATCGCGGGCGAATTTCCCGATTCCGAAAACGAAGCGGTGCTGGTCATCGGCGGCAACAACGACGCCACCGACCTGCTGCTCGCCCAGCTCGGGCTGTTGGAGGAATATAAATTCCTTTCGCTGTTCGAACAGGGAGAGACGGATTCGGACGAATATATGACCATCGATTTCGACGACGTCGTGGGCAAACAGTACACCCTGTTTTATAACGACGGCGTATATACGGAAAACGGGGTGGGCATGTACCCGTTTACATACAGCGGGGACAAGACGTCCCTGGACGCGGACGGACAGGGGATCGAAATCACCGTCAGCGGCATTCTCCGCCTCAAAGACGATCTCTCTTACGGCTGCCTTTCGAACGGGCTCAACCTCACCGAAAAGACGGTGACCGATTATATACAGGGCAATCGGCAGTCGAAGATCGTGCAGTGGATGAACGATCCCGCCAACGGCATTCCCTATGAGGATACGATCATCTATCGTTCTCCCGCCGAACATCTCAACGATTACTATTATCATTATCAGGACGACGTGACGGGGATAGAGGGGTATCTGGCGACGGACGTCTCCCGCGCCGTCCGGGCGATCGGCGGGGACGACATGCCGAGCTCCATCTCCATCTATCCCACCGATTTCGACACGAAAGAGCAGATACTCGCATACCTGGATGCCTGGAACGATTCGCACGAAGAGGAGGAACAGATCGTCTATACGGACACCGTGGGCACGATGATGAGTCTCGTGCAGACCATTCTGGACGCGGTGACGTACGTGCTCGTCGCCTTTACGGCGATCTCCCTCATCGTCTCCTCCGTGATGATCGGCATCATCACCTACGTCTCGGTGGTGGAGCGGACCAAGGAGATCGGCGTGCTGCGCTCGCTGGGGGCGCGGAAGAAGGACATCCGGACGCTGTTTAACGCGGAGACCTTTCTCATCGGCCTGTTCGCGGGGCTGATCGGCGTGGGCGGCACCTATCTGCTGTCCATTCCCATCAATCTGCTTTTGGGACACCTGACGGGCATTTCGACGCTGGCGGCGCTGCCTGTCGGACAGGGATTTGTCATGATGTGCGTGAGCATCGTTCTGACCCTCATCAGCGGTCTGGTGCCCGCGCAGGCGGCGGCGAAGAAAGATCCCGTCATCGCCCTTCGCACCGAGTGAGGAAGGGTGTATTCGGTCGGACCGCAGATCGGTTTTTCGGGCGCAGCCGTTCGGCTGCGCCCGAAAACGATTATAAAGCGGCACGCCTCTGAAAGAAATTCACAAAAGGCGGCGCGGCGGGTGTGAACTATGATGATTTGCGCCGAAAAGGGAATTTATTTGACATTTTTCCCGCCTTTTGATACAATAATACATGAAAAAGCGGGCAAAACCCCCTTTTTCGGAGGAAAACACATCGGCATGACCGGCGGAAGAGGGCTTCCGGCCGGAAAAGAACAGGGGCAGGACAGGAGAAGAAAAAAATGACGGTAAGAGACAGCTTTCTTTGCAAGATCCCCATCGCGCACCGGGGATTGCACGAAGGCGTGCCCGAAAATTCCCGCGCGGCGTTTGCCAAGGCGATCGAGGAGGGGTATGCCATCGAGACGGACGTGCGCCGCACCAAGGACGGCACCATCGTCGTCGTGCACGACGACAATCTCAAACGCCTCACCGGGTTGGAGGGCAAGGTCAGCCGCTCCACCTGGCGGGAGCTTTCCTCCCTCCGTTTGGGGGACACGGACGAGAAGATCATGACCCTCGAGGAGTGTCTCGAATACATCGACGGCAGGGCGCCGCTCCTGCTCGAAGTCAAGGATTTGTATACGGTCGTCGGCTTCCCCCGCGAAGTCGTGAACGTCATGCGGCAGTACAAAGGGGAATACGCCCTGCAATCCTTCAATCCCTTTTACGTCCATCGCTTCAAACAGCTGGCGCCCGACGTACTGCGCGGCCAGCTCGCGGTGGGGATTTTCTCCCCCGACGTGCTGATTTCCTGTCGGGATACGCTGGAAGGATTGGACATCTCCCCCGAAATTTTCGCCTGCGAAGGCGGGCTTACCCGCCGCCAGGTCAAGGAGGCGGTGGCGATGGCGGCGGAACAGTCCGGCTTCACCGACACCCACAAGCATTGGAAATTCGACGCCTGGGCGGTCAAGACGATGATCATGAACTTCATCACCAAGCCCGATTTCGTCAGCTATTGCTGTTATAATCTGCCCTATCACCGCGCGAAGAAAAAGGAAAACCGCGCCGTGCTCGGCTGGACCATCCAGAGCGAAGCGCAGGCGGAAAAGCTCCGTCCCTGGGTGGACAACGTGATTTTCGAAAATTTCCGTCCCCGCAAAACGGCGGAGTGAGCGGGTATATTCGGCGGCAGCCGGGCAGAACGCAGAGCGGTCTGTCCGGCTTTTTGTCCGTATGGCGTAAACCTGTATGATATAAAGGAGAAAGGGAATGGAAAAAATAATCATGAGTTTATTCAGCGGCATTATCGCGTTGGTGCAGTTCATTTTCTATTCGCAGTGCTCGCAGGATTACGACGGGTACCGTCGGGGAATCTGCCGGATGAGCAGCTGGGCAGCGTCATGCTGCCCGAAAATTGGGAGGTGACGACGGAAAACGGATACATGTACTTTTTGGACGTCGACAGCGGAGAAGTTATAGCCGAAGAGCATTTTCGGGGAATGTATTATCATATTGGCAATACAACCACAGATGAAAGGAGATATAACGAGAAATTCGAGAATTATGTGGAGTCGGAGGGGATAGAGGGGAGCGGCAACTCAAACGGCGGGCAATACGGGGTATATCTTTGTATGTATGAAGGAAAGGAATTAGTAATGCGTAGTTTGCTCTTTTTTGGGTCAGATTCCAGCTTTTCTTTGGAAATGTATGTATTGCAGGAAGTGTCCACGGAAGTTTTGTCCGCAATCGCCAAATCGTATCAATACGAAAAATCGGCGTAACAAGCGGCGGAAAGAGCCGCGGATCGGCGCCGCACGTCGGGCGGACGTGCGGCGTTTTTATGCCTTTGACGTATCAAAGACAATAAAAAATAAGCATTTGACATAGGCGGAAAGGGGTGCTATAATAAGGTCGCGAAATCGGGGAACGGGAAAATTCCGGATTCGCGGAGGTTGATTTATGGAACGGACAAAGAAATTGGTGGCTTATTTTTCCTGCGGCGGAGTCACCGCCCGCGCCGCGCAAAAGATCGCGGACGCCGCGGAGGCGGACTTGTTTGAAATCGCGCCCGCCGTGCGCTATACGGCGGCGGATCTCGACTGGACGGACAAAAACAGCCGTTCGACCAAAGAGATGGACGACCCCGACTGCCGCCCGCAGATGGCGGGCAGGGTTGAGAACATCGGCGATTACGGCGTCGTGTTCGTCGGTTTCCCCATCTGGTGGTACGTGGCGCCGCGCATCGTGCAGACCTTTCTCGAAAGCGCCGATTTTTCGGGAAAGACGATCGTGCCCTTCTTCACTTCGGGGGGCAGCGGCGAAGGCAGGACGGCGGAAATCCTCAAAAAGAGCGCTCCCGATTGCGCCTGGAAGCCCTGCCGCCGGTTTACGGGCGGGGAGAGCGCGGAGGACGTGCGCGCGTGGCTCTCTTCCCTCGGCCTTTGAAATCGGGATAAAAAAGGAGAAATCATGGACAGAATCGAGTTGTGCGAAGAGAAATTCAAGGAACTTTTCGGGGGCAAACCGACGACGACGGAGGGAAACGACCCCGAATTCATGCGCATATTGCAGCGCTTTATTTTCGGCGAAGTGTGCTATACGGGCTCGCTCGACAACCGGATGCGGGAGCTGGTCACCATCACCGTTCTGGCGGTGAACGCAACCCTGCCCCAGCTGAAATCCCATGTCGCCGCCTGCCTGCACGTCGGCGTGACCCCGGAGGAGATCCGGGAGGCGATCTATCAGTGCGCCCCCTTCATCGGATTCCCCAAGACGCTGAACGCGATCGCCGCGATGGACGAAGCGTTTGCGGCGGCGGGCATTTCCCTGCCCCTTAAAGACGGCGGCACGACGGGGGAAGAGGAGCGCTTTTCCGCGGGGAAGAAATTGCAGGAATCCCTGTACGGAACGGAAATCAAGGACAGATATACCTGGCTGCCCGACGGCTTCGCGGAGGCGGTACCCCGCTGGCTCACCGAACTCGGCTTCGGGGATTTTATGACCCGCAAGGGCATGGACGGAAAGACGCGGGAGCTTCTCACGGTCATCATTCTCGCGGCGCTGGGCGGCGCGGAAGTGCAGCTTCGTTCGCACGTCGCAGGCGCGCTGAAAGCGGGAAACACGAAGGAGGAGATCGTCTGCGCGCTCGCGCACGCCATGCCGTATATGGGAATCCCCCGGCTGTTCAATGCGCTGAACTGCGCCAAAGAGCTGCTTTCGTAAACTCCGGCAGAAATTTTCGCAAAAAAAGAAAAGGAGTGAAAAAATATGGAATACAAAGATTTTGAAAGACAAAACGTGTTCGGCAGGGGCGGCGAAAATACCGCTTACGCGCGGTTTTTCATCGGCAGATCCTATCTCCATCCCCTGACGCCCGCGGGCGTTTCCCCCGCGTTCGCCAACGTCACTTTCGAGCCGGGCTGCCGCAACAACTGGCATATCCACCACGCGAAGAAAGGGGGCGGACAGATCCTCCTTTGCACGGCGGGCAGCGGCTGGTATCAGGAATGGGGAAAACCGGCGCGCAGCCTTTCTCCCGGCGACGTCGTGGTCATCCCCGCGGGCGTAAAGCATTGGCACGGCGCCAAAAAGGATTCCTGGTTTGCCCACATCGCCGCGGAAGTCCCCGGCGAAGAGACGAAAAACGAATGGCTGGAACCCGTCACGGACGAAGAATATTCCGGACTTTGAAATTCTTTTGTCCGGCGCCGGAATCGGCGAAAGGGAGCAAAAATATCCGGAATAAAATATACGGAAATCCGAAAATCCGGCGGCGCGTACCGCCGGATTTTTTTGCGCTGTTTTGAAAATATGCGATTTGCACGATTTTATGCTTTTTTGCCGAAAAACGACAAAATCCCGAAAAAAATAACGCGATAAAAAGAATTTACGTTTTTTCGGCCGATGTATTTTGGCTGAAAAAGAAAAATATTTTAATAAATGACTTAAATTTTTTGAAAAATGTACGTTTATAAAGTAGACAAAATAAAAAAAATATGGTAAAATATGAGAAAAGGAAAAGTCTTTTTTGCCCCCGCGGTCGTGCGGACGGAAAAAACGGCGATCCGGATCGTATTTTTTCGGGAGAATGCTTATGAAAATCGGAATGCTGACCAGCGGCGGGGATTGCCCGGGGCTCAACGCGGTGATGCGCGCTTTTGCAAAATATGCTTTTTCGCATATCGCCGACGTAAAAATTTTCGGCTTTCTCAACGGGTACACCGGACTTATCGAAAATGAGTACGAAGAACTCGAAGAGAAGGATTTCGAAAATCTCCTGCTCGCGGGCGGGACGATGCTCGGGAGCAAGCGGCAGCCCTTCAAGCTGATGACGGAAACGGACGGCAACAACCGCTCCAAGCTGGACAAGATGAAGGAGACGTATAAAAATCTCGGGCTGGACTGTCTCATCACCCTGGGCGGCGCGGGCACGCACAAGACCGCCGCGCTCCTCTCTGCGGAGGGCTGCAACGTCATCGGTCTGCCCAAGACCATCGACAACGACATCTGGGGCACCGACGTCACGTTCGGATTCGAAACGGCGATGGAGACCGCGACGCTCTGCATCGACAAAATGCACAGCACGGCGTCCAGTCACGGCAGGATCATGCTCGTGGAGGTCATGGGCAACAAAGTGGGCTGGCTCACGCTGTACGCGGGGCTTGCGGGCGGCGCGGACATGATCCTCATCCCCGAAATCCCTTACGACGAAGACGCCGTGGTGGAATTTCTGGAAAAGCGCCGCAAGGCGGGCGCACGGTACAGCATCGTGGCGATCGCGGAAGGCGCCATGAGCAAGGAGGAAGCGGCGCTGCGCAAGAAGGAACGGCTGGCGCTCCGCGCGGCGAGAGGGGAGACGACGGTCACCCAGCGGCTGGCGCGCAATATCGAAGCGCGGACGGGCGTGGAGACGCGGACGCAGGTCATCGGCTATCTGCAGCGGGGCGGCTCGCCCAACCCTTACGACCGCGCCCTCTGCACCCTTATGGGCAGCTATGCGGGGGAACTTGCGGAAAAGGGGAAATTCGGCGTCACGGTCGCCTATTCCGGCGGGCGCGTCACATACAATTCCCTTTCCGACATCGCGGGAAAGGCGAAAAGCGTACCGCCGACGCATCCGATGGTGCGGGCGGCGAAGTCGATCGGCATCAGCTTCGGCGTATTTTAAGCGCCATACATCGCGAAATACTGTGTCGGGCTGCGTTTTCCTCTGGTCGTGTACGTCTGAGTACACTCCCCGTCGGAAAGCCCCGCCTTTCGCGTCCGGCAAGCGACTGACGCTTAAACTTTCGCTTTATCCCCATATCCTGCCTCCCACTCATGCCCTCCCTTATGGAAAGTGGAGAGGGTGCGACACCTCTTCATGCCTCCCCTTTTGGAAAGGGGAGG
>ERZ1643249.3794-NODE-3794-length-13075-cov-9.016590_pt1 | contig 13075 bp, 14 predicted proteins | sample MGYA00579263_ERZ1643249 | MGnify/ENA primary metagenome ERZ1643249 (study PRJEB29033, sample SAMEA4952264) | chicken gut metagenome | biome: Broiler Chicken; feature: Gastrointestinal Tract; material: Caecum | place: Ireland | collected 2018 | study: Broiler...
CGTTATACATAGCCATTCTATCAGAACGATCTAAAAGTGTTTGCATAAACCAATTTAAAGTTAAATAAGAAATCTTTCGTTTTTCGGCAGTTTCTTTAGAATCTGTATCTAAAATTTCTACCTCTTCTAAACTTTCATTATACCTATAATCTATATATTCTTTTAAATTAACTTTTTTGCTTATATCTAAGTTAAGCAATTTTTGTCGTTCATCAATAGCAATTGACCAAGGGAAAGTTCCGCTATTTAAAGCATCTTCTCTAAAAAACCAAGGATATCCTCCAAAAATTTCATCAGCACATTCACCAGTTAAAGCAATCGTTTTTTCTTTTTTTACATGTTTACAAAATAGTAATAAAGAAGAATCTATATCAGCCATACCAGGCATATCTCTAGCAATCATACTATCATATAAATATGAAGCAAGTTCAGGTGTGTCAATTACAATGTTATGATGCTTTGTATGTAGATTTCTACACATTAAATTTATATAATAGTTATCAGAATTTGGCTGGAAATCGCTTTTGACAAAATTTTTGTCATTATCCACGTAATCTATAGAATAAGTATCTAATGGTGGCAATTTTTGATTTTCGTAATAATCAGCAGCAAATTTTGTGATGATACTTGAATCTAAACCACCTGATAAAAAAGTACATAATGGAACATCTGAGACTAATTGACGTTCAATAGAATCTTTTAGTAGATATCTTACTTTATCACGTGTCTTAGATAAATTGTCTAAATGTTCTTCTGATTTTAGTTTCCAATATCTTTTAATCTTTAAACCATATTCATTAAAAACTCCGAAATGAGCAGGCCTTAGTTCATAAATATTTTTAAAGATAGTTGTACCAGGAGTATGGCTAGGACCGATACCAAGTAATTCTGATATACCTTGACTGTCTAATATTTTTTCAATTCCCGGATATTCAAATAATGCTTTTATCTCAGAAGCAAAAATCAAAGTATTGTTAAATAAAGAATAAAACAAAGGTTTAACACCGAAATGGTCTCGTGCCATGAATAGTTCGTTATTTTTTGTATTCCATATTGCAAAAGCAAAAATTCCATTTAAATGATTGACAATATCATTTCCAAAATGCATATAACCCTTTAAGATGACTTCTGTATCACAATGCCCATTAAATTCAAAACCATTTTTTATTAAGATATCCCTAATTTCTTTAGTGTTATATATTTGACCATTATAACAAATAATATAATCTCCGTAAGATTTATGCTCAATCATAGGTTGTTTTCCACCATCTGGATCTATTACGATTAATCTTTTATGAGCTAAACAAGCTGTATCTGATAAAAAATAACCGTCTTCATCAGGACCTCTCCTAGACAAAGTATTATTCATATTTTCTAAAATTATTTTAGAATTATTATTTAGTTTTTCTTTTAAATTTACAAATCCAACAAAACCACACATATGTATACCTCCAATCTATTATATATACTATGCAAAAAAAGAAATAAAATTTATTGATTTTCTAAAAAAATTGTAGTAGACTAAAAAAGGTGAAGAAAATGAAGGAAAAAATTTTACTAAAAAACGTAATAAAACACTTTTGCTTAATAACAAGACATAGATGGTTAGTTTTTAAATTATGTTGTAGAATTGGATTACCATGGAGAGGATTATTGCATGATTTATCAAAATATTCGCCAACAGAATTTTTGGAAAGTATCAGATATTATGAAGGTACTCGTTCGCCAATAATGGGAGCCAAAGAAGAAAAAGGATATTCAAAAGCATGGTTACATCATAAAGGAAGAAATAAACATCATAGCGAATATTGGATAGATTTAAATGCTCCACAAAAAGCACCTATAATGCCATATAAATATCTTGCAGAAATGCTATGTGATAAATTAGCGGCAGGATTAATATATCAAGGAAAAAATTGGACAAAAGGATATCAATTAGAATATTGGAAAAAAGAAAGAGAAAAAGTGTTAATAAATGAAAATATAAAAGAATTAGTAACTGATTTTTTAGTTCAAGTAAGTAAAGATGGTATAGAAAAAACATTGACGAAGAAAAATGTGCAAGAATTATATAAAAAATATTGTGGCAACAGTTGACAAAATTTGAAAATACTTGTATAATTTTATAGTGACTAAAATATTGAAAAAATTACAATAGATATATACATATATCTTGAGCAAGGAGGGATTTAGATGGCACAACCAAAAAGAAGATGGTCAAAGGCAAGAACACATGCTAAAAGATCAACATGGAAAAAAGAACAACCAACATATACTAGTTGTCCACATTGTCACGAACCAGTAATGCCACATAGAGTATGTAGAAATTGTGGATATTATGATGGTAAAGAAGTAATAACTAAAAAAGACAATAAAGATGCATAATTATTAAAGGGGAAAGTAGTGCTTTTAAAGTGCTATTTTTTTATATATTAGGAAATCCTATGAAACTTTAAGTTACGCAACTCAAAGTGAAAATAAATATTTTATATTTTATTTTCAAGAGAAAGTCATGCTGACTTTCCTAATATATAAAAAACAAAAATGCACAGAAAGAGAGGTATCATATGCCAAAATCTACATTTTACAATTTAAAAAAAGAAAAAAGAGAAAAAATAGAAGAAGCATTGAAAAAAGAATTTAGTGAAAACATTTTTGAAAAAGCTTCAGTTAGTAATATTATAGAAAAGGCAGGTATACCAAGAGGAAGTTTTTATCAATATTTTGAAGATAAAGAAGATGCTTTAAAGTATATTATAAAAAAATTTTTAGATAATGTAAAAAAAGAAATAAAGACCTTATTAACTAAAAATGATGGAGATATTTTTGATACTACATTAGATTTGTATTGTTTTTTAGTGGATAGAAATTATAATGAAACAGAAGTAAAATTGTTTCAAAATATTATAAATAAATTGAGAAGTGAAAATATAAATATATTTAAAAGAGAAAAATGCAAAGAGGTTAAAAATATAAACAATGATAACTTTTATATAGATACGAAAAATCTAAATTTAAAAAATGATAAAGATATAGAATATATCTTAAAAATATTAACATGTATATTAAGAGCAGAACTTATAGATGTTATCCATGATAAAGTTACAAAAGAACTTCGGAAAAGAACAATTATCTAAACAAATTGAGATACTAAAAAGAGGAATGACAAAATAATACAAAATTTTTCAAAAAATATGTACAAATTATTTATTTTATGATATTCTTTGTAAAGAAAAATACAAAAGAAAGAGAGGGAAATACAATGTCTGAAAAATTTTTAAAAAGAACAAATTGGACGGATATAGTAATATCCATGTTATTTGTAATGCTTGGAGCGTTATTAATAGTAAAACCTACTGAAATGATGTCAGTGATATCAATTCTTTTGGGAATGATATTATTTATAATGGGATTTCTAAAAATAGTAGATTATTTTACTTCAGAAGATAAGGAAGATTATCTTTTAACTATAGCTTTAGTTTCAGCAGTATTAGGAGTAATAGTTCTATTTTGCTCTGATGTGATAACTGGAATATTTAGGGTAGCTTTAGGAATATGGATTATAGTTTCAGGTATAAGAAATTTCCAAACAACTTTAATATGGAAACAAGTAAAATCAGGACTTTGGACAACAACTGTAATATGTTCTATGCTAATGATAATAGCTGGAATTGTAGTATTAGTAAGTACAACTTTAGCAATTAGATTAGTTGGTGTTGTAATTGTAATATATGCAGTTTTAGATATTATAGCAAGAGCTATATTTATAAAAGAAGTTCAAGATTATTTAGATAAGTAAAACATATTTTTATATATTATAAAGTCAGTATGACTTTCCTAGTATATAAATAGTAAACAAAACATGGCAAGTTTTCTTGCCATATTTTATTACTTGACAAATACCCCTATGGGGTATATAATTGCCTTGTGAGGTGATAAAATGAATAATAAATGTTGCGATTCTAAAAAGAAAACATATAGAAGTGAAGAAGAAAAAAAGTACTTAACTAAAAGGCTAAATATTATTGAAGGGCAAGTTAGAGGACTTAAGCAAATGATAGAAGATGACAGATATTGTGATGATGTATTAACACAAATGTTAGCAGTGAATAAAGCTCTAGAAAGTTTAGAAAATGTAATATTAGAAAAACATTTAGAAAGATGTATTTCAAATCAGATAAAAGAAGGAAATACAGAAGTAACAGAAGAAATTATGAATTTATTCAAAAAAATGAGATAAAATATCTAAGGAGGTTTTTTATATGAAAAAAGTAGAAATAAAAGTTGAAGGAATGCACTGTGAAGGGTGCTCAAAAAGATTAACTAAAGTGTTAAGTAATGTTGACGGAGTAAGTTTTGCAGAAGTAAGTTTAGAAGATAAACTAGCAAAAATAGAATATGACGAAAATATAGCAACTGTAGAAAAATTAGAAGAATCAATAGAAGATGCAGGTTTTGAAGTTATAAAATAGGAGGCATTTATGAAAAAGGTTTTATTAAAAATAGATGGAATGACATGTAGTGCTTGCTCTAGTGGATTAGAAAAATTTTTAAATAAGCAAGATGGAATAAAGCAGGCTTCTGTAAATTTAGTTATGAACAATGCAAGTATTGAATATGATGAAAAAATTTTAGATATTCCACAAATAGAAAAGTTTGTAGAAAAAGCAGGATTTGAAAGCTTAGGAATTGATAAATTAGAAAAAGAAGAAAAAAAGAAAACAAATGAGAAATATAAGCTAATTTTTTTAACAATATTAGCAATTATTATTTTATATGTTTCAATGGGGCAGATGGTAGGTTTACCAATTTTTAAAATTTTAGATATGCATCACAACCCTATTAATTTTTCCATATTTCAGCTTATAATATGCATATTTGCTATATTTTTAGGGAGAGATATTATTAAAAATGGATATAAAAATTTAATCCACAAAACACCTAACATGGATACACTAGTATCATTAGGAGTAATAAGTAGTTTATTATATAGTATTTATAATACATATCAAATATTTTTAGAAAATAAAGAAGCTGTGCATAATTTATATTATGAATCTGTTGTTATCATTCTCTTTTTTATAAAAATAGGAAAATATGTAGAAGGAAGAAACAAAGATAAAACAAAAGAAGCCATTCAAGATTTAATGATGATTACTCCAAATTTAGCAATTGTAGAAAAAGATGGAAAGCAAAAAGAAGTAACATTAGATGAAATCAAAAAGGGAGATATTGTTGTATGTAAACCAGGAGAAAAAATCGCGGTAGATGGAGAAATTATTGAAGGTATTACACATATAGATGAAGCATTCATAACAGGAGAAAGTGTGCCTGTTAAAAAAACAATAAAAGATAAAGTGATTGCTGGAAGTATTAATTATGATGGTATTGTAAAATACAGAGCTGAAAAGATAGGTAAAGAATCTACAGTATCTGAAATTGTTAGATTGGTAGTAGAAGCAACAAATACAAAGGCACCAATTGCTAAAATTGCTGATAAAATTAGTGGATACTTTGTGCCTGCTATTATATTAATTGCTATATTAGCTAGTATTATATGGTTAGTACTAGGGAAGGAGGTATCATTTGTAATAAATATATTTATAACTGTATTAGTAGTAGCATGTCCATGTAGTTTAGGATTAGCGACACCTTTAGCTATTGTTATGGCGTCAGGGCTAGCAAGTCGAAATGGAATATTAATAAAATCAAGTGAGAGTTTAGAGAATGCAAATAAAGTAAAAACAATTGTATTTGATAAGACAGGAACATTAACAAAAGGACATTTAAGTATATCTAAAATATATAATTACTCTAACTCAAATGAGGAGGAGATTATAGAAGCAATAGCTAACATAGAAAATAATTCTGAACATCCTATTGCAAGAGGAATCGTAAGATATGCAAAAGAAAGAAATATAAAAATAGATTCAACAAAAGTAAAAGAATTTAAAAGTGTTTCAGGATATGGAATAGAAGCAAAATATAATGAAGAGAAATATATAATAGGAAATAAAAAATTAATGTTAAAAAATAATATTAATATAGAAAAAACAATAAAAGAAAATGAAATTAATGATGATGAGTCCTTAGAAAATGATGGAAATAGTATATTGTTTATTGCAAAAGAAAATGAATTAATTGCATTAATTGGAGTTAAAGATATTATAAAAGAAAATGCAAAAGAAGTTATCAAAAAAATAAAAGAAAAACATATAAACACAGTAATGCTAACAGGAGATAATGAAAAAACAGCAAAAGCAATAGCAAATAATCTAGGAATAGAAAAAGTAATTGCAGGTGTTGTTCCAAAACAAAAAGCAGAAGAGATAACAAAATTAAAACAAAATGGACTTGTAATGATGTGTGGAGATGGAATAAATGATAGTATAAGTTTAGTAAAAGCTGATATTGGTGTGTCTGTTGGAAATGGTACAGATATTGCAATAGATAGTAGTGATGTTGTTTTAATGAAAGATAATTTAGATAGAATAAATACATTAATAGAAATAAGTAAAAAAACAATGAAAATTATAAAACAAAATTTATTTTGGGCATTTTTTTATAATATTTGTATGATTCCAATTGCAACAGGAATTTTGATCCCATTAGGAATAACTATGAATCCAATGATGGCAGCTTTTAGCATGACAATAAGTAGTGTGACTGTTACTTTAAATAGTTTAAGAATGAGAAAATAGTTGTTACAATGATTCTGGATTATATTATTTACAAACTATTATCTAGTAACCAATAATTTCAGAAATTAATAAAAAATTAATAGATTTTTTAAATTGTTATGATATAATAGTGTTAATAAAATTAAGGAGAACATCCATGGAAAAAATATATATAGTATTAACACATACAGGTACACTACTTTCAAGACTTATAAAAGCATGGACTAAAGATGAATTTTCACATGTATCAATATCATTAGACGAAAAATTAGATCAAATGTATAGTTTTGGAAGATTAAATCCATATAATCCACTATATGGAGGATTTGTACATGAAGGAATAAAAATAGGAACTTTTAAAAGATTTAAAAAAACAGAAGCTTTAATATATGCTTTAGATGTAACGCAACAACAATATATACAAATAAAAAATGAAATAATAAAATTTGAAGAACATAAAAAAGAATACAGTTTTAATGTGATAGGATTATTGGCAGTTGGGTTTCATAAAAAAATACAATTAAACCAATCATTTTATTGTGCTGAATTTGTAAAATACATTTTGGAAAGAGGAGATATAAAGACTAACTTACCTAAAATTGTAAGACCAGAGGATTTTAAAAACATAGAAAATTATACTATTATATATAAAGGCAAATTAAGAAAATGGAGCATTGGGGACACGCCAAAATGTTCCAAAAATCTTAAAGCTATTGAAACGAAAGGGGTGAAAGTTGATTAATATTAAATTTTAAAAAATATTATAATCAGAACGTTTTGGCGTGCGTTCTAGGATTGAAAATAAGGGGAGGATAAGTAATGAAAAAAACAGTTATATGGATTGTTATAGCAATCTTACTAGTAATTATTGTAGGAATAGGAATTTTAGTCTTTAAAGATTTTAAACAAGAAGATATTTTAAGACAAGAAATGTTGGAATTCGAAAATTTAACTCGTGCAGAGAATATTGACTTAGACCAGATTGACCAAAGAATAAGAGAATTAAAAACAACGGGAGACTATGGAGTTTTAGAAAAAGCTATGAAAGAATATTTATCAGATGTAGTAAATGTATCAGTAAATATATCTAATATTTTAAATGATGAAAAGATTGTAAATGCATTAACACCTGAGAATTATACAGAAGATGGCCCGGATTTTGTAGAAACAAAACAATTTTTAGAGCAATCTAAAAACAATCTTGAAAAATATAAAAATGAAGTTTTAGAATTATTGACAAACGAAAAAGCAATGTCTTATATAGAAAATAAGAACTTGGATGAATATTATATAGATTTATATAAAGAAATTGCATTATCAGAAGATACAGCATTAGATGAAAATAATAAAGAAATAGAAGAGTCATTAAATGAAGCAACACAAGTGTTAGATATAGAAACACAAGTTATTAACTTCCTTTCAGAAAATAAAGGGAAATGGGAAATTCAAGGAGAGAATATTGTTTTTAGCGATGAATCTTTGAGTGATCAATATAATGAATATATAAGTCAATTAAAATAAAAAGATTATTTAATTAAGCCGAAAGTTATATTATAATATTTTAATTATTAACTATTGTAATATAACTTTCGTTTTGTGTTGAATAGTTTTATGCAATTTATTGAAATCACTTAATAATTTTGATAATATAAGGAATAATATATAGGAAACAAGGAGGAAAGAAAATGACAGAAAAAGAGAAAAGAGATAAAGGTGAATTATATAACTTAATTAATGATAAAGAAATGCTAATGGAAATAAGAAAGGCTAAGTTATTATGCTATGAATATAATAATATAGCTCCAGATAAAATGGAAGAAAGACAAGCTTTCATTAAAAGAATCTTAGGAAGCACTGGTGATAATATACAAGTAGAGTCAAATTTTTATTGCGATTATGGATATAATACACATGTTGGAGAAAATTTCTATGTGAATCACAATTGTGTTATTTTAGATGTTGCTAGAGTTGATTTTGGGGATAATGTATTTATTGGACCAAATTGTGGATTTTATACAGCAGGACATCCACTTGATGTAAAAACAAGAAATCAAGGATTAGAATATGGAAAGCCAATAAAAATAGGAAATAATGTATGGATTGGTGGAAATGTAACAGTTTTACCAGGAGTAACAATTGGTGATAATGTTACAATAGGGGCTGGAAGTGTAGTAACCAAAGATATTCCATCAAATACATTAGCATTTGGAAATCCATGTAGAGTGAAAATGTAGAAAATATACGATAAAAGCAAAAAAGAATTGACATAATGTTAGCTAAAGTAGTAAAATATAAGAGATATAAGTAGTAGAGTTCATAGATTAACATATTTAATCTATCAAAATGAAAGGAGAATTTTATGGGAAATTTACATGCTGATTTAATGGCTTTTCATCCAGAAGTTACAGGCAGTAGTATCTTAGTCAGTGTAAGATATCCTAATGGTAAAAGAACAAAATTTGGTGTAGATTTTGGTATGTTTCAGGAAGAAAAATATACTTCGTTAAATAAGAAGATACCATTTAACCCAGAGGAATTAGCTTTTATGCTAGTAACACATAGCCATATTGATCATACTGGCCGGTTACCATTTCTAGTAAAGAAGGGGTTTAATAAAAAAATTTATCTTACTAAGGGGACAAATCTCTTAATTATGCCTGCATTAAAAGATAGTTACAAAATATTAAGAGAAAGAGAGAAATTATTTGGTAAAAAAGAAAAGGCAATATATAACTATGATGACGTAAGAAGAACCAAAGAACTTTTAGAACCAGTGGATTTCGAACGATCTATACAGGTAGATGAACATATTAAAATTATGTTTTTTATGAATGGACATCTTTTTGGTGCAGCTATGATTTTGGTCCGAATATCTTATGAAGGAGAAGAGGATATAAATCTTTTCTTTACAGGAGATTATAATGACCATAATACCTTTTTTAAAGTAGATCCATTACCTAAATGGGTAACCCGACTTCCTATAACTATTGTTATAGAGTCAACATATGGAAATATGAAATCCAGTGATGTAGAAAAAATATTTAAGAAAAACTCGTTATCTGCATTAAATCAAGGAAAAACAGAAATTGCACCAGTTTTTTCATTAGGAAGAGCACAGGAGGGATTATACGAAGCAAAAACATGGCAAAGTGAAGGAGAATTATCTACAGATATTCCTATATATCTTGCTGGTAAATTAGTATATAAAAATACTAACATTTTACTCAGAAATCCAGATATATTTAGGATAAAGAAAGATATGAGGGATTTTCTTCCTGAAAACTTTCATTATATTGATAGTAATTCAATAAAAACTATATTGCTTGATAAAAATCCAAAACTGATATTTACTTCATCAGGAATGGGCACAAACGGACCAGCACAAGTATTCTTACCAGAGTATTTGCCAAAGAAAAATGCAATAATTCATTTTATGGGATATTTATCTGAAAATTCTAAAGGATATCAGATAATGAATACACCAGATGGCGAATGTATCAAATTTAATGGACGGATGATTCCAAAAAACGCAGAAGTATATTGTACTTCAGAATATTCGGCTCATGCTAAACAAGATGCTCTAATAAAACTTTTGAAAAAGTTTGAAAATAAAAGAATGGTTATAATTAACCATGGAAGCACTCAAACTCAATGTGATTTTGCAGTTGAAGTAGTTAAACAAACTGATTCAAAAGAGGTAGGAATATTTGAAGGTAAAAATTTATTTAGAGTAAATCATTGGGGATTTGAAAAAAGCATAAACACACATTTCCAATAAAAATTCAAAGGAAGGTCTTTGTATAGGCCTTCTTTATATTATATATAAATTATATTTACTATAATGTAAAAAATATTTCATGAAAAATCTTTATACTTTTTTTGAATTAAAAATATATCTAAATTAAAAAGTCTGCTGTTACTTAGTTGACAATAACTTAGCAATATGATAATTTAAATAAAAAATAAAGAGAAGAAAGATTTATTGCCTGGTGAAAAAAATATAGTTTTAAAGAAATATATAATATAGAAAGGTTTGATATAAATGTATAAGATAATTTTCGTAGATATAGATGGAACACTAAGAAACAGCAAAAAAGAAACAACTGAAAGAACAAAAAGAGCAATAAAAGCATTGGTGGAAAAAGGTATTCATGTAGTTATATCTTCAGGTAGATATAGAAAATATACTGAAAATGTAAGTACAGAAGCTTTGGCTAGTAGTTACATAATATCATCAAATGGTGGAGAAATTTTTGACTATAAAAATAAAGAGATAATTTATGAAAATAATTTAGATCCGCAAACAATTATATATTTATATAATATTGCAAAAAAATATGAGGTTCAATTTGTAATGAATTCAAGAGATAATAGAGTAGCAAATTATCCATCAAATAATGAGGATATAATGCTAGAACAACCTATCGAGGAGTTCGTGAGAAATAATACTTCTGTGCAGTGCGTTTTTGTAGGAAAAGATCTTGAAAAAATCAAAAAAGCAAAATGTGAAGTAGAAAAAAAGAATGGATTAAAAATTATTAATTTATCTAAAGCATTATTGCAAGAAAATATTCAAACAGAGACCTCATTGTTTTTTGATGTAGCACTAGAAAATACAAGTAAGGGAAATGCAATAAAAAGATTATGCAAATACTTGAAAATTGATTTAAAAGATAGCGTAGCAATTGGCGATAGCTATAATGATTTGTCAATGTTTAAAGTAGTACGGACATAGTGTCGCAATGGGAAATGCAACTGAAGATATAAAAGATCTCGCTGATGAAATTACTGAAACTAATGATGAGGATGGTGTAGCTAAATTTTTAGAAAAGTTAAAAGTTAAATAAAAGTAGTAGTAATGTTATTAGTGTCAAGAGTAATCTATTTTATACAGTTATTGGTCTAAATTTAGAAACTTACAAAAAAATCAAAAGCTAACGTAGTGCAAATATATAAAAGTCGTTTAAAAAAATGTAAAAAGTTACACAAAAGTGGTTCGAAAAAATGTAAACAATACATAAAAAGTCATTGAAAAAAATGATATAAATATGATAAAAGTATTTTCTGATAAATATAAAAGTTTATTAAAAGAGTATTATTACATTGGTGTTATGCCAGAAGTTGTAGAATCATATGTAAATTATAAAGATTATAATAGAGTTAGAAAGATTCAAGATGAAATACTTCTAGCATATGAAAAGGATTTTTTAAAGCATGTGCCTGAACAAGATTTACCTAAAGTAATACAGATATGGAATAATTTTAATACACAACTAGCACGTGAAAATAAAAAGTTCATATATGGAGCTTTAAAGCCAAGTGCAAGAGCATCGGAGTATAAAAACGCTATAAATTGGTTAGTTGATAGTGGCTTAATGTATAAAATTAATAGAGTAACCACTTGTAAAATTCCATTAGATGGTTATATTGATTATAGTGCATTTAAATTATATTTTCTTGATGTAGGACTTCTTGCTGCAAAAAACAATTTGAATATTCAAACAATTTTAGAAGGTAATAAAATTTTTATAGAGTATAAAGGTTCATTAACTGAACAATATGTATTAGGAGAAATTAAATCTAATTATAATGTTCCAATAACTTATTGGTCAAATAATGCAGGGCAAGCAGAAGTTGATTTTGTTATACAATGTAAAAACGAAATAGTACCTATTGAAGTTAAGGCAGAAGAAAATTTACAATCAAAAAGTCTGAAAGTATTAGCAGAAAAATATAAGACAGAATATAATGTTAGGACTTCAATGTCTGATTATAAAGAAAATGACTGGATTACAAATATACCTCTATATAATATAAGTAATATAGAAAAAATAATACACTAATAAAAGAATTTTACTTAGAAGAAATAGCTAAAAAAATATAGGTTTTTTATAAAAACTATGTTATAATATTATCATAATTAAGTAAAAACCGAGTGGATTTTTAGAAAGTATTTCACAATATGGCGAATTGTATATGCCAGATAAAAAATAATTGAATTTAGTTATGATTTAAAAAGAAACAAAGTAGTAATTTTATAGTTACAAAATAAGAGAGATAGTGGTTGGTGTAAACTATTAGTATATAAAATTATGAATTACAATTCTTATAGTAACTAACGGGTGGCTACGAATAAGCTGTAATGAGGTAATATATAGATAGCTATATATTATGAATAAAGGTGGTAACACGAGTCAAATCGTCCTTTAAATAAGGTGATTTGGCTTTTTTGCTTTTTAAGGAGGTGGTTTGCCTTAAAAGATGATGGCTATTATAAGTTGAAGGTTAATATTGCCAATTTTAAGGTAATTAAAAAAATAAGAATTAAAGGAGTAAAAAAATATGAGAGAATTAGAATTAATTAAAAGAAAATCAGTACAGATTTTTTCAGAAGA